>Ga0208666_1000357_pt1 | contig 22481 bp, 35 predicted proteins | sample 5B_taG_FD_184078 | JGI IMG/M metagenome (GOLD analysis project Ga0208666, IMG submission 184078) | Marine viral communities from the Subarctic Pacific Ocean - 5B_ETSP_OMZ_AT15132_CsCl metaG (SPAdes) (version 2) | ecosystem: Environmental > Aquatic > Marine > Oceanic | place: Pacific Ocean...
TTAAATTCAATAACTTAATAACAAAATACAAAAAAACTTAAAAAAATACTTGATTATCTTTTTTATTTGATGCTATTCTTAATTATGACTAACAGAAACATTTAACGAATATCTGATAATCGCTACGGCTACTTTCATTATTCAACAGTTTAAATAAAGTAATTAGTTTATAGAAGATGAATACCGAATAAAAAAATAATACTTGACTAAAATAAAATAATAAATGAATATAATAAAACCAACAAAACGAAAAAAGGATTTTTCAAAAAACAGAATATTTTAAAAGACTAACTCATAATAAATGCGATTAGGTGTTGATGCGCTGATAAAGAATGACCAAGACCAACACTCAAAGGTGGATTAGACCGCCAGTTACTAAGCCATGTGGGATATGGCATCTAACCAAAGTTATCAAGGTGTTACAATTATGTAACCTGATAGACAGTCTGGAAAGCCCTAACTCAATAGGTGGCTGTATAAAGGTGGACGCTGTAAAAGGTGCAAACTTAGTCAGAGATAACAATAGTTCGCTTGGACAAGGGTGGAGTGTATCTAAATGCAGCATAGTTGCGTCTAGAGTATGCCATACACAAATCCCTTGTTTTTATCTTGTGTTGGGTATATGCTTATGCTAGGGTATATCCTATAGAAGATAAAACAAAAGGGAATATAAAATGAAAACTCAATTAACTAGAAAAGATATAGATATAATATTCAAGATATGGCACGGTAAGTTTGACCATAGGGATGAAACAATGGTTGAGCAATCACTAGAAACATATAAAGTATTAACTAGGATTAGTGCAGAAGAAATTATTGAGGGATTAAAAAATGAGAGTAACTAGAAAAGAATTACGCGATTCATTAAAAAAAGTTAATCAATGGATACCAGCATGGTGTGACAAGTATGACTTAAATTATGCTTCATGTTATGGTGGTTGGCAATTAACAACACAAAAGGGTAGCCATGTAATACAACATAGGATATCCGCACGTGAGATGAAAGCATATCTTGACGGTATGAAAGAGATAATTAGAGCAGTAACTTAAAAGGTGATATTATGTATAAAAGAGATTGTAAAAAGATAGCAAAGTTTGCACTCAAAAATCCTGATAATCTTGTGAGGGTAGCAACTTTTGTATTAACTACAATACAGGCAGGACTAGCTACAACACATAATCAGATGCTAGATATTGATAAGCATGGTGCAGATAGTAAATATCTTTGGAATAAAAAACGTGATGGTTATTTGTACTTGCAAGAACACAAGCACGTACTATTTGACGCTATCAAGTCGGCAGTAAAACATAACGATATCGTGGGTGCAGTTGACGTATTAACAAACGTACCATGTTTAGGAATAGTTAAGGCAAGTTTTGTAGCGCAGATGGTAGGACTAGATGTCTCGTGTATTGATAGCCATAATTGCGATAGGCTAGGACTAGCAAGAACGGCTTTACGATTTGACAAGAAAGTAAAACCTGAGATAAAACGTAAAAAGATTTCAGATTATATCACCTTTACACAAGATACAGGTGGTGCAGAATACTGGTGGAATACTTGGTGCAATTATGTAGCAGGGAATCGTGCCAACAAATCGCTTGACACTGGCGCAAAAGTGTCGTTATATCATGTTACAGCAGTAACACAAACAGCATAGAAAAGGAGAAATTATTATGCTATTCAAAACTAAAACTGTAAACGTAAAAGCAATCATCCGTAACCCAATTGGTGTAGATAATCTACAATTTCGTAGGACTACTAGCCGTTACAAGCGCAAGGGTACATTCTCTAGTAACAAGGGATATTTACAAGTATCACGCGATGCAGTAACTGGTCAGTTTGTAACACGTCAAAGTGCGTAGGATAAACCCAATAGCTAGGGTACTACTACAAAATAGACGTAGGCAAAGCACCCTAGTTAAACCAAACAAAAAAGGAAAAGGAAGTTATGCAAGGAAGAACAATAAAAAACTTTCAGAAGATACACGTCAAGAAATTGACTAGAAAAAAGCAGCTTTTTGACTGGAAAAGTGTGCGTAAAGCAGAACGTAAAGCAAAACAACAAATACAGGAGAGATATTATGGATAGACAAGAGGCAAAAAAATTAAGAGCAGAACTAGAAAAGGTAATGAAGTTATTTGATAGTAGCTATACTGTAGATGTAGGTAATTGTTCTTATACGAGTGAAGATGCTACATTTAAACTAACGATTACACCAGAAGGTGCGTTGAGTAAAGAGGAACGTGACTTAGCATATTTTGCAGATATGTATGATGTAGAGCCTAATAAGATAGGTGCTATGGCTGATGGACAAAAGTATTCACTAGTAGGGTATAATTCAAAGGCAAGAAAACGTCCTTTTATTGTACAAAAACTTTCTAATGGTTCACGTTATGTAATAGACGAATACTTAGCTAGAAAATATTTTGGTAAACTTCACACACTTAATGAAGAAAAGGTAGAGGCATAAAATGAAACACCCAATATCCAGATACATGATGGCATCCTATGCATACTATGTAGAAGATGACCCTATACTAAGTGATGCAATGTTTGACCAATGTGTTAAGAATATCTTAGAGCATTGGGATACACTTGAACATCCACACAAGGACTTGCTATCAAAGGATATGCTAGAGGCAGGTACTTATCTAGGTAAGTATCCAGAGATAGTTAAAAATGCAGTAGCAAATTATAGGAGTACAATACATGAAGATATTAAGTTTATTTGATGGAAGTGCTTGCACTCGTGTTGCCTTAGACAAACTAGGTATACCAGTTACAAAGTACTATGCGTCAGAGATAGACAAGTATGCTATCAAGGTAGCAATGGCAAACTATCCTGACATAGCACAGTTAGGTGACGTTAAGAATGTAGGCATAGCTTTCAAGGAAGGTGATATTGACTTGCTTGTAGGTGGTTCACCATGTCAAGGGTTTAGCTTTGCAGGTAAGCAGTTAAACTTTGATGACCCACGCAGTAAGTTATTCTGGGAATATGTCAGAGTCTTACGCAAACTCAAGCCCAAGTATTTCTTGCTTGAGAATGTACGCATGAAACAAGAGTATCAGGACGTTATCTCTGATGCACTAGGTGTCAAGCCTATCGCTATCAACAGTAGGCTAATGTCTGCACAAAACAGATACAGATTGTATTGGACAAACATACCCAATGTCACACAACCAGAGGACAAAGGTATTGTGTTGGCTGATGTACTAGAGCATGGGTTTGCTGACAGAGACAAAGCACATTGCCTTGATGCCAACTACTTCAAGGGTGGCAATCTCAAGACATACTTCAAGAAGCATCGCAGACAGTTAGTGTTTAGTAGTGATGGCTTGTGTCATGTTGGAGATGCTGATATCAAAGGTAACGACACTATCAAGCGAGTGTATCACCCATCAGGTAAAGCACCTACGCTAACTACTATGGGTGGTGGACATAGAGAACCTAAGATATTATGTGGAGCATGGCGAGGTAGATACACAGTCGATGGTGTCAGACAAGACCACAAACACAAGGTAGCAGGTATGACAGAGCAACGGCTAGAAGTACGCACAGATTGCAAAACCAACAGTCTGACCACAGTACAGAAAGACAATGTGGCAGTTCACTTTGACCACGACTGGAATGATACGAGTGTGTTTGACTTACAATGGCGCAAGCTGACACCTCTTGAGTGCGAGAGATTACAGACATTGCCAGACAACTACACCAACCATGTGTCCAACACGCAACGATACAAGATGCTAGGCAATGGCTTTACAGTTGACGTGATAGCACATATATTGAAAGGGATTAAGTGATGTATTCAAAAACACTACCATCAGAAAAGCATGAAAGAAAAGTATGTAGTCTAACTGTGAGTGATTTACTTCAGATAAGTAATGATGGTTTAATATCCTGTCAGGATGTTGACAAAGTATATTATCATTTGTTAGACTCTGTAAGAGTAAGAGAGTATCTAAAGACAAAGGAGTTAAATTTATGACACAACTTGAGTTACCAATAGACCACACACCACATATTGAATATGTAGCATGTCAGTTAGCTAAACAGTTACAAGAGGAGCATGGGTACATAAATTATGACCACGCATATGAAAGTGCTTGTCGCTTGTTAGAATTTTTTAGAGAAGAGGAGAACTAAGATGACTAGTTTTGATACATACTTTTTTGATAGAGAAAAAATTGATAAGTTGTTTGATTGGTTAGAGAAGTGTCCATTTGCATACAAGTTGCGGTATGGCATGGATGGCAAGGTTACAATTACATTTACTAAGGAGAACCAAGATGACAATAATAATTAATAAAGAAAAGTATGGACACTTACCACCAGAGGATGTAAGAGAGGCACTTGGATTGTTACCTATATGGGTACATGAGTTTAATGTATTAGGTGATGATGACATTGTAAACTTTATGAGGCATAAATATGAATGGGGTTTGTATGAATTTAATGGTACTGTCACAGACACTGGTGCATACAAGTCAGAGCATGATGAGGATGAGGACTTAGATTGTATAGCTACAATGAAAACAAAAGAGGGTACAGTTTATTTTTATCCCTATGCTATTACAGCATTGCCTACAAGAATTGGTAGGTATCATGGACACTTTATAACAAGGATGGATTAATATGAAATTGATAAAACTACTTAAAACAATACTAACATTCTGGATGAACAAGAATGAGATGCAAGACCCATTCATGGATAATGTGCTGCGATTTGCAATTATGTCTGTGTTTGCTATTGGATTTTACATGACGTTAATAGCATTTGGGGAGAAGTTCCTATGATAAAATTATATAATATGATTATGGATGATGCTAAAAATCCATTGTCCAATGTGCCTGACATCAACACAAGGCACATGGTGATGCAAGTATTAGCATGGATGTGGTGCATTATATTCAGTATGTCAATAGGCTCTATAGTTGCCTTTGGCATTAGTGCCGTAGCACATACGCTATTACTGGCAGGTATATTTATTACTGTCGGTGTATTTCAAACAGCCAAGCGTAGACCACAATACTTTGGTGGACTTGGCAGAGGTAATGGAGGTGAGCATGAATGAAGAACTATTAGATATTGTGGATTCACTTGAGCGATGTTATGAATCATGGCGAGAGCAAGTGGTAGGTATATTAGATGAAGAAGATACAGATATTGTAAAGGATACAACCTATGATAACAGTAAGAATTGAAACAGAATCAAAAGAAGAAATGGATAGGAGAATACAAATGTTTTATGACACATATCCTAGAATGGGTTACATGTCTTCATTAGACAATTCATATTATGATGAACGCAAAGCTATTTATGTAGCTGAGATGTCACGATTAAATAGTTGTGACTAGATGTTGCTAGAACTTGTAATAATTTATATATGGATATGTATAGGCTATAGTATATATAGGAGTACACTATGACAATAACAATACTGATAGAGCAATACAAAAGTTCTATAGAATACAAAGAGTTACGTAAAGAAACTAAACAACACTATAAATACATGATGAGTTGTTTCACTAAATATTTTGGTGAGGAATTAGATGTCAATCTTTTGACAACAAAGAAAGCTAAACTTGCCTACGATTTCTGGTGTAGCATGGGTGTATCATATGCTAATCATATAGTGTGTGTAGCAAATATAGTTATGAACTATGCAGTTCGCATGGAGAATATAAGCACTAATCCATTTGCCTCAGTTAAGAAGAGGTCAACTAAAGGTAGAAAAACTGTTTGGACACCTGAACAAGTACAACAATTACTTGACCATGCATATAGTGATTACAAGTGGCGCAATCTGGGTTTGATTGCACAGATGGCATACGAATGGTGTCAACGTGTAGGTGATATGCGAGTGTTGACATGGGATACTATTAGTTTTACCAAGCAAAGGTGTTCCATTGAGCAGAGTAAGCGTAGAGCAGAAGTATTCTTACCTATAAGCGATAACTTAATGGAGATGTTAGTGCAGCAACACGATGATTTTGGTTTTCAAAATTACATTGCACCCAGACCTAGCCCTTATAAAGGAGAATATATACCTTATAGTATGTTTAAGATGTCAAAGTTTTCTCGTCAGCTAATAGATGAGGCAGGTTTGCCAAAAGAATTAAGGTTGTCTGACTTACGCAGGACAGGTACAACAGAAATGGTTGAGGCAGGTGTCGGCATTGCACAAATCATGTCGGTTACAGGACATAGTAACCCACAAAGTGTGAAACCATACATAAAAAATACTTACGACAGTGCTAATTATGCCTTGACAGCAAGACAAAATCGTGATACATAAATATTAAATGCCGACAAGAAAGGAGTAATATATATAATGTTAAAGATATTAAATGATATAGATGTTGGCATAGGTGAAACAGTAAGAACTAACTGCCCAATATGTAAAGGTTATAATACTTTTACTATTACAAATGACATGGGTAAGTTAATGTGGAATTGTTATAAAGCTAGTTGTGATGTAAAAGGTAACGAGAAAACACGACTATCTGTAGAACAGATAAATAAAAAGAAGGAGCAACAAAAAGAATTTGTAATGCCTGAGTACATTGTACCTCATAGAAATAGAGGACACGTATTAGATTTCCTACACAGGTGGGCAATAACATACGCACAGGTTGATATACTTTATGATGTCAGAGAAGACAGAGTAGTATTTCCTGTGATGAATGATGGTGTTTTTGTTGACGCTACTGGTAGAGCGTTGGCAGGATGGCGGCAACCCAAGTGGAAGCGATATGGTTTCTCTCCTTTCCCATATCGTTATGGCTCTGGTGATGTCGCAGTGGTGGTTGAGGACTGTGTTAGTGCTGTAGTGGCAGGTAATGTGAATGGTTTTGTTGGGGTCGCGTTACTTGGAACAACTTTGTTGGTACAACATAAGCAGATACTTTCGCAGTTCTCAACTGTTTTAGTAGCCCTTGACCCTGATGCCATAACAAAAGCTGTAAAGATGACACAGGATATACCCAACTCTAAGTTACTAAGATTAAATAATGATTTAAAATATCAACGAAAGGATGACATTGATATGATGATAAGATTAGGTGGTGTGTAATGGAACAAACACTATTACGTACCTTAATGAATAAAGACTTTCACGATAATAATCGTGGAGATAGATGCCCAGACACTCTGTTCTCCACTGATGCTAAGAAAGTTAAGAAGATTATTGATGAGATGGTTACTACTTATAGACGTGACTTGACACCTGAAGAAGTACATATGTTTTTTATATCAGAAAACCCATCTCTTACTACTGCACAAATGCATCAGTTTGATGCGTTGTTTCACTCCATAAAGAATGAACAACCTATGGGTACTGATGTAGCAAATGATGTACTATCCAAGCTGTTTCGCAAGCACGTAGGAGATGAACTAGTTAACCTAGCAGTAGACTTATCTAATGGTGACATCACTACTCTACAACCTTTAAAAGATTTAATTGCTAAATACAATTCTGATTTTACACCAACGACTAGTGTTGAATGGGAAGATATATCTTATGATACTATAATGGATATGCTAGAAGAACACAGTCGTTGGAAGTTTAACTTACCTACACTAGCACAAGTTGTAGCAGGTGTTAACTCTGGTATGTTGATTGAGGTAGGTGCTAGACCTAATACTGGTAAGACATCTTTCCACGCTAGTATGTTAGCAGGTCCCGGGGGGTTTCTTGAACAGGGTGCTAAGTGTTTAGTGCTTATCAATGAAGAAAAGTATGACAGAGTAGCAAGACGTTATGCTTGTGTAGCATCAAATTATTCTGAGGATAAATTAAAACTAGACAGAGAGTTAGGCAGAAGTGCTTATGAAAATATGCCAAACTTGTATATGAAAGATAGTACAGGAAAGAATATGAATTGGGTAGATGGTGTTTGCAAATCTTATAATCCAGATATAGTTGTACTAGATATGGGAGATAAGTTTGCTAAGATAGATTCTAATCTTAGGCAAGACGAATCTTTGAAAGCTAATGTAATAAAGGCACGACAGATAGGAAAGGAGCATAACTGTGCCATATTTTATATGTCTCAACTATCAGCAGAAGCTGAAGGTAAGGTGACATTGAACCAGAGTATGATGGAAGGTTCAAAGACAGGCAAAGCTGCCGAAGCTGACTTGATGTTATTGATTGCTGCTAACCCTGCAATTGGTAACAACTCAGATAATAATGACCCACAAAGACACATTAATATTGTGAAGAATAAATTATCTGGTTGGCATGGCAGACTATTGTGTAATATAGATAACGTAACAGGAAGGTATAAAGTATAATGATAACAATTTTTGGAATAGTAATGGTGGCATTGTTTAGTAATGAAAATGCTACATTTATAAATGCAGTAGAAGAGAACAGAAACAATGGATACACATGGGAGTACGTAGGAAAACAAGATATAGAAAATGCAGAATTGTCTTTACCATTAGGTGATAAGATATATTTTAAACATACAAAGGAATAGTTATGAAAGTAACAATAGATGTGGAAACAAATACACAAAAGCGTGATGGTAAATTACACCTTGACCCTTTTGAGCCTGACAATTCTCTTGTCCTAGTTGGCATAAGAACTGATGCAGGTGCTGAGTATTCATTTCCATTTGACCACCCAGAGCATGTGAGTAAACATAATTACCATGAGCGTGTTCAATGGTTCTTAGACGAAGCTACTGTATTAATATGTCACAATGCGGCATATGAATTACAGTGGTTGTGGGAGTGTGGTTTTAAATATGATGGTGCAATTTGGGATACCATGTTAGTAGAGTATGTATTACAAAGGGGTGATAAGCAAGGTAGCCTATCACTTGAGGCATGTGCTGAAAGGCATAACCTAACTCGTAAACTTGGAACATTAAAAGAATACTATGCTAAAGGTTTGAATACAAATGATATTCCATTAGATGAGTTATCAGAATATTGTTTAACTGACGTAAAGGCAACTCAAGAACTATCTGATTTACAATGGAAAAAGTTAAACACAAAAGAATATTCAACACTGTTAGATACAGTTGTACTAACTAATGAGTTGTGTAAAGTTCTAGCTGATACATACTGTAATGGTATATCAGTAGACACTAATATTCTTAATGATGTTAGAGAGGAGTTTGAAAAAGAAAAACTAGAACTTACAAGTCAATTACTAAAAGATGTACAAGACTTGATGGGTGACACAAAAATAAATCTTAGTAGTCCAGAGCAATTATCTTGGGTAATATATTCTAGGAAGCCAAGAGATAAAAATGTATGGGCTAATTCTTATAGTGAATACATGAAGGATACACAGTGGAGAGATTTAATTAGGCTTGAAACTGCTACAGTTTTTAAAACATTGGCTGATAAATGTAATACTTGTAAAGGTAAAGGTTATATACGTAAAACTAAAAAGGATGGTACACCATACGCTAAAGATAATAAGTGTGTTGTTTGTCATTCTGAAGGCTTTATATATAATGACACCAAACAAATAGCAGGACTAAAGTTTAAAGCACCATCATCTAAGTGGGCTAGTGCTAATGGTTTTAGTACAGGAAAGGATAATCTAAAACACCTACAAGCTGTAGCTAAATCAAAAGAGATGACACAAGCTGAACAATTTTTGTCTAAAGTTATACGTTTAAATGCTGTAGAATCTTACATATCTACTTATGTAAATGGTATTGAAACGTATACAAAACCTGATGGTAAGTTACATGTAAGTTTAATGCAACATAGAACTGCAACAGGCAGGTTATCAGGTTCTAATCCTAATATGCAGAACATGCCTCGTGGTGGTACGTTTCCTGTAAAGAAAGTATTTGTATCGCGTTGGGATGGTGGTAAAATTATGGAAGCTGACTTTGCACAGTTAGAGTTTCGTGTAGCGGCGTTCCTTTCAAATGATGGAGTAGCAATTGAAGAAGTTAAAACAGGTTTTGATGTACATAGTTACACTGCCAAAGTTATTAGTGATGCAGGTCAGAAGACTAGTCGCCAAGAAGCAAAAGCACATACATTCGCGCCACTTTACGGAGCAACGGGATATGGACGCACACATGCTGAAGCGGCGTACTATGAACACTTTACGGAAAAGTACCAAGGAATCAAGCTATGGCACACCAGACTGGCTGAAGAGGCTTTAACACATAGGTATATTACTATACCATCAGGTAGACAATACTCGTTTCCTAATGTACAACGTAGACCTAATGGTGGTGTAACTTACTTTACTAACATTAAGAACTATCCTGTCCAAGGGTTTGCTACTGCTGACATAGTTCCTGTGGCTATGATACATATACATAAGCTATTGAAAACTTTTAAGTCATGTATTGTTAACACAGTTCACGACAGTATTGTAATTGATATACATCCCGATGAAGAGAAAGGAGTAATAGAAATAATAAATAAAACAAACATGGAACTAGAAAGTATACTTAATACTAAGTGGGGTATAACATTTAATGTTCCACTATTATTAGAAGCAAAAATAGGTCCGAATTGGCTTGACACCAAAGACGTTATATGATATAACTACGAACTCAATTACAGTATAGGAGATAAAATTTATGAGTGAATTAGCAGTAATAAATACAAACGATTATGCAGCAATGGCAAAGATGATGGGCATGGCTTACGACACAGGCAGTGAAAGTAAATCTAGTCTAGCTCGACTACGAGTAAACAAGAAGCCTTTATATGGTGAGACAAATATGAATGGTAAGATGGTAAAGGTTGAAGTACTATCTGGTGGCTTTGAATTAAAGAATGGTACTACTGTGTATGCAGAGAGTGCTATCATCAGACCTTTTGTACAACGATTTATGTATCAGAAGTATGACCCAAACAGTAACACCTATGTCAAAACTTTGATGGCAGATAGTTTTAACGTAGATTTAAAAGATACAGTAGGTGATTTTAATTGTGGTAAACCCTCTGGTTGGATTGAAGATTTTAATTCCTTGCCACAAGAAACTAAAGATTTACTTCGTGCTATTAAACGAACACGTGTAGTGTATGGTACAGTAACTATGGCAGATGCAGTAACTGAAGAAGGTGATGCTCATCCTATTCAAGATGTACCTTTTGTTTGGGATGTAGATACTAAGGAAGGTTTTAAAAACATGGGTAGTGTTTTTGCTAAACTTAATAAAATGAAACGTCTTCCTATGTTACATACTATAAATATTGACACTGCTAAGAGAGACTTACCAACAGGTAATTCATACTATGTGCCTGTGCCAATGTTAAACATGCAGTCATCAATTGAAATATCGGATGATGACCAATCTTTGTTTACATCTTTTATGGAAAGCATTGAATCACACAATGATTATGTTTTAAATGAGTGGAACAAAAACAACAAACCTATAGACACTGATGAGTTTATTGATGTTAGTGATGTAGAGGAAGCAGTATGAATCACAGAGCAGAAATAGCTTTACATCAATACTTAGAAAAAGTTGTTAAAGGAAAAGGTGCTATATCAAAAGATGTAGCATCTCAAATTTCTAATGATGTTTATGAAGCAGTACTAAAACAATTTGGTGAGAGTGAACCTAGAAAGTTTAAATTACGTATGTCAAATGTTGGCAGACCTTATTGCCAGTTGTGGTTTGAAAAGAATAAACCTGAAACTGCTTTACCAAAACCTACTACATTCATTATGAATATGATGTTAGGGGATATTGTTGAAGCTGTATTTAAAGGTTTATTAAAAGAAGCTAAAGTAGAATACAAAGATTCTGATACTGTTAAGTTATCTATAGACGATGACACTATTAATGGAACATATGATATTGTTATTGATGGTGCTGTTGATGACATTAAATCTGCATCTGACTGGTCATATAAACATAAGTTTGAATCTTTTGACACATTGAAATCAGGTGATGCCTTTGGTTATATAGGACAACTTGCAGGTTATGCAAAAGCATCTGGACTAAAAGCAGGTGGTTGGTGGGTCGTTAATAAAGCTAATGGTGAATTTAAATATGTACCTGCTAACAACATTGATGTAGAACAAGAATTAAATAAAATAAAAAATGTAAATACTAAACTAAAAGAAAATAAATTTGAAAGATGTTTTGAGCCGCAGGTAGAAACATTTAGAGGTAAACCTACAGGTAATAAAATTTTAGGTACTGAGTGTGGATTTTGTGACTACAGATTTAGTTGTTGGCCTTCTTTAAAAGAACTACCTGCTGTTAAATCTCAAGCTAAAGAACCTAAGATTGTTAAGTATGTTGAGTTAGCAAAGGAATATGAGGTTGCCTAAATCTTCATATCATAGACAGTTCAGAGTAGCTCGTAAGTATGGTTATAGAAGTGGACTAGAACTTGCTACCTCAGAAAGACTTACTGCTTTAAATATTAAATTTGAATATGAAAGTATTAAGATTGAATGGGAAGACTTAGCATACAGAACTTATACACCTGACTTTGTATTAGACAATGGTATAATAATTGAAACAAAAGGTTTCTTTACTACACAAGATAGAAGAAAACATAAGGAAGTAAAAAAGCAACATCCTAATTTAGATATAAGATTTGTGTTTACAAACAGTAAAAGAAAATTACGCAAGGGTGCAAAGTCTTCTTATGGTGAGTGGTGTGACAAACATGATTTTAAATATTATGATAGGATTATTCCTGAAGCATGGCTTGAAGAAAAAGGTAAAAACAATCATCCAAAGTTTATACCTTTCCCAATTAAAAAAATAGAAAGGAAAAAAAGATGATTAAAAATGACAACTTTGATATTACACGTGATTTTTTTATACAAGTAAAGCCTACCTTTAATGAAAGAAATGAGTGGAGTGGTGAAGTAGATTTAACTGTAGCATACCCTGATAAAAAAATGTTGACAAAGAAGGCGTATGCAGGTATAGATTTCTTCGTAAGGATGTTAATATCTTCTGTATCTGTTATGGAGATAGACCCTTATGTTCGTGAAGCTATACATAACTATGTTACAGAAAATTATCCTGATGATTTTATGGAACTGTTAGATGAAATGTATGAAAGTAAAAGCACAACAGTTGAAGTAGAACATGATGGTAATATAATTAAATTAAATTTTGTTAGTGATAGAGAGGGAAATGCATAATGAATGAGCAGATAGGACACGAAGCGTACATGAAACAAGCACTGGCACAATCAGACGTAATTACAAATCCAAAACACTACGAGCGTTATGCTATTGAGCCTGTATCATTTATAATGAATAATGAGTTACCCTTTTGGATGGGTAATGTAATAAAATATATAATGAGAGCAGGGTATAAATCTAACACTGCTGAGATAACAGATTTAAATAAAGCTAAAAGGTATATTGATATGCGTATTAATCAACTAGAAGGTCGTGAACCAAATGAAAGTTAAAGTGTACCTAACCTTAGAAGTAGATGAAGAAGAGTATCAACTACCTGCTGATGAAAACCCTTCGGAAGAAATAAGAGAAGTTATACGTGATATAATTTATGATATAGATGGGATAAATTTAAAATATATAAAAGCTAAAATGGAGAACAATACATGATAAGCAATTACTTACCAACAGACTATCAAAACTTTATTGCTCTATCTCGCTACGCTAGATGGAAAGAGGATGAGCAAAGACGTGAGACATGGGGAGAAACAGTAGCAAGATACTTTGACTACATGACAAATCACCTAAAAGAAACGTGTGACTTTGAATTATCTGATTCATTACGTAGTGAGTTAGAGGAAGCAGTGCTTGAGCAAAGAGTGATGCCAAGCATGAGAGCATTGATGACATCAGGACCTGCCTTAGATAGATGCCATGTAGGTGGATACAACTGTTCTTACGTACCTGTAGACAGTCCTAGAGCATTTGATGAGACAATGTACATCTTAATGTGTGGCACAGGTGTAGGCTTCTCTGTGGAGCGTAACGCTGTAGACAAGTTGCCTATAGTTAATGAACACTTTGAGTACAGCGACACAGTAATTAAGGTTGGTGACAGCAGACCCGGGTGGTCTAAAGCATTACGTGAGTTGATTGCTATGTTATATGCAGGTCAGATACCAAAGTGGGATGTATCTAAAGTGCGTCCAGCAGGTGCAAGGCTGAAGACATTTGGTGGTAGGGCATCAGGACCACAACCTTTGATAGAGTTGTTTAACTTCTGCATTGAGAAGTTCAAGGGTGCATCAGGTCGTAGGCTGTACCCTATTGAATGTCACGACATCATGTGTAAGATAGGTGAAGTTGTAGTTGTAGGTGGGGTTAGACGTAGTGCATTGATTTCATTGTCTAATCTTAATGATGACCAGATGGCACACGCTAAGTCAGGTCAGTGGTGGGAGAATGAAGGGCAACGTGCGTTAGCTAATAACTCTGTAGCCTACAAAGAGAAACCACAGATGGGTACATTTATGCGTGAGTGGGTGTCCTTGTACGAAAGCAAGTCGGGTGAGCGTGGCATATTCAATCGTGCATCAGCTATCAAACAAGCCGCTAAGAATGGTAGACGTGATACTGACTACGCTTTTGGTTGCAACCCATGCAGTGAAATTATCTTACGTCCATATCAGTTCTGCAATCTATCTGAAGTAGTGGCACGTGCATCTGATAATATGGAATCACTACGTAAAAAGGTACGTATTGCTACTATATTAGGTACGTTTCAGTCTACAATGACAGACTTTAAATATCTAAGAGATGTATGGAAAAGAAATACGCAGGAAGAGAGACTACTTGGTGTGTCACTTACTGGTATCATGGATAATCAGATACTGGCAGGACAGAGTACTACTTATGGTACTAACATTGGTACATTACTTGAAGAATTAAAAACTGTAGCTGTAGAAACAAATGCAAAATTTGCTGAACAGCTAGGTATTAATCAGTCTACTGCTATTACATGCGTTAAACCTAGTGGCACAGTTAGTCAATTAGTTGACAGTGCATCAGGCATTCATGCTAGACACAACCCATACTATGTACGTACTGTGCGTGGCGATAACAAAGACCCACTAACACAGTTCTTAGTAGCACAGGGTATACCAGCAGAGCCAGATGTAATGAAGCCAGACAGCACAACTGTCTTCAGCTTTCCAATGCAGTCACCCTCTGGTGCAGTAACACGTACTGGTATGACAGCTATTGAACAGCTAGACTTATGGCTACTATATCAGAGACATTGGTGTGAGCATAAGCCATCTGTCACTATCTCTGTAAAAGAACACGAGTGGATGGATGTAGGTGCATGGGTGTATGAAAACTTTGATGAGGTATCAGGCATTAGCTTCTTACCATTTAGTGAGCATACATATCAGCAAGCACCCTATCAAGATATAGATAAGGACAAATACACTGAACTGTTTGCACGTATGCCAGATACAGTTGACTGGTCTTTACTGCCTGAGTTTGAGAAAGAAGATAACACATCGGGTGGACGTGAGTTAGCATGTTCAGCAGGGGTCTGTGAAGTAGTGGACTTGACTGCAGCATGAAGTACGTTCCCGGGTATTTAGGAAACAAAAGAGAATATATAAACACAACAGGAGATACAATGAAAAAATTAGCACTGGAAAATTACTTGACAAGATTTATGAGATATGTTATAGACTGGCGTAAGACACGAAAGATAATAAGAACACTACAAGATTTACCTGACCATACGTTAGAAGATATGGGTATAAGAAGACATGACATAGAAAAACTAGCGTATACAGAGTTACAAAGAAAGAACTATGAGAAGTAAAGCATGGAGAGTATGGGCAAAAACAATTGGGAGCAAGATATCAGATGATGAAAGTGAAAGCGATATGGCTGCTATGTTACGTACCTTTTGGGTACTCACTCACTTGGTTGCTTGCTTTTTCATTATTATACATAATGGGGTCAAGCTAGGATGGTTCTAAATTATGTAGCTAATTGGTGGGAAGTAGCAATGCTTACTGCTATATCTATAAACACGATGATAAATATAATTGTATTTTTTAAACATAGATGGAGAAAGAATAATGTCAGAAGATAATAAAATTAAAGTAGATAATACAGAGTATGACGTATCAGATTTAGATGATAAAGAGTTGTATGTATTAACACAAGTAAAGTCTTTACGAGCTAGGATAGAGAAAGCAAAATTTGACTTAGACCAAATGGTTATGGCAGAGAGTGCTTTTTCAAATACATTAATTAAATCATTACAAAAGGATACTAATAGTGAATCAAATGAAACCACAAATTAAAGACCGAAAGAAGTTTGATATTGACTTAGCATATGGAGAGGTTAGAGAACAGCAGATTGCCGATATGTTACAACAAGGAAAGATAGAGGTTAAGAGTGAAAGAGATATATGGCAAAAGACGGGTAATATATGCATTGAATACGAATGCTATGGTAAGCCAAGTGGAATCAATGCTACGGAATCAGATTACTGGTTTCATAATCTGTGTATTGGGGATGAAACATTTGCTACGCTAGTCTTTGACACAAAATCTTTAAGAAAAATAATTGACAACCTAGATTACAAGAAGTCTGTGTCTGGTGGAGATAATAATGCCGCACGTATGTACCTCTTAAACCTAAAGAAGTTATTCTCTTCTGATGTAATCAAAGCATTTAAAGGACAAGAAAGTGCAGTGGCTTGAATACGAAATGGCTAAATGGCAAGAGGAGAAGTATCCTAACATGCAATTAAATGAGTATCAAAAGAAAGCAAAGTCGTATGCTATCTATCCTGAATCATATAGGATAACTTATCCTGCACTAGGACTAGCAGGTGAGGCAGGTGAGATAGCCAATAAAGTAAAGAAGTTAATACGTGATGGCTATAATCAAGAAGACTATGAGCAGAAGAAGATAGACATAGCCTTTGAGATAGGAGATGTGTTATGGTATTGTGCTACGCTTGCACAAGACTTAGATGTTTCTCTGTCTGTTATTGCCACACAGAACTTAGATAAACTAGAGGACAGAAAAAAACGTAATGCTATCCAAGGTGATGGCGATAATAGGTAAAAAAGAAGGGGCTTAATTGCCCCTTTTATTTTTTAATCTACTGTATATAAACCTAGTTCTTCTGCAATATATAAAGCAGCTAAGTAATTATCACCTATAGGAATACCTTCTGGATACTTTTCGCTTACTGTTTCTTGCCTATAATACATTTCTATTTTAGCTTTATCTACATCATTAAGTTTATTTAAATACGTTATCTTAGCAAATCTATCTATTTCATTTGTAACTTCATACACATTCTTGTTATATACTAGAGCCTTTGCTTTAGCTTTAGCTTTTGCAATCTGTTGTTTTACTAAACTCTTTTGTATCATGGGTTCATTTTTGAATGCATAATATTCTTCATCACTTGCTATATAAGCAGTTACATCTTTCTCTACATGCTCTGCCATATACAGCTTTTGTTTATTGGTTAGGTCTGTGTCACCTTTAATCTTTGTAGGTTGTATCTCAAACCACTTTATTCCTAGCCTATCAAACTCTTTCTCAGCTAGATTTCTTTCTTCTTCTTGACCAAGACCTGTTATTTGTCTCATAAAAGGATTAAGTGACCTGACACCTGTAGTTCTAGTAGCACTTTCAAGTCGGTCACGTTTAGGACCTAGCCCTGTGTAACCATAAAAAGAAGCATCATCATCTACTGCTTGAGGGAAAGAACGTGTTGCCTGTTTCAGCATGTAAGGTATGAACTTAACATCTGTATTATTTGGTAGTATTCGGAAGTCTGGGTCTAGTGTAGCAACTACGTCTTTTAATACACCTGCTCCAACAGTAAAACTGTTTAAATAATTACCTAATAGTTTTGCTGTTGCATCGGATATTTGTTGTGTAGTTTGACCATCATCAAGACCACTTTGAATTGTGTCAGCAACATTATCTACTAGATTTAATCCCGTTCCTCTAAACTGACCACCACCTACAGCCTTAATAAAATTTCTAATTTCAATAGGCTCATTAACTTTATCCTTATTTTCTATTCTATACAAAGCGTCTGCAATTAAAGCATGTGCAGTAAAAGGTCCTAGTAAGGCTTCTGCATTTACTGTACCAGAACCATATGGATTCTCATATTGAAATGGTCCTGTTGTTGCATCTCCAAACGTAGACCTTAAACCAAAGAAAGCACCTATAGTCATAAGTCCTGTCATTTGTTTTGCCACGGATTCAGCACCCAAATCTAGAAAAGGTTTAGTTGCGTACTTACCTGTAGCAGAACCAGCTACATTTTTTATACCACCTAAGTTTAAAGTACCTAGTATAGGTGCATGTTCATACATAAACCTAAATTGATTAATCATATATCTAGGAAAAGGAACGAAGGCAGAGCCTAAAGGAGTTTGAAAAGTATCTATAAAAAATGTTGCAAACTTATTAAAACCTCCTGCTCTAGTACCGAAGTCCGATGTTTGGTATGTAAAGTCTAGTGCTTCAGTCATTCCTCTAGCAATAACTTCATCATCTATATCAGTAAATCTACCTGTTTTCAATAGTTGATTTAAATCTAAATTATTTAAAGATTTAAAAGTAATTTTATCAGATAATTGTTTTAATTCATCTGCACCTAATACAGCATCTTTGGCTATATTATTTTTTACTTTTACGTACCACGGATTTTCTAATTTATAAGTATTAAAAGCCTCTTCATTTTTAAATACTTGAGATGCTGTTCCTAGTCCAACTCTGTCTATCTTTGCACCTGTTGCTCTTATACTTTTGTTTAACTCCCGTCCTAATATAGCACGTTTAAACATGTTATCTGACATGGTGTTTAACTTGTTACCTAATCTTGCGGCACGAAATAAACCCTTATCTAAAAAGGTATCGCCCTTATCTAACTCTTCTGTTGCATGACCCATATCTAAAAACAACTTTTGCGCAGCTTTAGATTTGCCAAAGTCAGGGTCTTGCATTAGCTTTGCTAGAGCAGTAGTCTCCGCAGTAGTTACAGTCATCAAGTCTTTAAATGCGAGAGAATCAACAAAGGTACGCATTTGTGCTTTACCTAAATTAACAGCACGTAATGTTTCTTCTTTTATCTCCTCATCTGTAGGCTCATAATTTCCTATCTGTTTTAATCTTCTTTTAGCTGTTTGTTGAGGTACAGCTTGATTATACAAACCTTGTCCTAAATTGTCAAAGGCATACACAAGATTACGTAAATATCCAGCAGACACATTTCTTGATGTTGTTGCTAATTGTATTGTCATTAATCCTACACGTGCTTTAGCAATGTTTCCCATAACAGACATTGCTTTTTCTAGGTGACTTTTTCCTATTACATTTTCAACTTCATTTAATCTATCTCTGGCTTGTCTAGTAAGCATCTGTACATCACCAAAAGATGCGGCATCTAACATTGCACGGTCTAAATTATCTAGTTTCTTTAGTTGTTCTTTAGCTGCACGTTTAGAAATGCCAGACAATACTCCACCTTTTGCCATCCCTTCACTAACAGATGCCGCCCAAAGAGGTGCAAGTTGCTCAATACTTATACCATATTCGTCAGCAATATTAACTAAACTATTTGCATCAAACTTTTCTACAACACCTTTTTTAGTTTCTATTGCACCTGACATTAATGCTCTTGTTATTTTAGAACCTACTCGCTCTACTCCACCACCCTCAACAACCATATCGGGTATCATTTTAGATAGCTTCGCACCTACAGCAGCTATACTTTTAAAAGTTTGAGTTTCTATATCTGATGCTAACTTTAACTTCAACTTCAATTCATCTATAGTTACTGGCTCAGATAAATCTTCCCTAAGTTTTTTTCCTTCTTTCAATTCTTCAGGTATTGTTTTTGAGAAGGGTACTTTTTTATCACTACCTAATTCTTGAATATCTTGAAAAATATCAAGTGCCATATCGCTAGTTTCTGAATCCTCAAATACTTTATCTACCTCTACTTGCTTTGCCTTTAACTCTTTATGCTTTCTATATTTAGTTATCTTACTTGTTCGTTCCGCTACATTAGATGTAATCGCTCTTTGTAATTGCTGACCAGCACCAAATACTGCACCGGGAACTACACTTAAAGCCCCACCCAATGCTACAGCACCACCACGAATGTCTTCTTGCATTCCTGTCTCAACACGTGTTTCTTCTTGGGCGGCTACTTGTCCTGCACCTAATACACCCTCTACTGCACCAGCGCGAACAATACCTGCTGTAGCTGCTTTACGTAATGCTTCACCAGCCACACCACGCTTGAGTACTTCACGAATACCAAGTTTAACACCTTGTTGTGCAGCTAATGCACCAATTTTTGCACCACCACCTGTAACGATACCTGCGTATGTAGATGGAGCAGATGCTATACCTGCCGCATAATCACCGATAGCTTTTAAACCAAAGTCACTATCCATATTATCATACGTATCCATCAGACGAGCCATGCGTTCTTTTTCTTCTTCGTCTGCACCCTGTGCATATATCATGTCACTAATTGCTGTAGCTTCATTTACATTTTGAAAACGAAAGTGTTCCATATACTTATCGTATATAGATTCAGCAGACAGTAACTGTCTAGCAGAGTACCCACCTCTATCTACAAGAAATGCAGTAGCATCATCCAAAAACTGTTTATCTTTTAATAGCGATTCTTTATTTATTTCATTCACTATCTTATCTTTCTCTAATAATACCATCGTCCATAAGCTGTTGTACTTTATCTGCACCTATTTCTTGGCTAAGTTGAGTTATCAATCTAGCATTATCTGTAATATTTGCTGTTTTATTTATTTTGTCTATTTTAGATTGTAAATCTTCTACATCAGGTACAATATTATTATTAGGTATATTATTATTAGGTATATTATTAGCAGGTTTAGGTGGTGCAAATGCATTTACCCCTGTAGAAAAACCACCTTCAACTAATTGTTGAGTTGAGCCATCCTCATTTTTAAGTGCAACAATCGTAGGTACACCATCTATAGTCACAAGTTGAGGAGTTAAATTATTTTTAAATATGTTGTAGAGTTGTTCTTCTGCTTTAGCAGCAGACATACCAGCAGTTATTGCTTGGTCTTTTACAACTACTAATTTATTAATTGCCATATTGTGTTTATTAATGTCTTCAGATTTAGTAAGTTTTGTTTTAACTTCATACTCACCTGCACCTAAAGGAATAAGTTGGTCAAATGTACCAGCTAACGTAGCTAATTGTTGACCAATAATTTTTTGATTCTGTGTAGTACGAGCCTCTGTTAATCCAGAACCTGTGTTGTTAATATATTTATATTGCTCAACTAATAGCCTAGCTTTGTCAGCTTGTTTTTTAGCACCTTCAGGGTCGCCACCTTCTTCTAAATTAGTAGACAACAGCATCAGCCTCTGTGCTTCTTCAGCTAAGTTTGGTAAAGAATATAAACTTTGTTTATCAAAAGTATCAGACATAGTAGGAGCAATACCTAAATCTGGTTTTGTATATCTACCATAACCCATAGCTTCAATTGCTGCATCTGTTTGTCCTTGTGCTTCTGCGCCCAAGTCTCTACCTAAACCTATTGCACCAAGTATACCGCCTTGTTTTCTAGGACTTGCTTTAAACACTGTTGGGTTAGCTGTAACATAAGATGCTAATTCTTCTGCTGTATTTTGTGTACCTTCATTTGTTATAAAGGTAGGTGATACGCCTAATGAAATTAAATTTTCATATCTGGCAGATTGTTCTATTGCCCCTTGAAGACCATGCTCTCTAACTAAGTATTCAGCAACGTCTAATCCACCAGCACGTCCTGCTATACCTTTAATTATTTCTATGTTTTCTCTTAACTCTGTTTGATATCTCTCTTGCTCTTCAAAGTTCTTTTTAATTTGATAGTCAGCCATACGACTTACAGTCTCATTAGCCTCTTCTCTCTCATCTCTTAGTATCTCAGCACCACGTTTTGCTGCACCAACTAAAACATCAGATGTCTTTATATCACCAAACAAACCACCTAAAAATGCCATGCTTTATCTCCTCGCCATTAAGCCCTTCGGCTCTTCTTCTTCAACTGGTGTTGGTTCTTCTACTACTTCTTCAGGTTCTTCAGTTGTTTCATTCTTTGCTTCTTCATCACGTAACTTATTCAATGCTTTAGTAATTAAAGTGGAGCGTGTCTTTTCTTTCTTGTCCATACCTGTATCGTATTCAATACCTGCTGAATCTCCTATCAGTCTCATCATCTCTATCAGCACTGGCATAATTATAATGCCTACGTCTACACTGTGCTTACCTTCCATTACACTATTCATCTGCATACTATTAGCTAATGTAGTTAGTGGTACACCCATCTCCATAACATCAATTAGTTTTTCGGAGAATGAATCACTTGCCATGCGAGGTACATAAAATTCTAGCGCCTCATCTACTGTAGTAAACTGTGGTGGACTTTGCCAAGGTCTAGCCCCAAGTTCTGCTGTAAGAGACTGTCCCGGAATTGGTGCATCAAACATAGGTTCAGCCATTCTTTATCTCCATACGTTT
>Ga0208666_1000361_pt1 | contig 22368 bp, 36 predicted proteins | sample 5B_taG_FD_184078 | JGI IMG/M metagenome (GOLD analysis project Ga0208666, IMG submission 184078) | Marine viral communities from the Subarctic Pacific Ocean - 5B_ETSP_OMZ_AT15132_CsCl metaG (SPAdes) (version 2) | ecosystem: Environmental > Aquatic > Marine > Oceanic | place: Pacific Ocean...
TTTATGGCAATTTTGTGATTTTGTCTTATTTTAGACTTGTTTCGAGGCAAACTAGGACAGAAAGGTACTAACGCCCAAAATCCCCGAAACAAGCCACTTGTTGAGTTTACGGGAGCAACTCCCAACTCATTTATAAATCGAGGAAGAGAGCTAAAACAACTAAACCTCGATTATTCAAGGAATAGGTATAAACCTATTCTGTTGAATTTTTAGAAAGCGGATCAAGTTTTTCCGCTTGTTCTTGTAACTCGTTAATCTTGCCCTGTATATGCAATTTAAGATCCGTTAAGACCATTATCTTTGCATAGACACTAGCGGTGCTACTAACTTCGTTAAAAGATTTAGCAAGATTGAAAAACAAATCGCTATCTTTTTTCTCGTTTTTTATATCTGTATTCATGAAAACCTTGTATCATACACAATATAGGATAACAACATATTATACATGGGTGCGACACTTTTGACCATGTACTCATAATCATATGTAGGATAATAAGGGAGTATGACTAATAACAGAAAGGATAATGATATGAAAACATACAAGGTAATAGGTGGATATACAGTATATGAACAGTATGAAATAAATGTTGAAGCTAAAGATGATAAAGAAGCAATAGCAAAAGCAGAAAAAATTCCAGTAGAAAAATGGGATGAACTACAATCACAAAATAGTGACTGTGGATTTACAATTGATGATGTATGGGAGGATGAATGAAAAAATATAAAGTAGGCATAAGTGAGTTAGGATATGAAGAGATAGTTGAAGCAGATGATGAACAAGAAGCAGAAGAAATGGCATTGATACATTGCAAACAATATCTACAAGAATATGTAGATGTAGATACATTAGAGGAGGTACAATGAAAATAAAAGACTACAAGGGCATAGAAGATTACATAGAAAAGAAAGAAGAAGAAAGAAAAAAGAGAGATCTATTAAAAGGTATGGTTATCTGTAAAGCAAAAATGTGCAACAAGTATCTGTACAAAAACCAAAGCACTAGCAATCCAGAGTATTGCATGGAGTGTCTATAGAAAGGATAAATTATGAAATTATATGGGTATCATTTAACAGAAAAAAGAAAATTTGAAGTTGATGTAGAACAAATTTGTGATTGCATAAATATGGATTATGGGTTTTCAGATGATTATTTTGTTTATGTAAATGAAGAAGACAGAGATCTACATTTTAATGATAATATGCAAATAGAAAAAAATAATAAAAAGAAATAATAGAAAGGACAGAGTAAATTATGAAAAAGAAAAAACAAAGTAAAAAGAAAGATTTCTTAGATGTCATGTATGAAACAGAGAAGAAATTTAAAAAACTACTCACCGATATATACAAAATACATAATTCTGGTTGGGTGCAAAAAAGAGAAATCCATTATTTAATCGAAGACATAAAAGATATTAAAGAAAATTTAATTACGGCAGAGGTTATTAAGTATGGAAGACAATGGCATTTCAAAGAATTAAAAGAAAATTTGTGGAAATGAGTTAGTTGCCTTACTTCTTCTGACTATAATATTTATCTAATCGTTCTAGAAATTTGTGTTGGTATTTGATAAACTCTTTGCCTTTTATTTGAAACTTTTGAAAGTATTTATCTGGAGTACACATCAAGATAACCCCTTGCGTGATCTCAGTATCATAGACGCAGTTGTGCGCCATAGCATATGCCCCTAGTTGCATGAAATAGTCGTCAATCCATTCTTTCCTCTTCGGCTTATTCGACTGTTTAAAATCAACAATACTATCTTCATAATCAAAGACACCAACCAAATCGGTCGCCCCCGCATACAAGTTTGGATAAAACAAAGTCACCTCAGATCCCCATATCTCACCCATGTCGCAAAGTCCCTTGTCGATTATCACTTGAGCCATGTCACCTGCCACCTGACCCTCGTCTGTTAGATCCATGTGACCAGCTCCAAGAATATATCTCTCTAAATGCAAGTGCATATTAGTCCCACGACTTGCGGAGCTATCCTTTATTCGTTCCGCCTCAGTTTCACCGACCCTCGCCTTCCATCTGGCTAGACTTTCCTTCTTCTCGTCACTCTGGGTTTCGGACAAGATGGTAGTTACACTCGGTAATTTTTCTTCGTTCAAGGCGTAGTGTCGTTGACCTTTAATCAGTTCTCTTTGACTTTTAGGATAGTTAAATCTTTTATTCCATTTCATAGTTTAAGAGAGCCCCGAAGGGCTCTTTATTTTTATTTATTCGTCTTAAAATCTCTAAAGACAATAGGTTTAAAGTTTTTTAGACCTTGATTATGTCTATTATAGACCCTATCAATTATGTCTAACCACTCTTGACTATTAGTAGCACCTTTAAATTTAGCAGACATCTTTTCTACTTTTTTTAAAAAATGACTTCTATTAAAGCCGGTATGACTGATAGCATGTAAGATAGAATAATAGAAGAAGCTATTTTTACATTTACTAGAATCTATCTCAGTTAAGATTTTATTAATGTATTGGATAGTTTCTTCTGATTCCTCTTTATCAGCTACCTTAAAAAGACCTCTATCGAAGTCCTCTTCCTGAGCCCGTTCCCTTCTACTTGAGTTATTCAGAATAGTAGTGGTTACAGAAAATTTATTCTGTAAACCATAGTTTTCCATAAAAGATCTATAATAAATATAGTCCTCATTACCTTTCTCAACAAATTTGTTAAGAAAGTTTTTACTAACCCAGTTAGAATTATCAGTGTTAATATCACTAATATCATCTGGCCTCATTTTATTAACCACAATAAAACGAATTGATTTATTCAATTCACTCTTTGCAGTAAAACGGTGTTGCCCATCATAGATAGGATACTTACCGCTTTTATCTAAAGATCCAACAAGTATAGGAATTTCTTTTAAATCCCTTCTACTTATCTTTTCTTTTAGACGGTTTACATGAGAGCGATTTATCTCACGATTGCCCTTTACGAATTTAAATATATCGTAATTACGGGTTTCCTGAACTTCGCCCACGCTTTGTATTGCGTTCATGTTACTCCTTGTGTTTGCATTGACTTTAGACACGTGTCAATGTTAAACGTGATTATTAAAGATAATTTATCTTTTATAATTTTATTCTAAACTCATATATTTTTTGTACTCCTCTAAACTGACAACCTTTCCGTTCATGACCTCTAATTTAGACGAGTAGTGATCTATAATATTTTGTATTTTGTTTAATTTAACGTGAGCATAAGGCCACAACAACCTCGCCACGTAGTAAGCATCCCGGTGTTGACATCGCCAACGCCATTGTTTTTTCCAACCAACCGTGTACTTTGTCCTGTATCTTTTAGGATTTACTGTTCCAACACCCAAAACCTCATGTATCCACACTAATATTGATTTATCTGTCATGGCTATCTCTAATCTTATAGACCATGTTGGATATGGTTTTTTATTGTGCGATCTCTTTCTCATGTATTGTTTGTAAGAGACAGATCCCTCACCGTCAAATAATCCTGCGATATAGGCGGCATCAGTCTCGGCTATCATTCATGCTTTCTATTCCGCCATACATACCTGCACCAACATTAATTATGTCCATTGTGGTGCAATGGCTTAAGCAGAGGGTGAGAATCAAAATATTCATCAAACTCCTTATCACGAACTTCTCCTTTCGAATTGCAGACGACACATTGCATAACCGTGTCATTTGCGGGATTTTCTTCTTTCTTAACTTTAACAAAACCATTTCCAGAACAATTAGGACAGATCTTTTTTGTCATTTTCTTTTGGTGGTTTAACTGGTTTCAGAGATGCCAACATGGCTATGTGTTGTGCAACCTCTCCGTATGGCCTTTGCCACATGTAAGACAATAATTGTTTTCTTTGCTCTTCGGTCAATTCAAACATTATCTCTCCTTCATTTTTCCGTTTAGTTTCTTTTTCTTCTCATTTGCTATACATTCGATAGTCTTAGAGATACTTAGTTTTGCATCAGGCAATAATACCTTCGACAATTCCTCTAAAACCCTGTATGTTTCTTTTGGAAGAGAAACGTTTCTGTATTTGGTTATATCAGTCATAATTTCCTTTCTTCATTAATATTGATAATATAGGAGATTAATATTAAAAGTCAATGACAAAATTTTTGTTGGTTATGTATCTGTGCAGTCATATATCTGGCAACGCTTGCAAGCAGTTTAAGCCGGAATATACCGAATTTAAGACATACAAGGAGTGTGCAACCTATGGTTATAAATACTCCGCAGAGCTCTTGGATAATTTTAGCGATACTTTTGTCGAGGACTATAGAACCTACACGATATTTGACTGTTTCGAGCAATCCACAACCTAGTGACATATGCAACCGTATAGATCACCACTACCATCTTTCATCACATGAGCGTTGATAGGGTAATCGTGATATGTTGTTAGATGTAATCTAAGTATGTCACAAAGGTCAAAACAATCCATCTCGCTTAACAATTCTATTCCCTCTGTCATTTCTTTTGTCAATTTCACTAGATGGTAAAGCTCGTCTGTTAGTAATATCAGATCCATTATATCTTATTATTAAACTGATCAAAGTTTGTGCCCTGTGATATTATTCTTTTTAACGATCTTGCTTTAAGATCCACGTCAACACCATAAGACTTCCAAGCCTTTTTCATGAGATTTAATTCTAATATGAAGGTTGACCATTGCCCCTGAGACACCCCGCTAACATTTAATGTGACTGTTTTTGTTGCGTTTGTTCTTTCGTTTTTCTTTATTGCGTTGAATGTTTTGGTCTTCATTTTTCTAATCGCTTCATCTCTTCATACATTTTTTGTAATTTAAACACACTACAGTTTAAGACAAAAAAAGCTAATTGATCCCTCATCTCTCTTTGTTGTTCACGGGCTCTTGCCTTATTTTCTTGTTGCACTTGGTCAATACCCCATTTGGTTTGATCTGTCATAATATCCCTTTCATAATTATAGGATAATCATTTGAGGGTATTTGTCAACTATTGTTTTCTCCCTTGACGGTTGTAGGGTTTGTGATCTCTTTTCTCGTTTTTATTGAGGCTTTTCTTGTGCCGTCTAGGTCTTTTTCTAGGTTTTGGTCTTGGTGTAAAATTTACAAATTTACGCTTGGCCATCTTTCTCTATTTCTTTTACAGATAAATCTATGGGTATGTAACTTATCTTTCCATTTACTTTTTGTTCTATGTCACCCCCACAAGTCAGACATCTAAAGTAATCCTGCACCACTGATATCAACAACGTGTGTTCCTCACAGTGAGGACATACGCCATCAACCATTTTAGCCTTTTTTATAATGTCAGCAAATATAGAGCTTTTTTTAGACAAGATCCCTCGCTGATCCAATTACAGGTTTATATTTAGTCTTACCTTCTGATTTAAAAGCATGTAAGAATTGTTTTCTGCCACCCTCTGGTATGTAACTACAATGTATCCATCCACTGTTTGGCTCGCTTGGATCATAGAATTCTAATATTAATTGATCATAATCCAGGTTCTTACTTATCCAATCAGCTAGTTCTGCATTGTCCGTGCCCATACATTCGAAATCTGCCGCCTCTGCTTTTGCATGTTGACTGTTTACAGAGCTACCGATCTTGACACACAGCTGTTCGCTACGGAAACCGCTTGTCACCTTGACCCTGCCGAAATGATCACGAACCGGTTGTAAGATATTCTCACATAACAATCTTAATTTTTCTATCTGTCCAGAATTAGGGTTATTATTAATGTCTAACCTAACAGCGGTATCGCTTTTGATTAACTCTTGGAGAGTAAAATTACGTGAAAGATTCATTACTGTGCTAATGGATTGTCGCTCTTCGCTTTTAGTTCATCTATTTGATTTTGTAATATTTGTATTGTTTTTTCGTTTACTAATATTTTAGTGTGCCCGTGTTCTGTGTCATGTTTATGTTCACCAACCTCATGAGTGTGTGATGTATCTGCATTTTCTAAAGCATTAACTTTTTCTTCTAACACTGCAATTTGTGGGGAAAAATCTATGCCGCCACTAGCGCCCTCTAATGCATCTAGTTTAGTTACAATCTCCCCATACTTCACAAAGCCACCACCAATTGCTGCAATGACACCAAGTAAAGCTGCTACACCGGCTAATTGATTTTTAATCTTATCCATTTTGTAATACCTGTAACTCATTTATCAAATTTTGACGTTCTTGTAAAATGCTATTCAACTTTTGTTTTTGTATAAAAATGGGATCTTTTTGTTTGTATTCTACCAAATCAATATCATAAATAACACGATTGTCCTTTATATCTATTTGATCTTCGTATATAATACGCGTCTCATAAAAGGGTATATTGTATGCTTCCAGAAGATTACCTGATGACATTACTTTTAATTTCACTAAATTTTTTAGTGCTAAGTTTTTATCTATTTGCTTAACTTGTTCATCAATCTTTTCTAAGATTGTTTCAAGTCCTGCTGTTTTAGTTTCTTTCTGTTGTACTTTTTCTTGCTCGCTACCACTCTCTTCTGTAGCATCGGCAGTCTCAGTAGTTTCGCTATTGGATTCTTCCTGTTCATTTTCTTTTTGATCCTCTCCTAACCCCTCCTGTGATAATTCTGGTGTTTCCTCTTCTTTTTCATCCTCTGTAAATGTCTCAATCATCTGTATTACCTCTTCCTCCTCTTCTTTCTCCTCCTCTTTCATCATTGAGATCATCTGCACAACGGGTGCCTCCTCCTCTTTTTCCTCTTCTATCATGATTATCTCCTCAAAGATAGGCTCCTCTTCAAACTTCTCCTCTTCTTCCATAACTATCATGACAGGTGGTTCCATCTCAAATTCCTCTTCCATTTTTATTTCTTCTTCAAAAAAGAATTCTTCTACAATCTGTTCTATCTCTTCAAATTCATCACCTATGTCATCAAATATTTCACCTATTTCTTCCTTGATTGCAGGAGGTAGCGGTGAATATAATATATCTAGCAGTGTTGCTTTCAATTCTGCACCCAATAAATTTGGCCCAACAGCACTAGTGCTGTTAGGACTATTGCCATCTATGCCCTGCCACTGCCAATTCCATTTCCTTGAGCCCTCACCCGTGTGTGTCACTGTATCTGTGTATGTAAAAGTGTTGTTATTATACCCAGAGTCTGTGTTTCTGTTTTGCGTGACTGTCGCCAACTCGTTATCGTTTTCATCTAGTATTGTAACTGTTGTAGAATAACTATCTTGACCTGATGTTGCCTGACCACATTGATGTGCAGACCCAACCCACTCACAGTTTTGCACCTCTGTTTTTGATGTGAGCGTAACACCACCATCTAAACTGTCTTCTGTAGTCGTGTGATCTCCTGCAGATATATCTAATAATGTTCCTGAAGCAGACACCGTGCCTGTTCCATTGGCCTCTAATTCATTGAAGTTAGAAGAATAATCAGTAACATTATCGAGAGTCCAATTGCTAGAATTATTGATTCCATCTATAGTGCTATTTGAGTGTTGTGGGCTTGTCTGTCCAGTTCCCGCATTTGGCAGTAGATTACCTGTCGTTGCGGTATCTGCAAGCACACTGGTTGATAGTAATAGTAAAGGTATTAACCATTTCATTCTAATATTAATTTTTTAATAGACTTTGATCCGTCTATATTCAACTCGAGTTCAGCCATGGACTTTATGCATTGGTGCTGTATGTTATTATTTTTTTCACCTCTTGATGCGTGTCTTTTACCTTTTAAACACATTGACATAGAATACTTACCTGTCTTTGGATCAACTTGAATTCTGTGTTCCTTGATCTCTCCGTTGACAATCATAAGAAGGGCCACTACCAACTCTGTCATTGATGGCTCCCATTTGCTCTAACTTTATCTTTTAGCACTTCTATATCAGACAATGCTTGATCTAATTGCTCTCTTAAAAACTCAATATTGACTTTGTTAGTCATATTCATCTCTTGAGTTTCTTCCATTTTCTCTACAGACTTGTACAAATCCTCGATTAAAAAATGTTGTTCCTGATCGATGGGGACTTGTTCACTCCTTTTTAATAAATCATTTTCAAACAACTCACGTGATGTCTCTAACGATACTAACCTCGCCGTCAGCTCCGTATAAGCGAAGACGCCCATTGCGACGAGCACGATCAAACTAGCCACGGTTTTCATCGGCATCTGCACACGTGCCTCTTCTCCGATATTGAGTGGTTTATTGCTCATCTTTTTCTTTTTCTTTTTAACAGTTTAACTCTGGTATGCCAACACCATTCTGATATTCTTATTACACCTGTTTCTACAAAAGATATGGAATTATCCAAAAAATCACAGAATTTTAATATTACTCTTTCTATCATCTAGGTTCCTTCCAATCTATTTTTTGTTTCGTTTGAATATCTTCTTTTTGTTTTAATTTATCTGATGCCTCCATCTCTTTAGTAATCTGTGCTTGCTCTTCCTCGTTTTTCTTTTCAATAATTTTTAAATTTTGCACATAAGTTTCGTAGTCAGGTCTTAACTTATCGTATTTTTTCCAGGCTGCTTTTGCTTGTTTACCAATCTTACCCTCAAAAGGACATGGTGTGCCTGCCTGTTCCATGGCAAAGAATACCCTTTCGTCCTGACAAAGTATCGCCACAGCTGCAACTTTCATGCCTAAACTATTTAATTCTCTTGATAATTTTATTCTCTCACAATTCTTATCTCTAAAAGATTTACCACCCGATACACCAATACCAAAAGTTTGAACACCGGCACTTGCACCTGCTAGACAAACATCTGATCCTGCGTTGGTCACACTTGGCGCTGATGCTGTTGGTGGAGCCGATCTCATATTAGATGTGGAGTTATTTGTGGTCGTGGTGTTATTAGAGCTACCACTTTGATAAGTATTTGTGGCCGAACTTGTGTATCCCCCTGTGATAGATGTATTAGATCCTGATGTATTATTTTGGGTTGTATTTGGGTATGCAGGCTCCATCATGGTTAGCAGACATATCAATATCATTAAGGCCGCTGTAAAATAATAATTCACCCTGCAACTCTCCATAGTTAATCATCCTTTTCTTCTTCTTTACAATCACATCCCTCACAAGTACAAACACCGTATTCATCTGCATGTAGATCATTCTCTTCTCCACAATGACATGGATGATAGCACTTGTTACATGTCGTCATTTAAAAAACCTATCTTTGATTTTCTTAATGGGTCTTAAGATCCATCTTCTTATAAATCTTTTAATCATGTTTTTTCTCCTCGATTTCATAGAAGAACTTATCAGTATCTTCCGTTTTCCATTTACCCGTATCCTCTACATTCCATTCATTTGTTTGCACTTTCCAATCAGGAATATTATCTTTCACGGTGAAAGAAGGTAGATCCCATATACATCTATTGTTTGGCTGTGCTGCATAATTGCCATCGTCTAGTGCAATTATGTGAGCGCACTTGTGTTCGTGCGGTACTTCTGAATGTTCGGTATCTAATATATTACTATCTGGATGTGCAAAGTCAACGGTAAATAAATAATTACCTGTGTGCCATTTCTTATCTTTTCCTATGTATTTTCCTGATACCCCTGTTAGAATATCCCAACAAGTAATAGCAGGATAATAACTAAAAGAATTCCATAACTCAAGCTCATCAAGTCTACGTTTAGGAACATCTTCCGGTCTAAAATTTTTCTGTATGAAGGCAGATATCGGGAGACGATAAAAGACAGCCCCGTTCTCCATAATCGCATGGAATAAAATAGCGCGACCTGACATACAGCTAATGCCAAAGATAATGCAGTCTTCAACTTCTCCATGATGTTTTTTAAGATCATATAAATATTCCCTTCTTATTTGTGCATACTCCACTGGTATGTTTGCATTTAGATAAGCCATGTATACTCCTCATTTTATTTCTCCCCAGTTTTTACCCGATTCGTAGTCTACCTTGTTTGGTATTTCTAAGTCAACCGCGGATTCCATAATTTCTTTAATACGTTTAGCTTTTATATCATCTTCCACGGATATATCTAGCTCATCATGTACCTGTATGTGAGCAACAATGCCCTCCTTATAAAGTTCTAGCATTGATTTTTTTGTCATATCAGCGGCAGACCCTTGTATTAATTTATTAAGTGCTTTGTAGGTGTAAGCACGCTTGATGCCTGCTCCGTATTCCTGTCGTGCCTGATCAAAGGGTAATGCCTTGTGTATGCCAAATTGATTAGGTTCCCACAGGTGAAACCTGCATAATCTACCCAGTAGAGTTCTTATCTGTCCACGTTGTTGTGCCCTGTTGGATACGGAGTTCATCAAACTTTTAACAAACGGAACCCTCTCGTGGTAGATGGTAAACAGTTCATCTGCTTTTTCTTTTGATACTCCTAACTCTGCTTGTAGTTTAGCCTTACCCATACCGTAAAATAATCCAAGATTGATAACTTTAGCTTGTGATCTTGGTATGTCAGCCATCTTTGCAACGATAGTATGGAAGTCAGCGTCATCTTGTAGATAAGAATCTTTGACACCAAAGACGCTTGTATCTTGATCTAGGGATGCGTAGTGCACTACGAGCCTTGGTTCTTGTTGGCTGTAGTCAAAGCATCCCCACTCGCAACCAGACTCAGGTACGAAGAGGGATCGGATCAATGGACCTAAGTCTTTGTTGCGAGCAGGAATCTGTTGTAGGTTTGGATTAGAATAACTAAATCTACCGGTGACAGTGCCACCGCTATCTGATCTAATCTGATTTATATCAGCATGTATTCTACCATTATGTTCATGTTTTATTATAGTGTCTATGAATGTCGTATGTGCCTTGTTAATCTCTCTTGCTTTTGATATACATTGAACCAAAGGATGTTGGTGAGCAGACAAAAAATTTTTTGTGAAGGAGGGTGCTTGTGTTTTTGCGGTTCTATCGTATGGTAAATCTAGTTTGTCAAAAACTTTGGCTATCGATCTTGCTGCCCATATTTGAGTATCTATTCCTGTTTCTGTTTTTACTTTTTGCAGGAGTTTCTTTTCTTCTGATGCTAATTGCTGCTTCATTGTATGAGCTTTTTGAACGTCCACTCTCACCCCAAGAAATCGCATATCTACCAGGCAAGGAAAAAGATCAGTCTCAAGGCTAAAGATAGATTCAAGATCTTGTTCTATAATTTCTTTTTGCATGATCTTCCAAAGTCCTAGGGTTAGCTCCGCATCTCTCTCTGCATAATTACCGACATACATCGCCGGCATCTTCCACATGTCAGCCTTTGGATCTAGCCCCCACTCTTTTGCTGCATTGTTTAACTCAGTCTCATTCTTTCCGTGACCTAAATAATCCCAACCAAGAGATCCAAGATCATATCTAAATCTGTTTTCGTTGACTAATGATGCTGCTATCATGGTGTCAACAATCTGTCCGTTAATTTTTATCCCCATTGATCTTATCCAACAAACATCATACATAGCGTTGTGAAATATTTTTGTGGATTCTGATTTACAAATATCCGTAAACCACTGAATTACTTTACTTTTTTCTAGATTACCACCACCCTCATGATCAAATGGAAAGTAGCCTGAGTAGCCATCTGTTGCAACAGCGATGCCCACGACCTTACCTTTTTTTGTGACAGAACCTGTGCCCATAGTCTTAAGTTCTGGATCATGGGTTTCTAAATCTATCGCTATCTCATCACAGAATCTAAGATCAGGAAACTCTGTGGGTTTAACCCACTCTGTCTGTGCCTTAAATATCATTTATAGTCTCTTTCCTTGATCATTTCTAGATAATGTATCGCTTTATCTATGTCCTCCACTCCACCTTTATGAGCGTGTCTGCATATGTATTTTATAGCATTGCCCTCCGCAAAAAGCAATTTATTCTTATTTATAAACTCTGCAGGCTGTATCTTCATGTATATGTAGTGTGTTCCCGAAACCTGTTTTAGATATGGGTCTTCTTTAGACATCTAGTTCCTCCTTTATATATCGTTTAAGTTCTTTATCTTGCACGTTGTCCGGTATCTTGTTCTTATAGAATATCTCATAGCTATCGCTACCATACTTCCCTATACCAAATAACTTTGTTGCATCTTCACCATCCCATCTTAGATACTCCTCTGACATTCTCCATATCCTCTGTGCCCTGACATTGTGCATACCTAATTCTTTTATGATATCTGCTAAGGTTTCTCTATCAGACTCTAACAATTTTTGAGGTGTTGGAAATCTATTAAAAAGTTTTGGTAAGATTTTTTTTACTTTCTTTCTCCCTGTTTGATTAAGACAGATAACAGCAACCATATGCTGCCACCTGCTCCCTATCTGTTGTTGCACCATTAGATCATCTCTCATATCTTAAACTCCTTTGATTTTTTTTGTGGTTTTATTAGATAAAGATTTTTCATAGATCTAGTGATACCAACATACCATACACGATATTCCTCATCCTGTTTTGATTTAGATTTTTTTGCTCCCTTTATCGTATTTGCTGTGTGGTTTAAAAATAACACAACGTTTGTTGCCTCACCACCTTTAGCCCCGTGTATCGTGGATACTTTTATTCTTGCATCCTCAGTTGGATCTTCACCGCTTAATAAAAGTAATTTCATATACATGATCTGACTATCTGTTAATAAATCAAAAGCATCATACCAATATAGAGATAGATTCATCTCTCCACTCATTCTCTCTTTTATTCTTTGTATCTGTATATCTGGTAGTATTATTTTTTTCTGTAATTTTTGCCAGTTGTTTATGTCTTCATATAAACTCTTACCTATACTATTACCTTGAGCAGTGTTAAAAAAATAACCCTTCTTTTTTAGATACGTTGGCACAGATTTTAGTATAGATTTCGTTCTAGCTAAAATCAACCAATCATCTTTTGACATATCAATATCTGATAATTTAAATCTTTCATATATTGTGCCAGATTCTGATTTTGGAAAATACTCTTTGTCAATCCTATTTTCTTCTATCCTATTGATGACATTTAATGCAATCTCTTGTATACTACTTGGCACCCTTTCTGATTTTGTTAATGGTATCTCCTCTGCATCATAATTTATAAAAGAATCTACATCAGCGCCAGCCCAACCAAATATTGCTTGATCATCATCCCCTGCAACCCAAACATCACAACCCGTGTCTTTCTCTATCTTGTTTATCATTGACCATTGTATCAGTGATAGATCTTGTGCCTCATCCACAAATATCACATCAAAATCTGGGGTAACATTTTTATCTAAAAATTTTTGTATCATGTCTGTAAAATCTATAAGTCCATAAACTTTTTTATAATTATTTATTTCTGCCTCTATGGCCTCTAATTTGGTTCTCTCTATTTTCGATAAGTGTTCATTTAAATCAAACTGTTCTATTGGTGGTATCTGTTTTACCCTAGCTAGGTTTATCAGACTCAGATACTCGCTGTCAGAGGAAAATATGCCATTCCAATGATTAGTCTCGTACGAGGCATATTTGATCTGTATGCCACAAGACTCACCTATGGCCTTATAATTAAGATCCTGCATGACATTCTCCTCTCTCAATCCTAATTGATTAAATGCAAGAGAGTGCAGTGTTTGAAAGTATTTAATATCTTTTTTTGTAAGCTCTGTGTTTATTTTTAAAAATCTATCTCTTGCCTCATTAGCAGCCTTACGAGTAAATGCAAAATATCCTATTCTGTTTAATCTTATGCCCTTGTTGACATATCTCTGCACCTCGTTTAATAATCTTCTTGTCTTACCTGTGCCTGGTGGACCCACAACTTTATATCTCATTAGTAGTTACTCTTCTTTCTATCCACTGGTTTATATTCTATCTTATCTATATGCAGTTGTTTGACCCTACAAACTTTTAAAGTTTTTCCATCAACGTTTAAAGAGTGATTAAATTCAACACCACATTTATCTTTTAATTTTTGTGCGATCCTCTCCTCTGGTATTTTCCAACTAGAGCCTAAATGATCCAGAAAAGAATTAAATCTAAAGAAATGATGACCCTCCTCAGTCAGGCAAGATCCGCTGTTGATATGTATTCTTTCCCTAGCACGTGGGCCATTCACACAATACTGATATAGCTCTTCTTTTAATCTATCCTCTATCTGTGTTCCTGCAGGCGGTGTTATTGTTGTAGAGTTTTTTCTAAATTCTGTAAGTTTTGCCCTAAAATCTTTTGGTTTTAATGGCTCGTGATAGATACCAGTCTGTTCCCATATCAGATCTAATAACTCTGTCTGTTTGGTTATCAGTCGCCTGTTGCTTGCCACAACCCCTGCTTTCGTGCCATCTGGTAATGCCACATTAAATCTATATTCAGGTTCCGCGTACATAATGATCTCAAAATCTGTGATGTCTGGAAACATGGTGATACTATCTGATCTGACACCAAATGGTCTGGTATAACAAAGACTACGCATACACTTACTATGTATGGGATCTTCATAACATGTGTGACCCGCAGTGTCCTTTCTCCAAGCGGTTATCTTAGAATCTAATTTTGACTTGTCCCAAGGTGTCTCAAGATAAGTATAGTTAGCGTTTGCAACATGATCTGGCCATTTATCTTTGTATTTCTTTTTAGCAAAGACCATGTAGTTGTACATAAATCTATCTCTGCCATCATCTAGTTTTCTTTTGGAACACAAAGCCAAACACGGTGGACCATCCTCAAACTCTTTATTCGTGCCTATTAAAATATTTTTATATGTCTCATCTACCAGTTTGTCTAACTCGTCTTTGCCTATCTTATTATGTTCTGCTAAATCTAAAAATTGTTCTATGTCTAATTTATTATTATTCTTGTCAACCGCATATCTATTTGTCTCTCCGTTATTATAATATGGTAGGTTTATAAAGTTTCCTGGTTTTACATCTCCTTTGTCATCTTCCTTTAATTCTTTCTGTTTTGGAAAAACCTCTGTGTCAGGATCTAATCCAAGTGGCAGTAAAAAAGATTTTAATGCCGAGATTAGATCGACAGTTGGTATTGGCTCTTTTAAAAACAAATAACAATGTAATCCTCCGCTTTTTGATAACATAGGTATCAAAGGTAATTTATATTGTTGAAATAATGCTAGATAGTTTTCTATCTTAAACGTGGAATAATTTTTTGGATCTATATCTATGCAACCAAATTGAGCTGTCTTGTCCAATCTACATGGTTGAACCCCTATAGATATTTTGCCTGCCACGTGATCCCTATAATCACCCTGTGTCACAGGTCTACCTGCCCATTCGTAATTTGGTTTAAGTTTATTTTTTTCTGTGTCTAATTCAGCGGAAGACATGTCCGCAATACCAAAATCGCCTTCGTATCCAGTAAATAATTTTATAAATTTATCAACCATAACGATCCCGGGTCGGAGCGGCTCCAGTCTCCCTTTACCGCTCCTATCTCTCATAAAAGAGAATTAGTAGTTAGATTCCTCTTCTGTATAAGACTCGGCTTTCGCCTGACCTTTTTTTAAGGAAGTGTGAAAGTCTCTAGCCATCTGATAGATGCCCGCATCGTCAACCTTTTTTAATAGATTAACGTTGTAACCATGCCAAGTAAAACTGCCAGAGTTTTCAACGGAATTCAGTTTATAAACCCTTGAAAACATCGGTGCAGGTACAGATTTGTTGGTTTTTGGGTCAACCTCAAATTGATCCTCCATTAACGAGTTCCAACTTCTGCTAACCTTTAACTGTGTCGATTTCATGGTCATCAGAGCTTTTTCAGGTCTATCACCTAATACAATAACAAAATGATTTGCTGTCTTTATGATCTCATTACCATTATCCAACATATCTTTGTTACGATCGTTCTGATTTGTTTTAGCCATGATCTCAGGCCCTCTGTCATTATGTATGGGTCTACCCTCCCTTTTTTCGAAAGGTGCCCATTCTGGATATGTCATTTTATAATAAACAGGTATGACCTCTATACCCTTTTCACCATTATATAATTTTTTGGTGACTGTATTATAAAACATACCCGCCTCTGCGCCTTCAACATACTTTGCATGTTTCTTTTTAGTCTCATCTGAACCTGATTGTAACAGTTTCAGAAACGGTAATGCGAGATCAGATTTATCTATGTTCTCAAGACCCATTCCTGAATCTGATACAAAGTCTAATGTTGCTAACGCACCACCTTGTTTTTTTACTAAGTCTCCTGTTTCTTGACTCATGCTATTTGCTCCTTGTTATTTTTGTTTTGTTTCCCTTAAACAGATTGAAATGTTCAGAAGGCAAGTCTTTTCCTTTTTCGACCCGCTCTCTGTATAGTGCTTTGAGAGTCATGGGCTCAACCTTCAATTTTTGTTGAGGCTGATACCCATTACTCTCGGCAAGGTCAGCGTATTCACGCGCCTTGAGATCTTCGTTACGACCAAAGGAAACGGTAATCTCATTTTTAATAAGATCACCCAAGTCGCTATTTCGAAGCCAGTTAAATGCGCCCTCCTGTTTATCTTTAGGAATTGTTGCGCTGTAAATCTCTTTTATCTCTATTGAGGAACCATCTCTCAACTTCATGGTTTTCATTTTCATAGAGTCCATGATCTCAGGTATTACCTGTTGAGAAAGTTTATCAGCTCTCTCTTTTTTTCTAGACAATCTTTCCTCATCAAGTTTAATCTCATCTTCTAATGATTGTAACTGTAAAACATGACTAGATAATGTCTCTGCATTATTTAAATTGTTTACTTGTTGAGGTGCATCCTCAACAAACATCTCTTGTAGGTTTGTTCTAAGTTTCATCGATTTCTCCTTTCTCATATAAATTAATCGATATGGGATAATATGTTCTTTCTTGTTTATCCCATTTAAGCAGATTATATTTTCCGCCCGTTATATCAGACACGATAGAACAGGCAACACCAATTATAGCAGGATCACCTGTAAGTAAGAGATAATCTCCCTCTTTAAAATTTTTTAACCCTTGCCTTAATTTATATACCAAAGGTCCGGGTGAAAAAATAATTTGAGAAAATTCAGGCAATAAAAATTTGAACTCACCGAATTGCGATGCACCCATAATATTTATTTTTGGATTACCAGCCTGTGTACCAGATATCTCCTGTATAACGTAAACTATTCTTTCTGACATTGACAAAAACTATAACACCGTATATATCAATGTCAATAGAAAGAGATTATGAATTATAAATTTAAGACCAAGCCATATGAGCATCAGCTCAAGGCTTTAAAAATTTCTTGGGATAAGAAGTGTTTTGCCTATTTTATGGAAATGGGTACTGGTAAATCTAAGGTTTTAATAGATAATTCCGCCATGCTTTATGACCATGGTAAGATAAATGGTGTCCTAATTGTGGCACCAAAAGGTGTTTATAAAAACTGGTATAGTTCTGAGATACCCACACATCTACCCGAGCACGTTGAAAAAAATGTTGTCCTATGGCAGGCCATCATCACAAAACAACAACAGAAAAATCTAGACACTTTATTTAAAACAGGAACTGATCTGCATATATTAATCATGAATGTTGAGTCTTTGTCTACCAAAAAAGGTGTGGACTTTGCTGCAAGATTTTTAAATTCACATGAGACATTGATGGCAATTGATGAGTCCACGACCATCAAAAATCCAGAGGCTAAGCGAACAAAAAACATAGTGGAGCTTGGTAAGAATGCAAAATACAAGAGGATACTCACAGGATCTCCTGTAACAAAATCACCTTTAGATTTATACAAACAATGCGAGTTCCTTGACCCTTGGCTCTTGGATCATACGTCTTGGTATACGTTTAGAACAAGATATGCCGTTATGAAAAATATGTCTTTTAATGGTAGAACTTTTCAAAAAGTTGTTGGCTACAAAAATTTAGGTGAACTATCAGAAAAACTAAAACCTTTCTCTAATCGTGTTCTAAAAGATGATTGTCTGGATCTACCGAAGAAAACATTCATGAAACGTATTGTACAACTAACACCAGATCAATTCAAGGTATACGAACAGATGAAGAAAGAGGCACTTGCAATATTAAATGGTAAAATGCTTACCACATCAAATGCACTAACACAGTTAATGAGACTGCAACAGATAACCTGTGGCCATTTTAAATCTGATGATGGCACAGTGCAGGAGGTTAAGAGCAATCGTATTGATGAACTAATAGATGTGTTGAATGAGATAGAGGGTAAGGTCGTTATCTGGGCCCATTGGCAGAGTGACGTGAGACAAATTATAAAAGCAATTGTGGATGAGTTTGATCAAGATTGTTTTGTGGATTACTATGGTCTAACGCCACAGGATGAGAGACAACAAAACATAAAACGTTTTCAAGAAGACGATAAATGTAGATTTTTTATAGGCACACCACAGACAGGTGGTTATGGTATCACACTGACTGCCGCCAGTAACATGATTTATTATTCTAATGGCTATGATCTTGAGAAAAGACAACAGTCAGAAGCACGTATTGATCGTATAGGTCAGACAAAACCCATGACATATATTGACATAATATGTGAGGATACGGTTGATGAAAGAATCGTAAAAGCTTTACGTAAGAAAGTTAATATTGCGAGTCAGGTTATGGGTGAAGAGTTGAAAGCTTGGATTTAAAGGACTTTATCTAACAAACTAATTATCACAAAAGCTGCTGTACCAATCAGTAGTCTTTCTATTCTAACTATCTGTGCTTTTAATTCTTTAATTTGATCAAAAGTTTGCCTTTGCATTATCCTGCAAAGTTTTTCATGATCCTCTATCTTTTGCAGTGCTGATTTTCTAGCCATTAATTAAACCTCTAATAAAGAACTGCACGCTTCTATAAACAAAAGTCCAACCTGTTTTTAGTGTTCTTCTCTTACCTGTACCAAATGCAACATAATCTTTAAATTCTTGATAGTGGTTTTTAGCTTTACCCTCTTCAATGGCTTTTTGACCATAGTATCTGTAGCCTCTTCTTATGGCTTCACCCCACCATGTTCTGTGTAAATTTTTAACACACCAACGAACAGCCTCTCTTTTTGTATCTTTTGTAAACGCACCAGAGTTAACAGCGTGAGTTGCGATTACACAACCGCCTCCGCTTTTATCACCTCCGCCGTCGTCTCCACCGCCTCTATCATCACCTATTTCATCCTCTTCTTCAGCGCTAAAAGTTGATACAGGTCCTGTCTCAAATTCTCCACCGCCACCTGTGTCAACAAATCCTTGCCCTGGATCAAAACTAGGTGCAGGATCAGGATCTCTATCTCTACCACCGCCGCCTCCAGTTATTGTATCTACAGAATCAAAAAAACTATCTACACCGCTACCACCTGTAGTAGGGGCCGCTGTGCTTGTATCACCAACCATAAATGCTTCATCGCTAAATTCATCAACTGGTGTCGTGTCAAAATCCCCAACTCCTGTATCTATATCTGCAAATGGATTATCTCCTGTTGTTGTAGTTGGTGTCGTATCAAATTCTCCACCACCATCTGTGTCAACAAATTTAGTTCCTTCATCTATTTTATTCTGTGTTACAATATCTTCCAACATCTGATCACGTTCATCAATGTCCCCATCAGCTCCAGATGCTTTTAAATAATCTTTTCTTTTCTTGAGTTCAGTCCTCATACGTTTTGTGTTATCTAAATATGCTTGCTCATCAAATACACCATCTTTTGTATATTTATCAGTTTTTAATTCTTCTAATCTATTTTCTAATTTTTCAACTTGATCTACATTATATTTATCATAATTCCCAAATTGAGACTGTGTATTAATTCCATATATATCTTGTGTAACTGTAGGGTCACCAGTTAAAAGTCCAACTTCTCTTGCCTTATTAGTTGTAGTTGATATTCCACTAGGTATTATGTTTCCTAAAGCATCTAATCCTATCCCTAGTCCTCTTGCAAGCAAAGTTACTGGAAGACCAACTGCTAAATTTATCCCAGCCTCAAGAGCTGCTTGTTTAACATCAAAGTTTGCAGGAAGACCTAATTTTTGTAATAAATTTGTATTATCTGCTAAATCTTCTTCTGTCACAACACCTAATACTCTATTTTGATCAGCGATTGTTCTTGGTGTTTGATATGGCTCTCCTGTTGCAGGGTTAATACCAAACGGTGCCTCTGCAATTTGTAAGCCAGCTTCGTCATAAGTGCTTAAAGGTGTAAAATCTGCTTCAGCTCCTAAACCAACTTCTGCTAATTGCATACCACCTTCACCCGCTCCTGCATCCTCTAATGTTGCAGTGCCCTCAAATACTGTTGGTGAGATTGATCCAGTTTGAGGCAACATGGTAGTTGGATCTTGAACGTTTGCTAATTGAGCTGCTCTATCCTCTGCTGCAATTTGTTCTGCTAAACTGGCATCGCCAGTTGTAAACTCATTTACAGGTGTAACTGGTATCTGATTAAAATCATCCAACTGTTGTTGTGTAACTGGTATCTCACCTGGTGCTACAACAGGATCACCTGGTGCCCCTTGCACCCCGATACCTGCATCTATTAATCTTTGTTCTTCTGGTGTGTTTGCAGATGGTGCAGTCATCGTTGCAGACACATTTCCCCCACCGCCTGAACCACCCCCACCTGGTAAAGGTATATTTATGTTTGATGCAGTCGGTGTATCCACCATGGGCAGGCCATAAGCAAATAGCTCATTAAGATCTGTTAGATAACTAAATTGTGTAGGGTCGTACGATATACCAGGAAAGTCTGCAATCGATGCAAGCAGTCTTGGGTTAGTATCTGTCTGTGTTCTTAAACCAGATACATCTAATTCTGGATCCACTAGATCTGGATCTGTGACTATTAATGATTTTAAACCTTCTCTTGACATTACGCTAATCCTCTTAATCTAAGTCTGATTGCTTTTTCTTCGTCATCTAACAAAGCGTTCTCTGTAACTGTTAGACCTTGGTTTAAACTTGCTAATTCTGATGGTGCTTGTGCAAATAGACTAGTGTTGACGTTTGGCACCGTTAAAGGTAGCGTGTCTACTGGGGGCATTGCAGCTAGTTGTGTTGCACCGTCGTCTGCGCCTTCACCTTCTTCTAATAAACTGCTTACTTGATCATCTTCAACCACAGGTGCTCTTATCTCTTCTTGAGAGTCTAAAAATATACTACCACCTAATTTAGCAAGAATGGCTGCTGTTGCTTTAGAAAATGTAGTGTATTTTCTTAAACTTATCAACAGCTCTAAATCTTTTGGATTTCTTATAGCGTTTGCTATCATTCTATTAGCGGCTGTATTAAATAATCTTCTACCAGCAGTAAATATTCTACCCGCTTTAGTGAATTGACCTACTTGTGCTCTAATTATATCTGTAAAAGCATTTCCAACTATTCCCTCTAGTCCCACACCTGGCGATTTTCTACTTTCAATTTTTAAAGCTTTATTTAAAATATCTAAATTTTCAACGTACTTTGAACCCAACGACTCTTTTATAGCTGCCCTAAAACCTCTCTCCCCACTTTTACCGTTTAATAAAACATCTAATTTTTTTGCATCAAGTATTTTTATACCTAAGTAATCATTTGGAGTCATGATTCTTTCACTAATGTCTGATAATACGTCTCTTTTAAATTTTTCTAATGTTTCAGGATTTTTTGCTAAAATATTTTTTAACTCTCTGATCTCCCCTATATTATTTATCTTGTATATTTTATTAAAAACCTCTTGAGGACTTGTGTTTAATATCTTTCCTTCAAAAGTTGTTGCTAATTCTTTTTCTGTATTTGCAAATAATTTGTTTTGTTTTTCTATATATTCTTTTAAACCACCTATCTTTGCTATTTTTCTATATTCAGTTTTGTTAAAAAATTGTCTTAAAGGTGCATCATATGCTTTCATAAATGCTTTATGATTTGTCACATTAGGCACACCATCTTTAAAGACTTTACTTTTATAAAAATCAAAAATAGAATTTTTGTAAGCTAACATGGCGTCAGGAGAATTAGATATGACATCGTAAGTTTCTCTTGCTGCCTTACCAGAACCTGTACCGCTTTTAAACGTAGTTAGAAATATATCTTCTTCAGCTATTTTAAATTTTTTACCGACCTCTATTTTAGTTAAGTTAGACATAAGATCATTGTCTAGTAATTCTTTATTTTGTCTAACCAAGGTATTAAAACCTTGTAACTCATTCATGTATCCCTCTCCTGCATCTTTTCTTAATTGTTCAAAAAAAGAAGATTGTATTTTTAAAAGTTTACCTGTGTCTACTGTTTCTCCAGTTGTTTTATTTTGAAATTTATCTCTAATTAATTTACCTATGTTGGAAACGGTTTCTCTAACATCGCTGATCAACACCATGTTATTTGGTTCCATTAAAGTTTTGTAGACACCTCGTTTAAAAATACCCTCTAATTTAGAAACTTCTATTAAACTTTTTTGATCTTTTATAGATAATGTTTTTAAAGCGTCAGATATTAGATCTGTACCTATAAGTTTTTTATCTGCTGCTTTATCTAATT
>Ga0208666_1000364_pt1 | contig 22255 bp, 35 predicted proteins | sample 5B_taG_FD_184078 | JGI IMG/M metagenome (GOLD analysis project Ga0208666, IMG submission 184078) | Marine viral communities from the Subarctic Pacific Ocean - 5B_ETSP_OMZ_AT15132_CsCl metaG (SPAdes) (version 2) | ecosystem: Environmental > Aquatic > Marine > Oceanic | place: Pacific Ocean...
GGGCGATTTAAACGCGCATCTTGGCGGTAAGTTTGCCGCTATAAATGTCTCAACATATAACACGCATGGCACAATAGAGTTTAGACAGCATGCGGGGACATTGAACGCCCATAAAATTTGGGGTTGGGTTGAACTAATTCATAACATGTTTGTTTGGTCGGATAATCATAGGCTAGAATATAACGCGCAATCTTCAACAGACGTTCAACCGTTCCGCCCATCGTGCCGTAATGGTGTTGCATGGTCTATGTGCCGTACTGATAATGGCGCATCTGTTGCCGAATTAATGGACGCTATAGGTTGGACACCAAACAATGTTCGCAGAACTATTTCAGAATGGCGTTCAAGGTTTGGTGACGATGTAGTTCAAACCGTAGGGCAACAAAATAACGGCGCATCTTATGGCGATGGCGATACTCATACGCGCTATATAATACGCGAGATGTTAGGCAATAGCGTGTCCATAATACCAGCCAACCGCGCAGGCCAAACAAGTATATGGGCGGGGTTATCAGACGATTGCTACGAATACATGCAAGGCCGCATTCAGGAGCTAGCTCACTATAGCTAGCCAACCAACCAAGCAACAGGGGCGCAAATCGCGCCCCTTTTTTTGCGCCAGCGCATCGCGATGCCTTCTGGCCACTGTCAGAAAGTTGGCAGGTACCCTAGACCCAATTGTCAAAAATCTGACGGGACTGTCAAAAACCCGACACCCCCCTCTGTCAAAAAATTGACGCGGAGCACTACACACCGTGTTTTACAAAAACGACTACACCACTCTTGACAATGTGGGAAAGATGTTTCATATTGTCAATATATTGACAGTCATAAGGAGGATAGTATGACACAGACACGATATAGATTAAGCATGGGTGAGCCGTTTGAGTTCACTGCCAGCACTGACGAGCAATTCTTAGGTACCCTGCGTGAAAAGCACATGTACGCTAAGAGCGATGACCAAGCTTTCTTGCGTCAGGTAGCCGCTACGGCTTGTGAGTGGACGGGTAAATCAATTAATTTTTCAGATGTGGCGTCATTTAAGCGTAGTTTAGAAGATGCTGGCGTCTTGGAGGTTGTAAATGGCTAAAAGATTAGCGCAATCTGATTGGACGGCAGATGATTTAAGGGCGAAGCGGGAGGCATTAGGCATGAATAAGGCCGAGATGTCTCGTAGGCTTGGCGTGACTTATCGTCAATACATGTATTACGAGAAAGGTCACACTAGGGTTAGCAAGGGTTTGGAGCAATTTATTAACGATTTGCTTAATCCAACGGGCAGTGACAAAGAAAAGTCTCAAGGTACCCTGAGTGATTTTGAAAAACACAGGATAACTAGGCTCTTAAATGCCTTGCAAAACCACCCCCTTGACGATTTAGATGACAAGACGCAAAAAATTTTACGTCAAACTTCTGAAGAAATCGTGCTATTGTTGTCAAAGCTGAGTAATTAGCATATGATAACCCTGTCAAATTAATTTGAGGCAGGCAAATGGTACAAAAACCCCCGATGGGTGCGGGCATGGCACCGCCCCCGGCTTCTCCCGCTAATCCAACAGCGTTAAATTTCCAGAGCGACCCCAGCATGCGACAGCAGTTCAAGGGTTTTATGTCTGGTTTATCAAACAGGCCGATGCCGCAGCCTATGTCTGCACCTATGCCGATGTACACTCCCGCCGCTAATGTTGACATATTTGAGCCCATTCAGGGCTTTGCCAACGGCGGCGGTGTTACCTTTAGTTCTGGCAGTGATTATTCGCCTGGTGAGGGTATTTCCATTAGTTCTGGTACGGTTCAGGGGGATGACACTTTTGGCGGCAGGAGTGACAGGCGTGATTCCATTGGTTTAAACGACCCTTATGAAGCTGAGATGATTCAGACGGGAAAGAGTTTCTTGGATGATTTTGGTTTTTCTACATCTGATGATTCTGGGCCAGTTGCTTTTGGTATTGGTGCGCGTCCTAGTGTAAACTTATCGGCTCGTACAATGCCTGCCAGTGGTGGCGATGCGTTGTCTCAGCAGATTGGCAAGCGTTCTAGTTATGATGATGCGCCCATGACTTCTAGGGGCTTGTTAACCAATCAGGGTCAAGCTAATGCCGCAATGGGGCGTGGCAGTGGATTTGGTGCTACGGGCGCGACACAATCAGTTACTGGTTCTCCTACCGCTAGTGGCTATGACGACTTTGGTTTAGATGTGCTTAATTTACTTGGAAATGTGGATTTACTGGACAGTGATGCTGTCATGCGTCAGGCGCTTGATTCAAGTGCACGTTTAACGCAGGACGCTTACGGTCAAGTTTTTGTCAACGAGGATATGACGGATTTGCCTGGTGGCGCCGCTAGAGTTTCTGGCAGGCCCATTCAGACTCCTGATGAGATTGCGTATAACGACACAATGATGCGTACAGATATGTCTCCTGCTGACATGCAGCGTATTCAGCGTGAACGTGAGGCGCAGGATATTACGCGCCGTGGTGGCACTGTAGATGTTAATCCTGATACGGGTCAGATTATTGCAAATTACCCTCAGACTCCTTCTATGCTAGATACTGTGCCACAGTCCATACCCACTCCGATTGGTATGCCTGATGAAATTCGTTCTATGCGAGATACATTTAATGATTTAGATGTTTTTGGCCCGAATATAGGTGGCGCTCCTGTTACTATTGGTACTCCGAAGCCTCGTCCAGATACGCCTTTTGAGCAAGGCGCAGCGGCTGGAGAGAGGGTTGCACAAGGGGAGCCGTCTGGCACTTCTTCTAACTATTATTCAGAAGCTCAAGGTGGTTTTGGTCGTGAGCGCACAGAAGCTGGCAGAACCAACAGGGTAGCTGATTCTGGTTTTGGCACTGGAGAGGTAACTTTAGCGGCTGGTTCTCGTCAGCCAGCAGACCGTCAAGGTTTTTTTACGACTTTGCTTGACACTATGACAGGCAGGCAGTTTCCTACTGATGAAGAAATAGTTCAGAATATTGCTGATGCTAGTGCTCGCCGCACGACAATTACGGGTGATAAGCGGCGTCAGGACATGAGTGCTCTTGACCAGTTGGCAAATCGTGCTGGAAGAGAGGGTTCTGGTATTTTTGGTGCGATTACTAATTTTGGCGCTAGCAATGCCGCTAAGATGTATGAGGACATTGTGAACAAGGGCTACGAGCCTATTTATGACAATCGTGGTCAGATTGTGGCTACTCGTGTTCCTGGCACTAATATTCTGGGGAGTGGCTCTGTAGAGAGTCGTATTCCTGGTCGTAATCAATCTACTGGTGGTGAGTCGCAACCACAGCCATCGGTTGCTGATTTAGTTGCGGCTGAGATAAAGCGTTTAGGCGTTGGTCAAGAGGGCGATGTGGCGGCGCCTGTTACGCCTCCTCCGTCTGCCACGCCGACAACTCCTTCTGTTCCATCGGCTCCGACTCCGCAGGCTCCCGCGCCTTTGGCTCGTCCTCTGAGATTTGGTTATGGTCAGATTCAAGGTATTAATCCTAACTTGGACGATGCTGCTAATAAGTTTTTGGGGCTACTTGGTGGTTTTGCCGAGGGTGGTGAGGTTAAGAATTTTCGAGGTGGAGGCGGTGTAGGCCGTCAGGATTATGAGGGTGCTTCAATATCTGGCGTTACTGGTGATGTTGCGGGCAGTTCTACTTCTGATGTTGGTTCTATGGGTAGCCGAGGCCAGCAGGCAAGTGGGCGCTCTTTCTCTGGAGCCGATTTATATGGCGGTGGTGATGATAACGGCAGTGTTCAGTCTGTTATGGCTACGCCTTTACAGATGCAGTCAGTTATGGCTACACCCTTAGAAGGCTCTGCGCCACAAGCAGATAAATTGGTTTCTGTGGAAGGTTCACAGTCACAGCCGCAAATTCAGCAACAGCAAATGGCTCCCAGAAACATGATTCAGACACAAGTTGGTGCCATTGACCCCGCCTCTATGAGCATGGGTGAAAAAGCGAGTTTGATAGGTGAGGGTTTAGGCAATCTTTTGGATTTTGATTTGTTTAGTGCCCCAGGAGTTGATGAGGAAATGGCGGCGAGATTTGAAGCTGCTGGTTTTAGCCCATCTGCGGCGGCGAGTATAGCAACTCCTACAGGCGGTCTTTTTGATATTCCTAAGTCTGTTCCTATAGGCGCTGCGCAAACCAGTTACAAGCAGTTTGCTACCACCCCTGAGACCAAAATTGACATTGGTAAAGTAGATATGGGTGATAGAGGTTTTGGCTTCAGTAGTTTTGGTGATTTAGTCGCCAGAGCCTATGACGCAACAAAGCAGAAGCTTTCAACGGCTCTTGACCCAGTGGATTACAGCAATTTAGACCAGCTTGGTCAAAATCTTAGGAATCAGTAATGAAAACTATTCTGGCTATGCTCAAAAAAATATTTTCACACAATCATACTGGTGATTTATCTCAGCACAGGTTGCATACGCTTCGTTACGAGGATTTATGTAAATAAAGGGCTATGAACAACCAATTTGATATACCTGTTGAGTATCTTACTGACGATGAAATAGCAGAGCTTGGTAAGGTAGTAGGGCGCTTTGAAGAGGTATCTAAGAGAGACGAGAACCAAGAGGGTTTTATGTCTTTTGTGAAGCATGTTTGGCCTACCTTTATTGAAGGAAACCACCACAAGATTTATGCTGAAAAGTTGCAGAGGGTGGCTGAAGGCAAATTAAAGCGGTTGATTGTTAACATGCCGCCTCGACACACTAAATCTGAATTTGCGAGTTACTTATTTCCTGCTTGGTTGATGGGGCGCAACCCCGAAACTAAGATTATTCAGGCGACACACACGGCTGAGTTGGCTGTGGGTTTTGGTCGTAAGGTCAAGAATCTTATTGACAGTGAGATATATCGTGATGTGTTTCCTGAGTTGAAGCTTGCGGCTGATGCGAAAGCTTCTGGTCGCTGGTCTACATCTAAAGGGGGCGAATATTATGCTGTGGGTGTTGGTGGTGCGTTGGCTGGTCGTGGTGCTGATTTGTGTATTATTGATGACCCTGTTTCTGAACAAGATGCGTTATCACCCACAGCCCTTGATAATATTTACGAGTGGTACACTTCAGGCCCCCGACAGCGCCTCCAGCCAGGAGGGGCAATAATTATTGTTATGACGCGGTGGAGTATCCGTGACTTGACAGCGAAGGTTTTACAGAAGCAGGCGGAGGGTGGCGCTGACAATTGGGAGGTTGTAGAGTTTCCTGCAATTTTCCCCGATAATGACAAAGTTTTATGGCCTGAATATTGGAAAAAAGAGGAATTAGAGGCTGTAAAAGCGTCTATTCCTGTTGCTAAATGGAATGCACAGTATTTGCAGAACCCTACCGCCGAGGAAGGCGCGATTATCAAAAGGGAGTGGTGGAATGTTTGGGATAGTGGTGAGCCACCTGCATGCTCATACATCATACAATCATACGATACTGCCTTTTCTAAATCGGAGAGAGCGGACTATTCTGCTATTACTACTTGGGGTATTTTTGAACCTGTGGATGGAGACGGGGAAGCCATCATATTACTTGACGCGCAACGAGGTAGATGGGATTTTCCAGAACTTAAACAAGCTGCCCAAGATTTATACGAAGAGTTTGAACCAGACATGGTTCTTATCGAGCAGAAGGCCAGCGGTATGCCGCTCACGCAGGAATTGCGGCGCATGGGCGTGCCCGTCACACCCTTTACGCCTTCAAGGGGCGCTGATAAATTTACCCGCATGAACGCCTGTGCGCCAGTGTTTGAATCTGGTATGATATGGCGGCCTGATATGAATTTTGCTGAGGAAGTGGTTGAGGAATGTGCCGCATTTCCTAATGGTGAGCATGATGACTTGGCGGATTCGATGACACAGGCTATACTAAGGTTCAGACAGGGTGGATTTATTATTACTCCCTCTGATTACGATGAAGACGATTACCGTGAATTTAATAGGAAACGGGAGTATTACTAATGGCTAACCCTGAAGCACCGATTATGCCTGAAGAGGTAAGAAAAAAGCGTAACGCAAGTGCGGAGCGCACTGAACGTCCGTCTAGAAAGGCCTACAAAGAGATGGGTTTTACTGACGCTGAATTGAAAAAAATGGGTATGAAAGATGGCGGCGAAGCTGTTCCTGCAAAATTTAAAGGATTTTCCAAGCTGCCTGAAGGCGTTCAGCAGAAAATGGATCCTGACCTTGCTCAGAAATATGAAAAGGGCGGGGCTGTTGGCAGTTGCCGTGGTATGGGTGCTGCTCTGCGCGGTGGCAAGTTCTCTGGGGTAAGGTAATGAAAATTGATGGATTAACGCTTAGGCAGATTTTGACTAAAGGAACTACGCAGGGCGTGGCTAGCCTTACTAACGCTCAGTATGATGCGTACAATAAAGCTATTCTGAATCAGAAGTCTGGAGTTCCTAACTTTAGCAAACAACCGCGCAAATACTCATCTGGTGGCGCAGTTCGTGGCTATGGCGCGGCAACCTCTGGAACAAAATTTAAGGGAATTTTCTGATGTTTTTCGAGGTTGAGGCGAACAATATATAATGACAGTTAAAGACAACATTTTAGAGCCTTTTGATTTTGAGAAATCACCTAGTATGAGTAGCCAAATGTTCAAGGCTGCTCCTAGTGTATTTGGCGGAGAAGATGGTGCTAATCTATTGCAAACAGCCAACAGAGTTATGATTGGTGGGCCTTTGGATATATTTGACCTAATTGGTCGTGTTGGTGATGTTGGTCTGCGCGGTGCAGCGGAAGTAGCTGGCGAGGGCTATGAGGCATTAGGCGGTGGGCAAGGTATGTCGAAGCGGTTAAAGCGAGACATTTACGGGTTGGGTCAGATGGCTGGATTAGTTGCAGGGGCAAGCCCTTCGTCTCTGTCTGGCGCGAGAGCACCCTCCACTCGCCGCGCCTCCACATCTGACCCAGCACCTTCTCAAGGTGTGATGAAGGCATTAGAAGGGCCAAATTTTGTAAAAACAAGTTCTATAGAGGGTGAAATTGTTTCTGGCCCTACTGACAAATTTCTTCAGGCTCAAGCAAAAAGAGATAAGGCAATCTCTAAGCAGGGTAAAGAAGTATACGAAGAAGAGATGGATTATCTTGGTTTAGAAGACTCTTTTCAGACAATTAAAAGAGATATTGAGGACGGTCTGGAAGGCGCTGTTGACAGAGGTTTTGAGCCTGTAGATGTAGATGGTTTCTTTGATGACTTTCAAGACACTGTTATGTATCGCCGCATGCAGGCAGAGGGGCGTGGTGAAAAGCCTAATATGGGTGAAATTATTGCTGAAGAGCTTCCTAAAAAGATTGACGATTATGAGCAAAGCTTTGGTCTTTTTGTAGATTCTAATGATATGGTTAACAAAATCTCAAAAACAGCAGACAATGTTTATGGTTTTGGCGTGAGCAAGGCGAAAAAGCGCCGTGATGATGCTGCGGAATCTGTTAGTAAGCTGCGCTCTGAGAGAAACCGTTTGGCGATGGAAAACAACCAAAGAGAATATTATAGAAGCATTGGCATTACTGACGATATGACAGATGACCAAATAAGAGATATACTGTACGAGCGTCAAACAGGTATGCAGCGTGATTTGGCAGGGGCGGGTATACCAGAGCCAAAGCAACAGAAACCCAATTTGCGTGTTGTGATTGATAATGAGGACTTAGACTAATGGCAGTTGAAAAAGACATAGGTTCAGGTGGCGATAATGTCATTTCAATGAACCCTCAAGAGCAAGCTGAAATTGATATCATTGAGATGTCTAAAGAGCCTGGTCAGGTCACAATGGAAGATGGCTCTGTTATCATGGGAGACATTTCTGAAGAAATGATGATGACGGAAGTTCCGATTGACATTCCTTTTGATGCTAATTTAGCTGAATTTATGGATGATTCAGAGATGATGTCTTTGGCGTCTGATTTAGTCGGTGATGTGGAAGATGATATGTCATCTCGTGAAGATTGGGAGAGCACATACAAAAGGGGTGTTGAGCTTTTGGGGATGAATTATGAAGAGCGCTCTCAGCCATTTGAAGGCGCTTCTGGTGTTGTGCATCCTCTTCTTGCTGAATCTGTAACACAATTTCAAGCGCAAGCTTATCGTGAGCTCTTGCCATCAGGTGGCCCTGTACGCACACAGGTTATTGGTGAAGAGACAACCGAAAAGTTGCAACAAGCAGACCGTGTAAAAAATTACATGAATTACCAGATTACCCATGAAATGGAAGAGTATGACCCAGAGCTTGACCAAATGCTTTTCTATCTTCCTATCATTGGCTCCACATTTAAAAAGATTTATTTTGACCCTTTGTTACAGAGAGCCGTATCTAAATTTGTTCACGCTGAAGACTTGGTAGTTCCTTATACAGCAACAGATTTAGCATCTGCTTCAAGAATCACCCATATTGTAAAAATGGATAAAAATGAAATAAGAAAACTTCAGTTAAATGGTTTTTATTCTGATATAGATTTGCCTGGTGATGGTTATTCTGATGAAGATTATTCTGAGATTAAAGAAACTATTGATGATGTTCAGGGAATTAGTTCTACGGGAACCAATGAAGACATAACTCTTTACGAAGTGCATACAAACTTAGACTTACCTGGCTTTGAAGATATGAATGTTGAGGGCGAGGAAACTGGTTTGAAGGTGCCTTATATTGTTACTATTTGTGAAAAAAATGGCAAAGTCTTATCCATTCGCCGCAATTACGAACAAACAGATGCTCTGCGCCGTGCCAAGCCTTATTTCGTACATTACAAATTCTTACCTGGTTTAGGCTTCTACGGTTTTGGGCTTACACATATGATTGGCGGACTGTCTCAAGCAGCAACCAGCTTGTTAAGACAGCTAATAGATGCTGGCACCCTGTCTAACCTCCCAGCAGGGTTCAAGGCTCGTGGCGCTCGTATCCGTGACGAAGACGAACCACTAAATCCTGGTGAGTTTCGTGATATTGATGTCGCTGGTATGGACATCCGCCAATCTCTGATGACGCTACCATTTAAAGAGCCCTCTCAGACGCTCTACGCGCTTCTAGGAACGCTTGTTGACTCTGGGCGTAGGTTTGCGTCTATGGCTGACATGAAGATAGCTGAGATGGGCGGAGAGACGCCTGTAGGCACTACTATGGCTATTATGGAGCGCGGTACAAAAGTAATGTCTGCTATTCATAAGCGACTGCATTATTCACAAAAAGTTGAATTTAAGCTTTTGGCTAATGTTTTTGCTAGATTTATGGCTCCTGTATACCCATATGCAGTACCGGGCGCCCCTCCTGAAATAAAAACAACTGATTTTGACCAGCGCATTGATGTAATGCCAGTTTCTGACCCGAACATTTTTTCTATGTCGCAGAGGATTGCTCTTGCACAAACAGAATTGCAGTTAGTTCAGTCAAATCCTGAAATACATGGAAATGAACGTGGATTATATCAAGCGTACCGTAAAATGTATGAAGCATTAGGAGTCACCAATGTTGATACCATCCTCCCTCCACCACCTGTGCCGCAACCTACGAATCCAGCTAAAGAGAACCAAGAGGCAATGCGAGGAAAGCCTTTACAAGCTTTTGCACAACAGAATCATCAGGCGCATATTGAGGCGCACCTCGCAATTATTGCAACGCCTGTGGCACAGGCTAACGCAGCTATAGTAATGACTCTTCAAGGACATATTCAAGAGCATTTAGGTTTTATGGCAGAAGCTATGGCTCAAGAAGAGATTATGTCTAGCGTTTCCCAAGAAGAAATGATGCAGTTACAATCTTCTCCAGAGGGCATGCAAGCTATGCAAGCTGATATAGCTTCTCGTGCCGCTGAATTGGTTGGAGAGCTAACAGAACAGTACGCGCAGGCTGTATCGCCGCCACAACAAACAGACCCATTAGTGGCGATACGACAGCAAGAGTTAGCCCTTCGTGGAGCTGATATCGAACGCAAGACAAAAGAAGCGAATGACAGGGCTCAACTTGACCGTGAAAAAGAATTGAATGACCAAATGGAAGCGCAAGCTCGTTTAGGTATTCAAAAAGAAGCTTTGGATGAAAAAACCAGAGTTGCAGAGGAGCGTATTCAAACCCAAAGGGATATAGCCGCTCTAAATAACATGACGAAGGGATAATAAAATGTCAGCAAGTTCTATTCATAGAAAAGTAGCAGAAAAAGAAAAAGCTAAAAAAGTGGAGCGTAGAAATGCCCTTATTAAAAGGTACGAGTCAGAAAACGATATCGTCAAACATATCAAAACTGAGGAACGAGGGATACCCGCAGAGACAGTCAGTGGCGATAGCATTATCGACAGCGGGGAAGTCAAAGTCACCCCAGCGCCAAAAGCAAAAGCCAAAAAAGCCAGTGGGTCTAAAAAAGGGGGGAATAGTAAAAAGGTTCTCTCCGATAGCAAGGCCACAAAGATTTAAGGGTGTTTTCTAATGAGTGCAGAAGATGTCGCAAGAAAACTTTTAGAGCTAAAGATACTGCCTCGGTTTATGATGTTATGTATGACAGGCGTGTATATACGTTGTATTGAATGGGCACTTTCACAGCCAGATTTAACAACACAACAGGCTTCGCTAATATCGGTGGTCACGGGCGCCATGACAGGCAGTCTGGCGGTATGGTTAAATTCCGAGAAATGAAAGAGTTTGTCCTTGTCATATCAATGTGGGGTCACACAGGTGCCGAGTGGACGTACGTTGGCAATCAAATAGTTTTGCAGCAATCTTTTACACAAGAACAGTGTTACCGTTTGTTAGAAAAAGATATGTGGAAAGCAAACTATGAAAACGAATATTTTAAAATGAACATTCAATGCTTTCCGAAAGATTGTTCAGGCAAAAAGGTATGTAGTGATTAATGCCAGCAAAGTTGAATGAAAATACGGAAGTGGCACTGCCACTACGCAATATCATATCTATGGTTGCGGCGGCTTCTGTAGCAACTTGGGCATATTTTGGCATTATTGAACGTCTCAATCAAATTGAAACCAACATAACAATGATGGAAGCAGACCTAGAACAAAACACAGAGTTTAGAATAAAGTGGCCGAGGGGAGAGATGGGGAGCCTCCCAGCCGATTCCGAACAGTACATGCTAATAGAGCATTTAGCTGGTGAGTTGGAAAAATTACAAACAGATATAGAATCTGGTAAGGCGCCTTTTGATCAACAGCAAAAGCTGACACTGGATTTTTACGAGCGCCGCATTACAAGTTTAGAAGAAAACTTAGAGAATATGAGAAATGGGGATAATTGAAACCTCAATAATTTTAATATTGTATATGTCAGGGTCTATCATGGAGCATGTGGGCTATGATAATATATCTATGTGTCTAAGGGCTAAAAGACACATTGAGCGCACTGGCTGGAAAGACAGTGCGAACAAAAGGTATTCTTGCGAGAAAAGAACTGTTGAACTGAAGGAGGGGGTAGACGGCAAGCCGTATGTTTTAAAAATAGTGGAGTAGAAAATGGACCCAATGTCAGCTATTGCAATTGCCACCAGTAGTTTTGCTGCGCTGAAAAAGGGTTTCTCTTTGTCGAAAGAGGTCTACACTATGGCAAACGACATTGGCAAATTTATGGATGCCATCGACTCTGTCAAAAATGTCCACAAAGAGGAAAAGAAAAAATATGGTAGCGTAGGAGAGGAAGCCTTAAAAAGCTTTGTTGCGCATAAAAAAGCTCAAGACATGGAAAATGAGCTAAGAAATTTTTTAATAGCTAATTACGGATTTAACGCTTGGCAAGATGTTCTTAGAATACAGGCCAAAATAAGAAAAGAAAGAATAGCTATGAGGGAGAAGAGAAGGCGACAAATACAGCAAGTAGTAGAAATAGCTTTCATAATACTTGGAGGTTGTATAGGATTAATTGGTATATATTTGTTTGCTATGTATTTAAAAGGGTAGGAGGACACCATGTTGCAAGCACTTATTGGACCTATAGCTTCTTTGGCGGGTTCATTTGTTGAGGGGCAAGTTTCAAAGCAAAAAGCGAAGGCAACTCTTGCACAAACTGAAGCGGAAGCAAAAGCGGAGATAATGAAAACCGCAGCTACCCACGACAGTAAGTGGGAGTTAATTATGGCTGAGTCTACAAAATCGTCCATCAAGGATGAAATAGTCACGGTAATTATACTAATCCCCGTAATTTTAGTTTTCATTCCCGGCATGGAAGAGGTTGTGAAGAATGGCTTTGACCGTTTGAACGAGTTGCCAGACTGGTATCAATATTTAGTTTTTCTTGTATGTAGTGCCGCATTGGGTATAAAGGGACTAGATAAGTTTAGGAAAAAATAATGGATGCTGTAGCGCTTACTGAGCATTTATTAAAGAACATACGACAGCAGAAGGATGATTATGCAACTATGTTGTCGAATGGTGCGGTAGAAAACATGGAAAGCTACCGCTTCATAGTAGGTCAAATACGCGGACTGACTTATTGTGAAGAAGAAATAAGAGCCGCGATGAAAGGTGTCATTGAAGATGGCTAAAAAACTATTCGTGCCTAATAGGGTTGCGGCAAACATGAAGTCTGATGCGCCACAGACTGAAATACCAAAGGCGGTTCAAAATGCTCTCCCACAAGAAGAGGAAAACAAGAATACAGAAAATCCAGAAAATATGGATATTTCTGCTCTTGAAAGACTGCCAAATCCTGTAGGATACAGGCTTCTTGTGATTCCATACTATCCCCCAGCTAAAACAAAAGGCGGAATTTACATTCCTGATGCAACTCGTGACAGGGAAGCTTTTGCTACTGTCGCCGCGTATGTTGTTAAAGTTGGCCCTGATGCCTATAAGGACATTGATAAGTTCCCTTCAGGCGCTTGGGCAGAGGAAAAGTCATGGGTGCTTATGGGTAGATATGCTGGAAATAGGTTTAAAGTGGATGGTCTTGAGGTAAGGCTTATAAATGACGATAACATTATCGCAACTATACTTGACCCATCAGATATCTCGTATGTATAAAGTAAAAGGAGGCATTTTATGAATGAGATTATGAACCAAGAAGTTGAGCAAGAAGAAAATTTAACTGTAGACTTAGAAGATTCTGAGTCTGCAAAAGTTTCTTCAAATAATAAAGACGAACAAATGTTCGTATCTGAAGAGTCTTCTGACGATGGAGCCAGTGAAGACGAGCTTGAAAATTATAGCGGTAATGTACAAAAGCGAATTAATCAATTAACCGCAAAAAGAAAGCAAGCTTTAGAAGAGGCGGAGGCGGCTTATCAGTACGCTCAACAAGTTAAATCGCAAAATGATGAGATGCGCAAAAAACTTGCGGAGCTTGACCAAGGATATACTAACGAGTACGGGGCTCGTGTAGATTCTCAGCATGAGCAGGCTAAAAAACTTTTAAAAGAAGCCCGTGAAGTTGGTGATGTTGAAAAAGAAATAGAGGCTCAAGACTTAATTGCTAGATTAGCGATTGAAAAAGAAAGAGTTAGAGTTCAAAGGGTTCGTCAAGAGCAAGCTTCTCAAGAAGTTTCAACGGAGCCAGAACAACCTAAAAGACAGGCGCCTCCAAGAATTGAAGATTTAGATAAAAAACTTCAAGTTTGGTTGGGTAAGAATGATAGTTGGTTTAATAAAGACATGGTTATGACTCGTGGGGCTCAAGCCATTCATGAGCAATTGGTAGGGGCAGAGGGATTTGACCCTAATACTGATGAATATTACGCGGAAATAGACAAGCGCATACGCTCAGAATTTCCTCATAAATTTCAGTCGCAACGGCAAAACGCCCAAGCTGTTGCTCCTGCGTCTGCTGGACGGTCAATAAAATCAGGGCGGAAAAAAACGGTAGAGTTAACACCAGGACAAGTGGCTTTCGCCAAGAAGATGAATATTCCTCTTGAGCGGTACGCAAAAGAAGTCGCAAAATTAGACTCAAGGAGTGCATAATGGTTGACCGCGCAAGCCGGGATTCACAAACCCGTGAAAAAAATGTGAGAACAGAAGCGTGGCGTCCTCCATCAACACTGGAAGCTCCTGACGCTCCTGTTGGTTTTAAGCACCGTTGGATTCGTGAGTCGGTTATGGAATACGATGACCGAAATAACGTCCATAAGCGCCGCCGTGAAGGTTGGGAGCTTGTAAGGGCGGAAGATTACCCTGATTTCGATGCACCTGTCATTGACGAAGGAAAAAACGCTGGCGTAATCGGCGTAGGTGGTTTGGTTCTTGCTAGAATACCTGAAGAGATTGTGGAGCAACGTGACACGCATTATCGCAAGGTCACAGAAAATCAAATGGAAGCTGTAGATAGAGATTGGATGCGTGAGTCAAATGCGGCAATGCCCAAGCTCGCTCCACAGCGTTCAAGTAAAGTAACCTTTGGCTCAAAGGGCCAAAATTAATCTCATAAGGAGAGTTCAAGATGGCTAATAAAGACGCCTCTTTTGGTCTGCGTCCTGCGCGGATGATGAACGGCTCTGCATTTATGAACCAACAAAACCGTTATCGTATCGCTTCTGGCGATAGCACAGCTATCTTTCAAGGTGATTTAGTCGAAGCCTTAACTGCTGGCGTTGTTGCTCGCATGGCTGCTGGAGATGGTGGATTTGTTCTTGGTGTGTTCAATGGATGCCGTTACACAGACCCCACAACTGGGAAGGAAACCTTCTCAAACAGCTACCCTGGTTCAATTGCAGCTTCAGACATTGAAGCTTTTGTAATTGATTCACCAGATGTAGTTTACGAAATTCAAGCAGATGACACATTCCCTGTGGCTGATTTGTTTGGTAATTTCGACATCGTTGACCAATCACCTGTAGGTGATACAAGCTCAGGCATTTCTCGCATGGAGCTTGATGTCACTACTGGCGCAACAACTGCAACACTGCCTCTGAAAGCGATTGATATTTCGCAAGATCCAGAGAACAGCGATGTGGCAAGCGCAAATACAAACGTGATGGTCGTTATCAATAACCACTTGTTGTCCGCTGGCACAACTGGCTTGGCATAAGGAGACTAGATAATGGCTATTTCAAGAGCACAGCTAGTTAAAGAACTAGAGCCAGGCCTGAACGCCCTGTTCGGCATGGAATACGACCGCTACGATGCGCAACATGCAGAAATCTACGACACTGAATCATCAGACCGTGCGTTTGAAGAAGAAGTAATGCTCGTAGGTTTTGGTAACGCTCAGACCAAAGCTGAGGGTGCAGGTGTTTCTTTCGACAACGCTTCAGAAGCATTTACAGCTCGGTACAATCATGAAACGATTGCACTGGCATTTGCTTTAACTGAAGAGGCAATGGAAGATAACTTGTACGACCGCCTTGGTGCTCGTTACACAAAAGCATTGGCACGTTCAATGTCACACACAAAGCAAGTTAAAGCTGCCGCCGTTTTAAATAACGCCTTTGACAGCAACTTTGCTGGTGGTGATGGCAAAGAGTTGTGTGCTACCGACCACCCACTTGCTGGTGGTGGTACGTTCCGCAATGAGTTGGCAACCGCTGCTGATCTTAATGAGACTTCTTTAGAGAACTCTCTCATTGATATCTCAACTTTTGTTGATGAGCGAAACATGATTATTGCGTTAAAAGGAACCAAGCTTATTGTTCCAACACAACTTCAGTTTGTGGCGGACCGTTTGCTTGAGTCTACATTACGCACAGGCACAGCCGATAATGATGTAAACGCAATCAACAACATGGGTATGTTGCCAGAGGGCTACACTGTTAACAATTTCTTAACAGACCCAGATGCCTTCTTTATCAAAACAGACACTCCAAATGGATTTAAACATTTTGAGCGTACTCCAATGTCTACAGGCATGGAAGCTGATTTTGATTCAGGTAACATGAGGTTTAAAGCTCGTGAGCGTTACAGCTTTGGCTTCTCTGACCCACGTTGTGTGTTTGGTTCTCCAGGCGCATAAGGTTAGAATCATATTTTTTAAAGGGCGGCTTTGCAGTCGCCCTTTTTTATTGTATAATTAAGCATCCCTGACAGTCGCATAGTGCGGCTGACACTAGCCACGACAGGAGACTAAATTGGCTAATACTACTTTTAACGGCCCCGTCCGTTCAGAAAACGGGTTTAAAAACGTCATTAAAAGCGCTACAACTGGTGGCCTTACCAGCGAAATGACACTTTCTGTTTACACCGCAACCGTAACAGTTGCTAACGGTGCTACCACAGGAAAAGAGTCCGCTATTGGTATCCCATCTAACTTCATTCCTATGGGCGTAATGATTGCTGTAACTGGTGCGGCTTCTAATGCTGTTAACCTTGTTGATATTGGCACAGATGCTGATACAGATGGCTTTGTTGACGGCATTACTGCGGCAGTTAACTCAACTGGATTCAAGGGTTTCTTCCCTTGTAATGGTGTTTTGGGAATGTCTGGCGGCACAACTACTGCTGCTACAGCTACCGCAGATGAGGTTGAAGTTGTAGTTTCTGGCGATCCAGGCGCTGACACAACAATAGTGATGAAGTTCATAGGCATTTCTAGCTCATCAGACGCTTCGTAGGAGGCTATTATGGCTGGTCCAGTAAAAGCCTTTAATTACGCACAAGGAGCCGCCGCCGCTGTGGTGGGTCCTGCGCGGTCAAGAATACGTCAAATTGTAATTTTTGCTGATGCTGCTGGCGCGTTTACTATCAAAAATGGTGATGCTAGTGGTGAAGTTTTAATTACGCAAACATTTCCTACAGGAATTCATCATTTGAATATTCCTGATGACGGTATTATAGCCACTAGCGGCGCTTTTGTTTCTGCGTTTACGGGCTCAAGCAATCAATTGACAATATTCTTGTCATAAGGAGGTTGCTATGGCTCGCAAAGAGGACAAGCAACCACCTAAAACAAAAAAATATTTCCGTTCCACCAAAAGTGGAGCGGGAATGACTAAAGCAGGTGTCGCAAAATACAGACGAGACAATCCTGGTTCCAAGTTAAAAACAGCAGTTACGGGCAAAGTTAAAAAAGGTTCAAAAGCGGCAAAAAGGCGTAAGTCATTTTGTGCTCGTAGTGCAGGTCAAATGAAAAAGTTTCCTAAAGCGGCAAAAAATCCTAATAGTCGTTTGAGGCAGGCAAGACGGAGATGGAAGTGTTAAACATAAACAGCATTATTGGTGGTGCAACACTTGCATTTATTGGCTGGATAGCCTTTAGCGTGGTTGATTTAAAAACTGAAACCGCTGTTATATCAGTCAAAGTTGACCAAAATAATAAGCTTTTAGCAGAGCTTTGGGATTTTTATCTACAGGAGAGGGTAAATGACGATATCGCGTGGGCAAATCGCAAACCAAGTATCCAAGCCTCCGATGAAAGGTCGTAAAAAAATGAAGAGCAATCCTACTCCAAAAGGTTTAACTTACTTCCGAAAAGGTGGCGCGGCTTCAAAAAAATCAAAGGGGAGCAAGATTTGCCCTGAAGGCAAAGCTTGGGCAAAGCGCACTTTCGATACATATCCAAGCGCATACGCTAATTTGGCCGCCTCAAAGTATTGTAAAGATCCAAACTATGCCAAAAAATCAAAAGGCGGAAAGAGAAAAGGAAAATGACCCTTACAAAGTCAAATAAGAAAAAGGTTCGTAAAGTTGTTAAAGGGCTAAACAAGGCATCTAAGCTACATGCAAAACAAGCAAAAACTTTAAAACGAGTATTGGGTAAGAAAAAAAGAGCCTAAAATGGGTGAGTTAAAAAAATGGTTAAAACAAGATTGGGTTCGTATTGGTACTGATGGAAGCATTAAGGGTAAATGTGGCACATCCAAAGACAAGAAAAACCCAGACCGTTGCCTACCAGCTTCAAAAGCTAGAAGCCTCTCAAAAGCTGAAAGAGCGTCTACAGCAAGAAAGAAAAAGAGAGCTGGAGCAAAAGGCAAGACAGTGGTATCTAACACAAAACAAGCCAAAGTCAGAAACCTTGAAAAGGGAGGGTTAGTTAAGCGGCCTTTCAAGGGTAAAAAGGTGGCTGGTACGGCTGTTGCTAGGGGATGCGGTGTGATAATGTCAAACCGTAGAAAGCGCACAAAGGGTGCAGTAACACAGTCATAAGGAGATAAAAATGGCTATGAAGAAAAAAGGCTACCGTGCTGGTGGTAAAGTTAAAAAGATGGCTAAAGGCGGAGCCGCTGGTGGCAAGAAAATGAGAAGAATGGCTAAAGGCGGTGTTGCTGGTGGCAAGAAAGTACGGATGATGAAAAAAGGCGGTGCTACTGGCGGCAAAAAAATGACCGTTGCACAACTTCGTGCTGCTGCTAAGAATTTAGGATACAAAGTATCTAAAGCATAATGCCATATTTATACAGCAATGTTCCCTACTTTAAGGCATGGGTGCGGCGCGAGTATACTCATAACCATGAGGCATATCATGGTGAGTTTTTGCACGCAATGGTCGTTGGTGTAACGTCCATGCCTAACAGATGTCTGAGTTTCCAAGTTATGTTTACTGGAAGCGAAGCAGAAGGTGAAGAGGAAGATACGGTACATGGAGGTGCAATGTGGGCTAGAATGCCCATAACCGCTCTAGTTGCTGATATACCTTTAGAGGAATGGCCCGAACCCATGAACACATATGACGCTCAACCTTGGGATTGTTCATCGCATAATCACGCTGTTTATGTGATAGACCGAGCTACGCCCTGCCCTTGGTTGGCTAAAATAGATAGCGAGTTTTTTCCTGCAAAGTATCTTTTTACAGTAGATTACTCTGAATCTGAAATAGCAGATGACCCAGCGCAACATAAACAAAGTCATGTTTTACAACTGCTTGATGCTGGTGAATGGACAGGAAACATCGTTGCCCTTCCTAATAATCGTGTAAGAGTTACACATCCTGCTTGGTTTGAAACGGGCGAGGGAGCGCCACACTTTAAACCCTCTCAGCATATACACTATTCAAAAAGTGATTTAGACTATACACTAGATGTGAATAGAATATTTGATAATCTTTACAATGAGGAATAGTGATGGCTGTATCAGGCTCAACCAACTTTGAATTAGATGTATCTGACTACATTGAAGAGGCTTTTGAGCGTTGTGGTTTAGAGGTTAGAAATGGTTATGACCTTAAAACAGCCAAGCGCTCAATGAACCTTATGTTTGCTGAATGGTCAAATAGAGGTTTAAATCAATGGACAATTGAACAAAGAACTCAGGTTGTAACTCAAGGCACATCTGCATACGCTATGGGAACAGACGTTATAGATGTTCTTTCTATGGTTGTTCGCCAAGGCTCAGGAACATCTCAATCTGATATAAATATTAGCAGAATTAGCCGAGACGCATATTTAAGTATTCCTAACAAAAATACACAAGCTCGCCCTAGTCAATTCTTTATAGACAGACAAATAACACCAGAAATAAACGTCTGGCCCACGCCAAATAACAGCACAGATACCCTTGTCTTTGACGTCTTAACGAGATTAGATGACGCCGATAAAACAACGAACACCGTTTTTGTTCCTTTTAGATTTTATCCCTGTTTAGCGGCTGGATTAGCATATTATTTAGCTATAAAAAAAGCTCCCGACAAAGTTTCAATGTTAAAGCAGTTTTACGAAGAGGAGTTCGCCAGAGCTTTGTCTGAAGATAGAGATAGGGCTTCGTTCAATATATCACCGAGTTTACAGAACTATAGGGTTGGTTAATGGCTAAGTTCGCTGTAGGAAATTACGCCTATGGAATATCTGACCGTTCTGGGTTTAGATACCGTTTAAAAGACATGCGTAAAGAGTGGAACGGCTCTCTTGTCGGAAAAGATGAATACGAATCTAAACATCCACAGTTAGAGCCAAAAAGAAGGTCAACAGACGCAGAGGCATTAAGAGACCCAAGGCCAGACCGAACAGAACCAGCAATTGTTCGTCTATTAAATCTTAATTGTTTTAAAAGTGGAGTTTCTGGATCCAGTATTATTACAGTTACAGAGGTTTCTCACGGTAGAAGCACGGGAGAATCTGTAATATTTAAAAAAGCAAACGGCTTTGATGGTTTTTCAAAATCAACCATTGAGCTCTCTACAGGCTATATAATTACCGTTATTGACACAAATACATACACATTTACTATCTCTGGAGAGGTTGCATCATTAGGTAATGTAAGAGGTGGCGGTGGGAATGTAACTGTTGAAGAGGGCGCAAGCGCTTCAACAACAGCATCGACCTTTGACTCAACAAGTGTTACACTCGATTCCACAACTAAGACTTTTGACGAGGGTTAAATGGCTAAACAAACAGTAGGAATTGGCTCCGCCGCAAATGACGGCACTGGTGATACTCTCCGTGCTGGGGCGGACAAGGTAAACGATAACTTTGACGAAATCTATAATGCGTTAGGTAATGGCACTACGCTAACAGATATCATTGACACAAATGGCGTTATTGACGTTAGTTCTGGTGCAAACAAAATTGTATTTTACTACGCCGCTTTGACTGATTTGCCTAGTGCATCAACCTATCATGGGGCGATTGCTCATGTTCACGCAACTGGCGGCATGTATTTTGCTCATGGCGGAAACTGGATACGTTTAAACGATGAAGTTAGCGGTCCAACAACCACATACACAACAACCGCTGCAACTGGTTCCGCCTATACATTTTCTGGCCCAGGAGCTACCGCAGGTAACAACCCTAACTTTACGTTCTACAAGGGTCATACATATATAATTGACAATTCCAGTTACGTTGGCGCCCATCCTTTACAAATAAGAACCAGTTCTGGTGGATCCGCGTTTACAACAGGAGTCACAGAAAACTTTAATAGCGTTACTGGAGTAACACAATTTATCGTACCACATGAGCCAAGCGATACTTCATTAGTGTATCAATGTACTAATCACAGCAGCATGGTTGGAAACATAACAATAGTATAGTGAGCAAATAGTATGTCGTTTACATATGGAGAATTAAAGCAAGCCATACAGGACTTTGCAGAAAACACAGAGACATCCTTTGTGACAAATTTGCCTGTGTTTGTTCGTGGTGCAGAGGATCGCATCTTTACGCTTGTTGACCTTGAGTTGTTTCGTAAAAATGCCACGTCTACGTTATCAAGTGGCGACCCCTTTTTAAGCTGTCCAACTGATTATCTTGCTTCATTTTCTTTGCAAATCACCACTTCTGGCAGTCAAGATTTCTTATTATTTAAAGACGTCAACTTTGTTCAACAATACAATTTAGACAAAGGCGCAAACAGTGTTCCAAAATATTATAGTGTATTTGATATAGACAACTTTATTGTAAGCCCAACACCAGACAATAACTATACGGTTGAATTACATTATTACTACAGACCCACTAGCATTACCGCTGGAGCAGACTCAGGAACATCATGGTTGAGCGAGAACGCCCCTAACGCTCTTCTTTACGGCGCACTTGTAGAAGCGTATACTTACATGAAAGGTGAGCAAGATATGATGCAACTGTACGAACAAAGGTTTGCACAGGAAATACAACGTCTGAAAGATTTAGCAGAAGCTAGAGAAAACTCAGATGCGTATCGTAGGGGTTTACCTGATAGGCCAAGGACTTAGGAGTAACAAATGGCAACAAGTAATGCAGCAACCACCTATCTGGAGAACAAGATTCTTGACTTCTTGTTTAAGAACAACTCCAGTTCATTCGCAACCCCAGGCAACAGTATTTACGTTGGTTTGGCGACAGCAGTATCAGATGCAGAGGCGGGTTCTTTAACGGAAGCAACCTTTGGTTCATACGCACGGCAACAAGTCACAGCGGCAAACTGGACACTTACATCTTCTTCTGCGGACACTCAAACAATTAAGAATGCTGCTAACATTGAGTTTCCAGCATCGACAGGAACAACAAATACAGTCACACATGCCTTTATAGTTGATGCGGCTAGTTCTGGAAACATCTTGTTTGTAGGTCAGTTAGATGCGTCAAAAACAATTGCAACTGGTGATGTGTTCCGTATCAACACTAACAATCTAACTATTGAGTTGAAGTAATGGCACTGGTCATAAAAGACCGAATAAAAGAAACCACTACCACCACAGGTACGGGCACCTATACGCTTGCGGGTGCCTTCACTGGTTTTGAAGCTTTTAGTCAAATAGGTGATGGAAATACTACTTTCTATGCTTGCACAGATGGAACTGACTTTGAGATAGGCGTTGGAACTTACACTGCATCTGGTACAACCTTGGCTCGTACCACGATATTGCAGTCCAGTAATTCAGATAGCGCGGTAAGTTGGTCGTCAGGCACTCGCACCATATTCTGTACGTTGCCAGCAGAAAAGATGTCTTTCCTGGATGCTAGTGGTAATCTTGTGGCGGCAAACGGAAGCGCA
>Ga0208666_1000365_pt1 | contig 22255 bp, 15 predicted proteins | sample 5B_taG_FD_184078 | JGI IMG/M metagenome (GOLD analysis project Ga0208666, IMG submission 184078) | Marine viral communities from the Subarctic Pacific Ocean - 5B_ETSP_OMZ_AT15132_CsCl metaG (SPAdes) (version 2) | ecosystem: Environmental > Aquatic > Marine > Oceanic | place: Pacific Ocean...
TGAAAGGCAGAAACTGGTTAAGACCATGTAGGGCTATGTTTCCGTTCTTGTCTTCCCACTTCGACTTACCACTGAAGGGACTAATTATGGTTTCAGCGCCAAGCACCTTGGCTACCATGGTTCCACCAGGGAAAGCACCAGCGATGATGCGCTGTAGTTCGCTGTTGTACTCCAGCATGTCCGGGGCCAAGGCCTTAGACATTTGCCTACGGAGCCCAGCAAAGGGGATGGCGGTGTTTAAGAACTCAAATCCTTCACGGGCAACATTGACGTTGCCAACAGTGCCAGGGTTGAGATACCCAACAGCAGCTTGAATACCTTTGAAGTAAGAACGCTCAGTATAGGCCTTAGTAAAGGTCCACCAGAGCTGTGCTTGGATTCTATTGGCGTCACGTTCGGGGAGGAATGGTCCGATCTGTTGCAAGTCAGCAGCAGCCGCGAACATTACGTTCAGAGGTTCAATCGAAGCATAGGAGATCCACTTATCACCAATCTTGATTGACTGGGGTTGGTTGGATTCACGCCAGATCCTGTTCATATCAGGATCAGCAGGTCCATTGCCTGTCAGGAGGCCCTGTGAAGCGAATGAGAAACCTGTAGCTAGTACACCAAAGCCCATGGCTTGGCGTCCATACAGCATGGCCTTAGCGGCCTCATCTGTGCCCCTCAGGATGTCCTGTGATTCCTTGAGGAATAGACCCAGTCCAGGCATATGAGTACCCGCATAGACGGCTAGGTTGTGCGGGGTTCTGATAAACGGAACCGCATACTTAGCCAGGGGGTTGGACTCAATCGTTGCCTGCAGTTTGGAGGCAAAGCCTTCCAGATCCTGCTGGAACGTACTCTCTTTGGCTAGTTGGAGCAGACCTTCGTCGTTGATTTGACCATCGACAATCTTCTCCTTAATCAATGCCTCATAACGCTCAGGATCAAACCGGATAGTTCCAGCATCATCCAAAGACTCCATCATTACGCGCCGCTTCAGCTCCATGCGGGCATTCATGATCTTGAAGAAGTCGTCACCTGCGTTCAGAGCATTAGCAGGGGCGTTGAGGATGGCGTTCTGATGCAACATGCCGATGAAGTCGGCTGTCATCTTCTTAGAGGGGGTATCAGCGTTCTGCTTCAGGATCTCAATAGCCCTTGCAGTCTCTGATCCCTTCATCCCTTTGATATCAAACTTACCTGCACCGTTCATGGAGCCTTGTTTGAAAGCCTTGCTGCCCGCAGTTAATGCTTCAGGGAACGAATCCATGATGGCGGACATAGATGCCATCGAGGCCTTAGCAGCCCCCAGGTTGCCCTGCATGGTGTAACCCAGAGCCATAGTCATAGGCCTCAGCACCATCACACCAGCGTTACCGATGGCGTTACGTGCGTGAGTAATAGGGCCAGACAGCAGGGAGTTATAGAAGCTCTTCCAGGCTGCTTGCCATCCGAGCTGTTTACCTAATGCACCCCAGGTCATGATCTTCAGAGGATCACCATCAGCCAGGGCAAGCCCATTCATCATGAGCTTCAATTCTTGGATCTGCTTCTCATCACCTGAGCGCAGTTTATCCTTGGCATCTCTGAACACCTTGTCGATATCATCCAGCGACTTGGCCACTTCTGTCTCGGTATAACCCATCTTGATGGGGCCTAATTTCTTAGCAAATACACCGAACCGACCCCACTCCATGGTTGTCCGCTTGTAGAGCTTTGCTAGCCCTGACAGGCGATCCAGCATCATCACACCCTGTGCATAGGGGAGATCTCTGCCAGTACCAAGTAGGTCTAAGCCCACACCTGCAATATCATTGATATCCAGGGCTAGGCCAGCGATCATGGTCTTAGCCGCCACCATGCCTGATTCACTCAGGGTTCTAGCGCCGGTCTCGTTGTTGACCTTAGTTACGAAGTTCAGAGTATCTAGAGCTGTATCAGTCGATGCTTCTGCAGGTACACCCATAAAGCCACGAATGGCGTTGTAGGTGTTGACCTTGAATTGCTCTGTACTGAGGGCTACTTGCTTCCGAATCTCGTTGACATCGATATTGCTAGAGACATCAGTCAGGACCTTTTCAAGTCCATCAGCAGCCTCCTTAGACATGCCTGCATTGAGCTGACCCATCGTGGAGTCAGTAACAATGTTCTGCTCTCCATTGATAAGCTTGACGGCATTGTCATTGAGCAGAGGCTTGGCACTTCTACCATCAAGATCACCAACAAAGGGATCTGTTCTGGTCTGAGATACAGCAACATCGTTAGGAGCTGCTGTAGTTAGACGAGTTGCTTTCTCGTCAATTTCATACTGTGCAGGCCGTATAGGCGAGCCACCGTATGCAATGTCTGCAGCCTGCCTTTTGGTTGCGATTTCCTCTGGACTAAGGATCCAGCGGATATCCACATCACCATCTTCATCAGCCAGGTCAGCCATACGAGCAGCCTCTTCGGCTACCTTCTCGTTCTTGACTTTCGTCTTGAGGGCTTCTAGGTCAGCATTAACCTCTTGAGCAGCCTTAGTAAGGGCCTCATCAGCCATCTTGGCTTGCTCTTCAGGGCTAGCTTTGACGAACTTCAAGGCGTCCTTAAAGTCCATCCCTTCTTTCTTAGCCTTAGCTTTTGCAGCCTTAGTTAGTAGAGCTTCCTTGTACTTACGTCCACGTCGGAAAATACCGATAGTTTCAGCAACAGAGTCAAGTGAAGCACCAAGGATTCCACCTTCAGCCATGCCAGCAAGTTTGGCTTCCCATGGGTTGGAATCATCATCAATGGTCATAGCCTTGACGATGGGGCCCAGGAGAGGATGATCTTCCTCAACACCAAACATCTTTGCAGCGGTCTGGACCATTGTTTCTTCGTCAGAATCAATAGCCAGGAAGTCAACAGCAAGGCCTCTAGCGCCTTCCATGCCGATTCGGCTTGCACGAGAGGCTAGATTTCTACCGACAGGATTAGCGCCCAGCAGAGGCACCTTACGGAGCAATAGAAGACCAGTCGTGAACTTCAATGCTCCACGAACAAAACCACCAATAGCGGTTTGATTCTCGGACATTGTGATGTTGTATTCAGCCCTCTTGTATTCAGGGTTGGCTGATCCATCATCTTCCCAGACCTTATCTTCTTCACTAGCAATACCCATCCAGGTCTTAACGGTGTCTCCGAAGAGATCAGCCGTTTCCAGCGTCTCTTTAACGAAGTCCATAGGACCACCGATGAGAGCTCGGCCTGTCTCCTTAAAGAAGTTCGGATCTAGGTCTGACTCGACCTGTTCTCTTACCTTCTCCTCGTCAAATGCAGTCCGCTCTTCGGCTCTATCTTCAGCAATCTGTTCCGCATTCCGACTGCTGTCTAGCATGTCTGAAATAGGGATGACGAGGTTTTCCTCGATCATCTTTTGGATAGGGTTTAGATTATCTGCTTCGGTTTCTTCCCTGCGTCTTTCGACTTCAGCATCAATCTTGGCATTCTCTGCCTGTTCTTTTACTTCTCGTTCAGAAAGACTGGCCTGGAACTCCTGCTGTTTAGCAGCAGCTTGGGCTTTTAGTTCTTCCTCATCGATCTCGATGTCTTCGTATTCTGTACCTGAAAAGAGTTGATCATCTCTTGGCTCAACAAAACCTTGTCCCGTAGGATCCATACTCTACCTTTTCGATAAAATTAAAAGAGAGAAGGTCCCGTAGGACCCTCCCTTTAACCTGTAACTGCACGAATAGCTTTAATATCAGCCTGTGTAATTGGCCTCAGCAATCCACCCGCATGAACGTGGGTGTCGTGACCCTTATCTCCGGGGCCTAACACCTCTTCAAACAAGCCGAGACCTTGAAGGACTTCCTTCAGTCTTCGTGTGTAAGCAATAGAAGTGTTGTAGTCGCCGGTCTGATGGGTGATATCAAAGGCTTCGTCATAGTTGTGATAACTGTTGCCAGCATGTACAGGAGCTGTGCCCCCGTATTGGCTGTGCTCACCTATCTGAAAGCCAGCTCCCTGCAATGCAGAGGCAGCTTCTGTATAGGACTCTTGGTTATCTCTATAAGTCAGAGCGCCTGTAAAGCTCCTAACACCAGTTCGCTTAGCTGCGAGCTCAGTATTAGATGTACGCTGGAACATTGAAGATGCTCGCCTCACCTGTGCAGCCGTAGCCGAAGGTGAACTCAAGTACCTTGCTGTTCTAACTGCATCACGTTCTGACATTGATGCCCCACCCTTAGATTCAGGCTTAGCAGGACCGATCCATTGGCCAATACCATTGGATGAAGATCTAAGCAGATAAAGAGCTAGGGCGTCTTGTAACTGTGGAGTGAACTTGGCGCTGGTATCTAGTCCTGTTTGTTGGACAATAGATGCAAGGGTACTACCAATGAACTGATAGCGGCCTACAGCATGAAGCCTGCCTGCATCCCTCCACTCTTGATTAGACATGGAGTTCCGGGCTTGTAGGTCCATGATCTCTTGGACTGTGAAATCAGTCAGAGGACGCCCCTGGTGCTGACGCATGTTGCGTATATCACCGGAGTACATACCAAGTTGAGATCCTGTACCGTGTCCGCCTCGGTCTCCATATTGATTAACTGCGTTATACCCTCCAACACCGTCTGATTCATACTTGCCTATAACATCTAAAGCCTTAGTTTCTATAGGATCTGCGTCAGACATAGGCGAGAGACCCTGCTTGAGCTGGGCATCTCTTTCGACCTTTAGGTCTCTTGGTGAGCCGTAGGCTTTGAACTGGTTCTGTAGAAATTCACCAGGGCTTTGCTTCAAAGCTTCGGCTAGAACTTTGACTCTTTGGGGAACATTGGTAGCACCCCCAGCAGCCCACAAATCACCAGCCTCTTTAAGGTCCGAGTATTTGAGAATAATGTCATCTGTAGAGTCGATATCGTTGTTTGTACCGTTTTCCCCGACGTTAAATTCCGACAAAGACTTAACAGCTTCTGCTAGTTCTCTTGTCGTTAAACCCCGCAGGTCACGAGCCATGCGGTAGTTACCATTCTGAGGATCTACATGTCTTTTCCTTTTCAGAGTAACAGCAAGGTTTGGATTCCCTGTTGGTACGTACTGATAAGTTTTACCTGCATCCTTAGCGGCTTGCTCATCCCTAGCAATCTCATCACTGATTCTTCTCTTGATGTCGCGTAGCTCGTCGCTAATCTGCCCAGGCTTAGCGTCTGGGTTCAGTCGGATGAAGTTTTCAAACTCCCTATTAATCCTGATTTGAAGATCAAGTCTGACAGCAGCACCACCATCAGGATCACCTGCTGCATTGATAATAATGTCAGGTTGTGCCTGTTTCAGGAGGTCGTTAGCAATACCTTTGATATCGGTCTTGTACTTCTTGACTTCATCCTGCACACGCTTAGCGTCTGGGTCTACCCTTCGCCTCAGCTCTGCTATCTGCTCAGGTTTAGAAACCACACCCATATCGATAGCTTCCTCGACAGCCTGGGCATCAAGACCAGGATCCTCCAGAAGCAGGTTGTAAGCCGTGACTGAGTCAGTCAGGCCACCAGATTGGATCTCTTGAATGAACTTCTGAGCATTCAACCCTCCAATTCCACGAGCACGATCGATGAAGGACTTCTCTACTTCCCTGATCTTGTCGGGATCTGCACCAGCAGCCTCCAAGGCCTGAGCACGCTCTGCCTTGAGATCATCAAGGGCATAGCCACGATCAGTTCTAGCGTTCCTTTCTGATGTCCTCTGACCATCAAGAATCTTCTTCTTGGCGTCCATCAACTGCATCGCATAGACAGGGTGATCCTTGTACTTAGTACCAGTACCGGGGATCTCAGAGTTGAGGATTTGATCGATGATGCCGGGGTCTTTGTTTTGCAGGATTGCAGCATCAACAAAAGCATTAATGCCATCTGTTCCTGCTTGCACCATGCCTCGACCACCAACACCAACAAAGGAGTTGACAGTGTCAGCTAGGAGCTGGGCTGGGGATACTTCGCCACCATTGCCAAAGGTATCTGTGGAGTTCAGACCGGCGAATGCCAAACCCTTAGCAGTAGCTTCTGCTGCTGCTGCAACCTCCTGGTCGATGAGAGCTCCCCTTGTACGGCGGAAGCTATTGACAGAGGCATTGATGCGGGGCAGCAGAGACCTAACGATGGTCTCCCTGCTCATTCCATTTACACCAATCTTGGATCGGTAGTTGGAAAGAGCGAAGCCGATTGCGGCCTCCATATCAGCCCTAGAAGAGGCTGTAGCAGGCGTGAACTCAGAGCCATCCGGACGTTTGATAACGATGTCCCGGCTGCTCATAAAGCTGTCTAGGTAGCCGTCAAAGCCTGCTGTTGCTTGATAGGCGTTAGTCCTAGATACGTTCCGAGCAATGCCTGCTTTTACAGCAGGACGCTGCAGCTCAGATTGCATACCGGGGTCACCATCAGCAACATCGATAGTTGCCGTAGCAGCAGCCTGTTGGCTTAGTCCGAACTGCTGATCTTGAGCGACAGCAGTAGGAGCCATGTTCTCGATCGAATAACCCCCAGGTGGCATCTCAGGGAAAGCAGCATCGATCTGGGCTTGCAGATCATCTTGCTCAGCCTGGAACTTCAGGTGATTACCAATACCTTCAGCAAGCGTGCCGGAGAGGCTAATAAGACCGTTGATGGTTTTGTTTTGAGCCACCATGTTGGACCGCTGCACGCGCTGCTGTGCATCTAATACAGTCCGTTCGATCGCTTGCTTACGTTCTAGAACCTGCTGCTCTGTACCAATATCATCAACAATCTCTTTTGTACGTTGTTCTATTTGTCTTGTACGATCAACTGCCTGAACAGGGTTGAAACCGCGTGACTGTGCTTGGCCTTGGAATGTAGTTCCGTAGCTATCTGATTGATAAATTCGAGCCATTTACGCGAAACTCCATTCGGGCATTTCTAGACCTTTCATTCCGTAGGGATCCAGAACAGGAGCCTGAGGTGTGATCTGTAGTTGATTAAAGGCTGTATTAGCCGAAGACTTAGCTTGTGAGAAGGCCACGTCAGAAGCAACATCGGCTTGCTTCTCTGCACTTCTGATAGTTGCATTCTCCTGGGCCAAGGCAAACCCAGCCTGTCTTTCTGCATCAGATACGAGGAGTCCTACAGACTGACCGGATTGACCAGCCGCAAGGACACTGCCCTGCATACCAATAGACTTGGCGAGGATTTCCTGGCTCTTAAATGCAGCAGCGTCTTTCTTCTCCTGGAGCTTAACTTGCTCCTGGACATAAGATTTGTTTGCTGCTTCGTTGACGTTCTGAAAGTTTCTTTCGTAGGCAAGCCTTGATTCCTGTGCAGCCCTAGATCGGCCTGCATAGTCTGCCATTGTTCTCTTATTAGCGAGCTGAGCAGCTTCTCGCTGCTGTCGCATCTGCATGTCAATCTGCTGCTGGGCCTGCGCGGCTTGCATCTGTGCAGACTGTTGAGCCTGAGCAATACCGGCAATCGTGCCGACCATCGAGACGACTGTTCCGACTGTACTCAGTGCACTACTTATTCCGGCGGCTCCAGCCGCTGCTGCGGGTAAGCACATAGTTTTACAATCTCTAGATAGGGGAGGTTATTAGGACCACACGGGTATGAGGCAATAGCCTTAAACCCGAGCATCTTCAAAAGTTTGTGGTGGTAATGGTTCCTAGCGTCTGCCAGGTTCCACAGGAGGCGGTAGTTGCTCTGTTCTTTCTTAAGCCACTTCTTGGCTTGTCGAACAAAAGTATGTGGCTGTGTTTGTACGATTGGGGTACATAGCATCCAGATAATCCCGACACCCTCCCTAGGGTCCGGGCATATACCTGCAACACCAGCTATCTCCCCCTCATCATTCCAGAAGGAGACAGCAACATCACTAATTAGAACACTAAGAGGTAGGCCCAGGCGGTTATGACCTAGGCCTTCTATCTCTTGTAAATCCTCATCTCTGAGGTTATTGGCAACTTGTAACGCATCCTTCACCGTGGCGGTGCGGATGTTATTCATTGAAGGGCAGAGATTCCTCTGTTGTTGTAAGAGCCCTCCCAGCTATAGCCAGTGATGGCTGATGGGTAGGGATCAGGGGCTTCGATTGTTGTCTTGACGATGTTGCCTGCACTGAAGATAGGCATAGTTGCTAAACCGATCTCAGCAATAGGAACAGCATTTGCGTCGTAGACATTGGCCGGAGTAATCTCGATGGCCCTAGTAACATCCTGATAACCAAGCTTCGAGACGGTGACGTTGTATCTACCTGAGTAATAGAGATCCAGATAGAGGAAGGAGACCTGAGGGATATTGACCCTGTCAGCCTTAGCGTCTTGCTGGACAAAGATAGAAGGTAGTACCACCGTGCTTGTATATCCAACACCTACTACGAAGTCAGAGTTGGCTACATCCAGCCCAGCCATGAAGAAGGGGCCAGTGGCATCCTCCTGGATCTCTACAGTTGTGAAGAAACCATCTAGGTCACCACCAACAACCATAAGGACATAGGGCTCTGTGGTGAACACTCTGTTTACTGCAGGAAAATCAACACGAGCTTCTGATGCCCCAGCTGTGATCGTGCAGATATCATCACCAAACATATAGTCCAGACGGGGGCTGAACTGGGAAAAACCTACATCGATAGGTGCAATGTCTGGGTCATCCACCAGTTTTGATTTTAATAATGAATGATTTATACCGTCTGAAGCTACGATATATAGGGTGTCATCCTCTGAGGACAAGTTCAGGATATCTGAAGGATATGTCCACTTAGTCCACCCAGCCATCTGCCGCTTATCCCCGTTGTTCATAAACTTGAACACAAAGACATTCTCTGTCCCATCGCCTAGGAACAACATGTTGTTGTTCGCAGTTACATCCTCCCAGACAAAGTCAGGAGGCAGAAACTCAGGGATCACTCGGGTAATATCAGCCACCACTGGGCGGTTATCAACAGAGTCAATAGCCATCTCCAACACCTTGGCGTAGGTCTCGTTCTCAGAGACAAAAGCAACGGAGATACCTGTGTTTAGGGGTAGGACATTGGAGCGGTAGAAATAGTTGCTGATCTCGGTCATCTTGACTGTTGCTGCGGCGAAGGTGAGCTCCGATGTAGACATCAGGAACTGACTACGCTCAGCAAACAAGAGAAGACCCTTAGCCGTAGGCACAGCAGCTTTAAGGATTGCTGGTCTAGTTGAGGAAGCCGTCAGGTCAATAGGATCTGAGTCAGCTACAGCTAAGGCTGATGTAGTGAAGAAGTTAAAGTAATCACCAGGCTGAGACATGATCACAGCATCCTCAGAGAGGAAGCCCAGGCGGTTATTAAAGAAGAACATATTGGAAATAGATCTTCCCACAAACGAGGGCTCGGGATTTGTCTTCTCGTCACCTACTTGTCTTGGAGCCCAACCATCAAAGGCAGAGTCTGTATTAAGTGCATCGATAACGAACGATCCATCAGCCTGCCTTACAAGGGCATGTGGCATGGTGGAACTGTTTAGGGTAGTCAGTATGCCTGGGGCTACTGTTTCTTCCCATGAGCCAGCTCCTGGCATCCCCTCAGAGACCGTTACGAATCGGACGTAGTAATCATCAGAATCAGACTCTTCGGTGTTGTTTACCTTAAGGATTGAACCTGGAAAACATTGAGCAGGCAGCTCAGCTACATCCTGTGCAACGCCCCTAATAGCCGTCATGGCATTTGAGGTTACGCCACCTCTACAGGAGAGGTTGAAGTTCTCAAATTGAGAAGATTGAATCCTAATAGTATTGCCAATAGAATCTGCACTAAACCCAGTTATGTTATTAATTGCAGTAGTAAGAGATGTGACCACTAGGGCCATGTCTAGAGTACCACTTGATGTATCTGCAGGTGATGTATAGCTTGCAGTACCTGCACTATTATAAGCATAAGTGAATCGCTCTTCAGTAACACGCACAGTGAAACTGACGCCATTCATAGTTACAGTGGTCTCATCACCTTTGCGCCAACCTGATCCACCATTTTGGAGTAGAACATCAGTCGTATAGCGAGATCTATAAGCTTTATCAGAGCCTTGTCTTTCTTCCCAAGAACTTGTCTGAACTACGTTTCCGTTAGAACCTGTAAATGTTCCTTGAATCCTATTTCTTTCAAAGCTTGTCCCTGTAACTCTGTAGTAAACATCCCAGCCATAATCAAAGTCATAGCTCAGATCCCATTCAATATTAAAACCTGGGAATGTCTCAGTAGCTATGCCTCCACCATTGTTGTTAAAAATAGTGTCTGGGTCATCTAGTGTGTTGACGTTGGTTAGTTTGGATTCTTTGAAGTCACTACCACCCAGGAAGGCCTGACACTGGTTTACCAGTCGGAAGTTAAGACCTGTCTTCGCACCATCCGTAACAGAGAAGTTCTGAGCATCTACATCACTACAAGCACCACCATCACCCACATCATAAGAGCCAGGGATGACTTCTAAGCCTGTTGCTGTGTAGACCTTCGTAGGCGTACTAGAAGTATCCTTAGAGATATCGATGTTGTAACTGGTGTTGTAAGCGATCTGATCAATAGTGACAAAGCCCTCAACAGCTGCTTCTGCACTAGAGGTTCCGCTCATTGAGATGAGGCGGTTCCTGTTAGTCATGAGCGTGTAGTCAGCAATAGTGATCTGCTCTACATCGAGCTGACTAGCACCATCGAAGTAAGCTGCAGCACTATTAGAAATAGTGACGGTACGCTCTGAACCATCATTGAGGTCCCACACCCTCACAACCAGGGCGGGGTTGTTGTACATCGCTACGGCATACCGCTCAGCGTTATCTCGGAAGATATTGAACCAACGAGCATTAAGGGGAATATTAGACCCCATAGTCGCAATAAACTCTGTACCTGGACGCTTACGGCACCCAAAGGTGGGGTCCAGATAAACATTAGTAGCCTCACGAACCTGACCGGGCAGCTTCACGGGGTCTGGTTGTTGACTAACCCCACCTAGTAGGTTGGGGATTTTTTGTGAAACTGCAGCCATAATTAGTATCTAAGAGCAGCGAACGAAGGTCGGTAGGTTCTGTAATTGCGGTTATCTGCTGTCCCAAGCATGTTGTAATCACCCTGCTGGGTCTCATACTCAAGCATTGCTGCTCGGGCCTGGGCCTCTTCACGCTCACCAAACTTGACGGCTTCCTTGGAACCCACAGCACGACCTGCAAACAGGTTTGCTGCACGCATGGTGACGTAGTTCTTAAAAGCTTCTGGCATGTCGTCGAATTCCACTAGCCAGATAACATTAAGTTCCTGCTGTGTGGTGAATGTAAACGAGTGAGTTCTCTTGTCATAGAGAAACCCCTCCCTGATCACTACATCACAGTCACTTAGGTAGTCAGTATCAAGTGCTAACACATTGTTTGGAATTACAATGCGGTTGTCAGTATTAGGAGTGAATGGATAATCATACTCTTTGTTAAATACCCAGCCATCTGACTGAACTGAGTTAGAGACTTCGTCCAGAGTATTAACAGCCATAACAACCATAGGGTTGTCATTATCAATAGTAGTAACAGCAGCCTGTCCAATGTTGGATAGAACGATATTGACCGCTGATAATTTTGTTTGTTTAGTTGCCATTTAATTTCTAGGGAATGAGAAGCCCCGAGGGCCCCAGATTGGGACCCAAGAGGTATAAATAATCAGGCAGCTTGCAGGCTTCCAGCAACAGAAACTCGGAGAGTATCTGCGCCCATAGCTAATTTTCCGACGATTAAATCGCCCTGGTATTGGACATGGAAGTCCCCTGAAGTTGTCTCGATAGAAGGAGCAATAGCTTCAACAGTACCGGCTGCTTCCTTATGGAACACGAGGCCAGCAAGGTTCGAGCAGTCGACCTTGTAGTCGTTCTCTTCACCGGTTACGTCGGTGTTGAAGTTGGTTCCGTACATATCTGCAAGCACGTTGGACTTGAAGATACGGATGCCAGCGATGCTGTACAGACCCTTACCGCTGTTCATGTCACCCTGGGTGTTACCGATTTCACGGTTCAGGATGTTTGTATCAACAGAGGAGATTAGGGAGTAGTACTGGCGTGGGCTGAGCACGGCGCAACGTCCTGACTGGGGAGCTGCACGTTCGTCGAGGACCGCCGCTGCCTCGAAGAAACCGTCGACAATCGCCTGGGCGTCGTTTGTGTTGCCAGAGCCAATGCTTACTTCAAAGCCACCGGGCTCATCTGTAACAACAGAGGACTCAGTTGCACCCTTTGCAAGGATACGAGCGATGCGCTCATCGTAGTGCAGGGCCATGGCTTCACCGATCTGTTTTGAGATCTCGCTGCGACTTGACCACTGCGACAGAATCTCATCCAAGTCGTAGCAGAACTGGCTGGATACGAGGAGCTGATCCATGACGATCGTCTTCTCGTTGCTCTTCAGTCCGTCATCGGGAGTGATAGCGGAGCCAGCAGTATGGTAGCCGCTGGAGAGCTTTCCTGTCAGCAAGAACTGCTTGCTCTTTCCACCACGAAGGGTGTAATTGCGAACCAATCCTTTAAAGATACAGGCGCTATTGAAGGCATTAAATACCTCGCCACTGAACAGCTTTAGTGCTGTAGCGTAACGAGTATCGTAGTTTTGTGTAGGGGTACGATTACCGTCTGCGACGTTATTACCCTGAAAAGCTGTAAAATCAGACACTTGAATTAAAAGGTTAAAAGTAAACTTATGGACTAACGATCTAGATCTGTTTTGTTTGACTGTTTAGGCCACAGTCTGGGCGCATGCACCCAAAGAGTTGTCTCACCATAATGAGGCTCTAAGGGCGAATACCAGGCAGGGGAGTCGAACCCCTGCTACTCCAACTGGCAGGCAACCGGGCTTTCCGTTCCCGGCATCCGTAACCGTCTCCTCGTGTTGTACAAGGAAAGTAATTGCACCATCAATCAGGCACAAGCGGGATACAAAGCCTCCCGAAGGCTATTTGACTAGCAGATAACGGACTCCCCTATAGGTGAGCTTCTGCTGCTTAGCGGTGGCCTTCTGAAGGCGTACCGCTTGCTTGACTTGAACGTCAGTCATGTGGATCTCCAAAGGCCTAACCCCCGTTCCATGGTTAGGTGTATTGCGTCCCGAAGGATGAACGTACTAGGAGATCAATTAACAGGCGGGCGCATGTAGTTGTCCCACAGCTCCCTGAGATCGATCAGCACGTCTTTGAAGTAGTAGCCGCAAGCGCTGTATCGCTCACCGTAGTCCTCAGGGAACCAGTCGGTGTGGATGTGAATGAACCAGCCGTCTCCACTGCCGATTGGCAGATCTGGACGTTCGTAGCTGTGACACCACGGCGCATCGTCTAAGTCGGCAATGGTGCGAGGAAACTTGTAGTTGTTCATACCGCGACGATAGCAGCTCAATCCCACTAAAGGGGCTGAAGTAACAAATCGTTACCAGATGCTGCCAGTTACCAGATAAGTAACAACAGCAGCTACGACTCCAATCATTGCGAGTCGACCATTCCAACGCTCGGCGCGTTCCCAGTGGGTTTCGTATTCAGGTCTCATAAAAGGTTAGTAGATCGGGATAGTTTATTTTCAACGTCCTGGCGGAATGCAGGGTCGTCGTTGTAGCGAGGATCAGCAATGGCCCTAGCGAGCTCTGCATGACTCCTGAAGGCGTCCTTAGTGGGCGCTGACTTACGTCCGGTCACCAGTGGGGCTTCGTATCCTTCAGCGTTCTTGTAGCGATTGCTGAGGGCTTCTACAGCGAACTTGATGGCAGCAGTGTTACCACTCGTAGTTACTTCGTTGTATGCAGAGATTTCATCTTCAGACAGGTTTGAGCCTGCCCACTGCACCATCTCCCCATAAGCTTGCTCTCCTCCAACAGAATCGAGAATGGCTTTCTGAGCCGACTCGTCTACTGCCTGGGCTTGAGCTTTGTTTTGGTTCTTGGCATAGGAGCTGACATATGCCTCGATCAGATCTTTGCTGTCGAGTTTGGATAGTTCAGCAATTGACTCTTCAGTCAGCTTCCCTTCCTTTTCATATGCAACAGAGGCACGGCTGATAGCAGACTCAGCTTCGGAGATTTGCTCCTCTGCTTCTGCTTCCTTCTCAGGCTCAGCCGTCTCCTCTGTTGACTCCTCTTCTGTTTCACCAGAACTCATCTTTTTCTGAAGTTCCTCGTAAGCCTTCAGCAGCTCATCCTGTGATTTGAACTTACCGGCAATCAGCTCGGGGTTGTCATTCTCAAGGTCTTGCTGCTGAAACTTGCGCTCACGATCCTCCTGCTCCATTTGAGCAATCTTTTCGCCTTGCTCTAGTGCAGATGCCTCGGCAGCCTTCTGATCATCAGATGGCCCTTCGGATGGATCAAATACGGTAGTGGGCATAATCAGTTGTATTTAGTGTGTGCATTTCCAATGCCTGGGCGATTCACCCTCGGCTTCTTGGCATACCTTCCGGCAGTGTTATTGGAAGGCCCCTCAATCTTTGGAGGTTTCATGTACGACTTCTTAGGAAGTGCAGGGGTAACTTCTGTGGGCTCCCATGCTTCATTTAGATCCGGTGTTGTTGGGTCATTCCCCTTGTACGTACCATCAGCCTTCCGGGCTCGGCGTCTCTTCGGGGCTGGCTTGTTGCTGTCCATTCTGTGCTTGCTGCATCATTTGATCGGTTAGCTGCTCAGCCATTGGCGACTTAGCCAACTGACCAGCTTGATTAACCAGCGAAGATTGCATCATCTGTTGTTGCATCTTCTGCTGTTCCTGTTGCATTGTTTCTGGGCTCTTCACAAGTTCGAGCGTGTCAATCCCAGAAGCTGCTGCTAGGCGCTTAATAAACTCGGTAGGTGAGATGTACTTCATGAGGGCTTCAGGCCCCATGGTCTGACCAATTGTTGTGACGAACTGCATGAGAGATGCCTTATCCTGGCCACGTCCAACACCACCCAGACCGGCTACAACAGTAGGCATAACCAAACCCTTAGGCAGAGTTGGGATACCTCTCTGACGTTGCAGTAGGAAGAGCTTACGGTTCAGATAGGGGGTCAATAGTTCGACAGTAAGATTGCCGAAGATTCCCCCGAGTTGTTCATTCAGCTCTTGCTGAACGGCTTGGACTTCGGTTGCTGTTGTGCGCTCAGACTGCCTCACGTTGAGGATCAAGAACGCATCAGACAGACGCTGGGTCAGGTCCTGAATCATTGTCTGGACCGTTCGGAAGTCTGCGGTCTTACCGACCTGCACAACACCGACATCATCGGGACGACCTTGGATGATTGCACCGTTAGATGCAGCAGCCAGGGACTGAGGTTTGGTAGTAGCAGAGGGGGACACCATGAACACAACCTTGGCGGCTGCAGCAGATCCTTCGACCATTGCTTGCATCAACCTTTCAAGGCTCTGTAGATCTCCTAAGAACTCCTCTACGCGGGATCTACCGTACGACTCCCCATCCACCACGTTGAATCTCAGCGGAGTCCAGGGGGTGTGCTTCAGGGGGCTGGAAGACTTGGTCTTAGCGATGATCTTTCCATCGCATTCTTGATGCCAATGGTGTTGACCATCCTTCAGCTTGACGTGGGTATAAACCACAGCATCATCTGACTGTCCCTTGTTACCGGCAGCGGCTACACCGAACTTCGGTCCATCCTCTCCGGGGGAGTTTGAATCAGCGAGACCACCAAGGCCTCCCTCATTCTGAAATTCTTTTGGTAATAGAGACCGATCAACGATCTCTTTTGTAATCATTTCTGTAACTGTTCCATCACCGTCCCGCTCAATAACATAGCGATCGAGTGGGTAGACCTTCAGGGATTTCTTCCCGGCAAAGATAAGAGCATTGCCTGTGACAACTAGATGCTTCATGGCAACCGTCAGCTGCACCCTGTCGGATGTCTCGGAGATCTGTTCCATAACAGTCCGCTCCATCTTGGAGAGGCTTAGGTCGATCTCGGAGCGCACCTTAGGAGTGAGCTCAGGTATTGCCATCAACTCAGCATCATTTAATTGCAGCTTGAAAAAGCTAGTGTTGATAGGGAAGAGGCTCAACATTAATTTTGAGCTGAGCACGTTGACACCTTTGGCCCCTAGTGATTGCCACGGGGTCCGTAGCTTTCCACCTTCTGTGTGACCATCTTCGGTCAGAAGGTAGGGGAGAGTTAAAGCCGCACAGCGGCGGCCCATGTCTAGAAAGTCCTCACGGTCCGAAGTCAGTTGCTGATATCTAGCCTGAGCATTCGTTTCCATTTAAGTAGGGATGTTTAGTGAAGAGACGTTTTTGTCTGGTGTGACGCCAGTGTTCAACGGGATGCGTAGAACATTGGCACCTTGAGAAGCTTGCTGTAGCTGCTGTCTCTTGGACGTGCGCTTCTTAATCTTCGGGGCATCGTCACCATCAGTGACGTTGGTTGGGGGAGGAGAAGGAAGCTTGGGCTCAATCATTGGAGCCGGTGGTGGGGGAGTTGGAGCCGGGGGTGGCGGTTCTGGCATTGATGGCATTGAGGGGGAACTCATGCACATAGTTATGTCTCCGATTTTGCTTTGATGTACTCGACAACAGAACGCTGTCCAGCGCGATACATGATCACGCTCATGTCGTCTGTTGGGTTTGGGTTAAGAGGTGGATACATGGCATCCAGCTCCTCGGTGAGTTTGGTGAGAAAAGTTTCCCCACCAAAAACCATTTCAGCGGATAGTTCTTTAGCCATACTTTGGCAAGTTATTATTTGAGGCCTCAAAAAAAGCAGGCATCCTGGCTCGTTGTGTATCAGCCAGGCCCTTAGCTTTACCTGAGGTGTAGAGATTGTCGGACTGTTTGATCCAGAAATCCTTATCCAGATACTTGTCCTGGTTGACGCCCAGACCGTCCATAACCCAGGCCACGGTTGCCCTCCTCAGCTTGTTTAACTTCGCTGTAGAGGCGTGGCCGAGGTCATGAGCGACCATGGCGTGGATCGCCGTGTGTGTCTGTTCATCCCTTGAGATGTCAGATGCCACAGTCCTAATTCCCATTGATCCGTTGAAGCGAAAGAAAGGGAGCAAGACAAAGAACACCGATCTTTCGAGGATCGCTGTCTTAAGGATCGGATGCTCGGGAGCAGCGAGCCAGGCCTTGCGGATGTTTTCAGCCTCCCGCTCTGCCCGCTCATCAACACCGTGAGCATCAACAATGAAGCCAAGAGCTTTGTCGTGTTTATCTTCATCGGCCATGTTCGACAACAGAGCAGGTAGAACTCCCGGATCATCAGGGAGCTCACGCTCTAGACCTTGCTGCAGCATCTCCTTCACAGGGAGCTCCAGGGTCCGCAGGGCCAGGGCTCTAAACATTGCAGCCTCTGACCCATCTTTAATGTCACCCTTATCAACGGGGACAGGTGTCCAGGTTCTTTTTCTGGATACGATTTCTGTGTACTTAGACAATTTACTCAGCGCAAGAAGAACAAAAGTTGTCCTCCTCTTCTATTCCAAATATATCGTGGTAGTCCTCATCGAGGATCGATGTGACATCATCCTTGCGGAGGGTGTCCGGCATCACCTGAAGTGCATAATAGAGGGAGGTTTGAGGGGACTGAAGCCACTCCTCGATGAAGGCCTGATCGTAGGTAACAACGTCACTCCATGAATTGAAACTATATCCATGGAAGAGGCCAGTATCTGCAAGCAATTTGCAGATGCCGTCTGCGACGGACTTGAAGGCATCCCACCCTACTTCTGAGGCGATTTCTACATCGCCATAGTCATAGGATTGAACACCGAAGGTGCCGCTATCACGGTCAACCTGTCGACTAATAGGCGGTGCAATCTCTGGACAGGTAGTGAACCCATCTAGATCTGTGTATCTGTAGGAGCAGCTTGCGGTGGGGGCGATGACAAACGCTCGGTCCATGTTGTTGACACGGGCCACGGTTGCAGCACCAGCAATAGCGCAAGCCAACTCACGGGCAACAACCAGTGCCGGTGTGCGTTCAGCATCAGTGTCATCAATGAGGGTTAACGCTTCTCCGAATGCTGCGTAGGAGACACCTTGACGATGCAGGAAGTTAGCCAGTCCGAGCATTCCGAGGCCAACCTGACGATCCACTGTCGAGCAAAGGTACTCGCCAGTTTCCCCCACTCCGGTCTTTTTATGGAGATCACACAGTCGGGACATTCCGTTTGTAAAAGCGGTAAAGAGATCTCCCAATTCGCAGGCACCCATATTAATGTGCGACAATAAACAAGTGCCCCGCGATTGAATCCATACTTCGAGGCAAACGTTACTAAATATACGCTCGCCTTGCTGGTCGTACTTGACTTTACTAAGCCAAATGTCCCCAGCTTGGATCGCTTTGTAGAGCTTTTCTCGGACAGGTTCGGTAATTTCATCCCACCATTCCTGATTAATTTGAATGCACTTCTTTACCCATGGAAGTTCATGGCGTGGTGCATCAATAAATTCTTCTAGGTCTGGATGACATGCGTCCAGTGTTACAACACAGGCACCGTTCTTGTACGTACCACCTCTTCTAAGTACTTCATTAAGGACGGAGTACATCCTTGCAAACGACACTGGGCCAGAAGCGACAAGGCCCTTTCCGTTCTCTGAACCCCGTGGGCGGAGCTTAGAAAGATGCACAGCGACTCCGGCTGCATTGCGTAGGGCATGGCTGACGAATCTCCAGCTGGCCTCGATTCCATTTGGTCCCTCCATTGTGTCTTCGACCTGGAAAACCGTGCAGCTCACAGGCAGGCGAGATTCAGGGTTGTCGAGCCAGGATTGAACTCGACCAGTTACGGCAATCTTTTCACAAGTCATACTAAGTCTTCGAGAATTGGTGGTTGATAGTTAGGCCCTTTCTGTACTTTTCCGGCCTCATTCTTCAGCGGTTTGCCATCGACCAGCTTGCTCATGTTGGACTCGTGGACCCTGTCCAGGGCCTCGTCGAGTTCCCAACCGGCAGCAGCGGCGTACTGAAAGCAGACATATACGAGATCTGCTAATTCTTTGAGAGCATCTTGACGTGCTCTCGGGTTCTGTACATATTTCAGAGCCTCATCTTGTGCTTCGAGAAACTCTTTGAATTCCTCAACGATCAAAGATAGCTGAAGCTTGAGACTCGAAGGAGTAAATGTCCCCGTCGGTTGTCCCATCGCTGTCCTGAACTTGATCGCTTGGCCCAGGAGATCCGGTGTGTACTTCATTGTTAATCAGTTTGTGTAGATATGCTTTGGCCTTGAGAAGATCATCGAGCTTTGTCTCGGTGTGCTTCTTTCCAGCGCGGGTGATGTACTTAATGATGTTGCCTTCGAGGTAGCCAAGATCATGGGAGCAGATGTAATCCCAAGTCTCGATGCCTTGGCGGTAATGATTAGGAGAGAACTTCGAGTTCATCGGTGACTTTGGATAAGAGTGATTCCATCCATGGCTCCCAGACAAGAGGAGCCAGGGGGATGTCTGTGTAGCGGTAGGCACGACGAGCTTGCAGGTTGTTCCTTACAAACTGCAACTCAGTTGTGGTGAGTTTCATGGGGTGAAGAGGATAGGTTGCTGAGTCTTTGCATCCCAGTCTTTGAACTGGAGGATGCGTGCTAATCGGAGATTTCGCAGGGCATCATCTTCTGTTAGTCCTGCTTCTTTGTAAGTTTCGACGCAAGCGTCCCAGTAAGATCCCTTACGCTTGTCAAGGATGTCACCAGCACGTTTCGGGCCAGCTCCCGGACAACCCTTGTAGCCATCTGTGCTGTCTCCACATATGCATTGCATGTAGAGAAGTCTCTCGGCAAGTTCAGGGGTCTGGGTGTATTCCGTTTTGAGGTCATAAATACGACAAGCAATTTGAGCCATATCTTTGTCAGGCGAGACAAGGACAAAGTTCTCAACGCTGCCGTTGGTGGCAATGATGCCGAGACAATCGTCTGCCTCTAGTCCAGGTTTCATGATTGAGGGATAGGTCTCCATCCCCCAGTTCTTCAATTTCAGATACCCACACGGCTTGCGTTTGGTTCTGTTTCCCTTGTAGTTGGGGTCGATTGACTTTCTGAAGTTCACCCTGTCGGTAAAGAACAGCAGCAGATCGTCGGTGTCGAATCGAGACCGGAGCTTGCTCAGCTCCTGCTCAACAATCCGCTTGCCCTTAGTGAAGTCCCCGACAATGACGGTTAGCTCCTCGTTGTAATCGTGCTCGTCTTCAGCCGCACTTGCTGCTCTGTAGAAGAAGAAGTCTGCATCGACGAGCAGTTTGGTGGGCTGTAAGGACATCGTGTTTAGTGGGATTAGCGGGAAAATTTTTTGCCCAGAAATACTCCAGGCCTTTTGGTGCTCGGTTCCTGATCCAACGAACCTTCCAATCGCAGATGTCACCCTCAGGTGTGACTGCTACAGGGAAGACGGGATCCTTAACCTTGCAGGTGTTAGCTGCTTTCCAGATGTGGCGTTGATAGTCCCAGGAGTCAGCCTTCACATCGAGGGCGTAGGTAACACCATCGACTTTGATTAGCAGATCAGCAGGGCCTGTCGTATTGAGGTTTGGATACACCTCAGCACCTTTCCATGTGGCAAGGAACCCCACCCACATCTCAGCTAAATCACCGAGACGGTTTGGTTCAATGGCAGTCCGCCCACGTCTTACCGATTTTTGCTTCGGCGTCGAGTTCGCAGCGGAACTTAAGTTGGTGTTGGACATCTTTAATAGCGGCGGTAATTAAAAAAGAGGATTGCTCGGCGTGCTCTGGTGCAACCGACAACTGGAATTCGTCGTGGATGAAACCGAGAGGCCGATAATCAACTCCTGCCTCGGTGAGTAACTCGAAGGCTCGTAATAGCCAAGACTTACAAATACAGGAGCCAGCAGACTGCAGGAGATAGTTAGTAGAGGCATGATTTTTACCTTGTAAACGTATGGGCCGACCATCTAGAGCTTTAAGGACGCCAGTTTCGGCACGCTCTGAGATGGCCTTAGAAAGCTCTGCAAAGCCATCTAGCCCTTCCATGATGCGTTTCCTTATCTCTGCACCTTTCTTGGCTGCAGTGGCCTTAGAAGCGCCAGCCGTGAGGCCTAACTTCATATTGCCACCACCATATATCAAACAATAAGTAACACCCTTGGAGGTCTTCCTGTCGGTTTGATAGATGTCGGCTAGCTTCTGGTGAATGTCACCTTCAACCACTTCTTTAGAGAACTTAGAGTTGTCCCAGGGTGCCAAATAATGTCCCAAACACCTAAGCTCCAAAGAAGAAGCATCAGCACCACATTGGACACGACCCACTCCAGGACCGAATAGTTTTCTGTATTCAGGGTCCGACGGCACCTGACTAATGTTCGGAGATAAATGGCACATTCGTCCCGTATTTGTATTAAGAATACAAGAATGATGGATAAGTCCTTTACGCTCCTTTTTAAGCCAGGCATTTTTACCTTCCGAGAGTTGGCCTAGGTGTTTCTGTAGTTCAAGAATGCGGGCGAACTTCAGAGCCTCGGGAGTGCCGATTTCTTTCAGGACTGTGTCGTCAATCTTGGGTGTACCTGTTGCTGTCCTCTCGATCGGAGTCCAGCCTCTGAACTGTTCAAAAGCGAACGCGATGTGGTGGCGACTGGTCGGGTTGAACTCTTTCAGCTTGCACATAGACGCATCAGCAAAATACCCTTGGGTTTTGTTGTTGCGCTTAGGGGTGAAAAGACCACCATCCACAAATAGGAAGGTGGAACGCATCTCGTCTGAGATTACGTCGAGTTCTGTCCGTAACTTGGCCTCCAGTTGTTGAGCAGCTTTTACGTCGAATGGCCATCCTGATCGTTCTTGCCACGCCATGTACGTAGCGAGTTGGTGTTCAGTGTTAATTGCAGTTGAATACTGTTCAAGCTTAGGCTCAAACATTTTCGCAAGCTGGACACTGACAACCACATCCCGACTGCAATACTCAAGCATGGCAGGCGAATAAGAAGACCAATCTCCCTCCAGCGATTTGCCGAATTCGGACTTGTGGACTCCGAGACGATGCCCCCACGCCTCAAGTGAATGCCTGCCGTAAAGGTTGGCGGGCATGTTCGCAGGACGTGATCGGAAGTCTCTGTCCAGGATGTCTGTGAATAGGAGCCTGGAAAGGATGAGCGTGTCGTAGAGACGAGCTCGATATGTCCAAGAAGGAACGATCTCCTTGATTGCTTCGATGTCATAGCCGACGATGTTGTGTCCCCAGAGCTCATCAGCGTTAGCCAGAACTTCTAGGCCGGACGGGATATCCCCGTTGTCCCAGCGATACTCCTCATTGGTGTCGAGGTCGCGGGCAACGATGCAGTGAATCTTTGTGAGACCGCGTAGCAAGCCATCGGTCTCGATGTCAAATACTAATCTCATTTTGGTTGGTACATGT
>Ga0208666_1000368_pt1 | contig 22170 bp, 33 predicted proteins | sample 5B_taG_FD_184078 | JGI IMG/M metagenome (GOLD analysis project Ga0208666, IMG submission 184078) | Marine viral communities from the Subarctic Pacific Ocean - 5B_ETSP_OMZ_AT15132_CsCl metaG (SPAdes) (version 2) | ecosystem: Environmental > Aquatic > Marine > Oceanic | place: Pacific Ocean...
ACTGTTCTAATGAAGTTTCGTTAAGATCCGCCGCTGTAGCTAACGTGTTTGAAAACGTTCCTGCTACTGTCGGGTGAGAACCACTAAATAAAGCAACTCCATCTCCAGTTTTGAAAGTTCCAAAACCGTTGATTAAAGGTTCAACTGCTTTTACTTGTTTAGCGTTACTCATAGATCTTGCTAAAGCTTTCGTGTATCTAGAAGCTAGTCTATCGTAGAGATTATCTTCGATAGCTTCTTCTGTGATAGCGAACGCTAGAGCTACGGTCTCGTGAGTGTATCTCGCTGTAAAAGTTTCTTGTGCTTCGTCAAAAGAGACTCCGCTACCTTCTGCTTTTACTTGCGCGTTTGCGAAACCAGATAACATTACTTCTTCTTCAAAAGCTCTGTCACTGTTTTCTGCAGTATAAATCTCAGCATGCTGATTTTCATACCTTTTGTATTCCAGCCCAAATAGTGCATTTAGGCCTGGTTCTAGTTCTTTAACTAGTTGCGATCTTGATATTGCCATAGTCTATTTGCTCCTATTAATTGTGGCCGTTGAACGAATTAAGATTCGATACAACAACTACAGAAGCTAAAGCCGCAGTAGCATCCTCATTTTCAGGATCCTCCGCTGATCTTAACAATCTGAATTGTTTACCGTTCGCTGAAGTCGTTCCAATGTCTAATGTAGATGATGATTTACCAGTGGTATCGCTACCTGCTGATGAATTCATATCATACGTTTCTAACATTGTTGTTACTCCAGTCGCATCATCCGCTGCAACCACATATTGCTGGTAAGGGTCGTCCATTACAAAGGCTGTTGTGTCTTCACTGTTAGCCGGTGTGATAGTTGCTTTGTAGAAGTTCGAGAACGTCGGCTTCAAAGTTGTTGCCGCGTTAAAGAATATTCCGTTCAAAACACCTATGATATCTGCAGCAGAACCGTTTCCGCCTACTACATAACCGCTAGAGATCTTTACACATTCACCATTGTATATAGTTGTGCTGTGTCCAGCATCGATTTTGTACTTACCTTGACCTTGGATAGATGGTCCACCACCTAATCTTCCAGCTGGGATCAGTCCAAAACCTTGACTATTTCTATTTGCCATAGTTTTCTCCTATACCATATTGGTTAACGTTAAATCGATGATAGGGATTAACCCGAGAAATAACTAAAAAATTATTTCTTTGTACCACCGAAGGTTACACGAGATTGCCTGTCAACATTGATAGGCATTCTACTATCCTGCTCCTTCATAAGATCGTTTGCTACGGCTTCACTTCGGTCTTTATGACGATTTGCCATATAGTCCGATCTTTGCTGCGCGATCTCGATCGGTACCTTTGCAAGTAAAAGGCCTCCAACTCCGATAACCCCCTTGTATTTCCCGTCTTCGAGAATCGGATAGTCACCTGCATTTTCGACTTCTTCGGCACGAACTAATTCATAACCTTCTCTTAATCGTCCAGTTATGTTTTTCGTATCTTGGAAACCGGCTACCTCGGCTCTTATCCATCTGTACCTGAATCCATCAGGTGCAGGGGGTGCATCTAAAGATGACGGTGGAACCCATACCTTCGGTCTTTCAGATTTAGACCTAGATTGGTTCGCACGAGAAGTTTTTTTATTTTCATTTTCCATATGCTTATACCTCCTTCGTGATTTTTAATTGTTTCGCATATTCTTCGAGTGGCACACCTAATTTTTTAGCTATTGCTACCTGTGATGATGTGAGTTTCACAGTTTTTGTGCTCGGCCTAACTACTCGTCTAGCCGAAGCTACAGTTTGCGTCGGTCTAGCCGACGAATTACTGTCTTTTATATCAAACTTATTCGGAAATTCAAGTCTTATTCTCTTATCAACTTCCGCATAATATTCGTTTGATTTTGGGTCAAAACCTTCCTTATCCACTAGATCTTTATGTATTTCAAAAGCTGTAAACGTCATTGGTCTGTTTTGTCCAAACCAAGTATTTCTTGCAGCCCACTCTTCCGCTCTAGGGTCAGGGTTAGGTAATTCCGATGGAGTTTCCCTTGGGAGATCAACAGCGTCTTCTAACTTAACTTGTTTTTCTTCTACGGGTTTAGTCTCCTTCATTACATTTAGTCTTGCTTCATCAATAGATAACGCAGCTATTCTTTTTTGAGCATTAACTTGGGCTGTAGCATCGCCAGACTCTATCGCTGTCGATAGTTCTTTTTGCGCTGAATCCATTCCGTCTTTTACTCTTTTTTCGAATTGATTTACGTAATCTTTATTAACTTGACCAAATCTAGAGTCCAAAGTTTTTCTTTTGCCTTCAACTGCTTTTGCATAATCTAAAGCGGCCTTCTCTCTCCGCTCTGCTTCACGCATCTTACGAGTTAGTTTGGCAATTCTTGCTTGAACTCCTTTACTGTAGTCTTCTAATTTTTCTTCGTCCTTTTTTTCTTCCGGTTCTGATCCTTCTTTTAATTCTTCTTTAGGTTCTTCTTTTACTTCTTCTTGTTTCGTTTCTACTTGTTCTTGTTTCGGCGCTTCGGTTTCTACAACCGACTCGTCTTTTTTTTCTTCAACATTGATTTCGGCACCTGGGCCTGATGTATCAATATCGACTGTTTTTTGCTCTTCAGTTGGCATAGTTTCCTCCTATGGTATTAATATTCATGCAAGATATCCTCAGGATTCTTGATGGTTGCTAAAACTTCGTCATCGTTTAGCAGACGTATTTCTCCACCTTCTATCTTTATTCTTGATCCAGCATAACGGGCAAACATTACCCATTCCCCTTCCTTGCACCAAGGACCTTTAGGATATCTTTCCTTGTCCTTGTAACAATCTGGACCCATTCTTAAAACTAAACCACATTGCGACGCAACTTGTTGTCTCTCTAAGGCTGTCTCAGCAAGTATTAACCCGCCTTTAGTTTTCTCTTTCATTTTGAAAGGCAAAACTAACATCCTCCAACCAGTTGGTTGTGGTAGTTTCTGTGAATCTTCTTTTGAAAAATCTTTTTCTTTTTTGACTCCTACCAATTCTTTATTCGGTAGTTTTATCTTTGATGTCGATGACTGTTCCATGTTGCTCCTTATCTTCTAGCAGGTTAGAGAGTTCCTGTTTAGTTGCCTCTAGGGCTGTTATCTGTCCTACTATATAGTTATATTTTTCCATATTGTCAATACCGCCGGACGTAAGGGCTGCTGACAACTCTTCATTTCTTCTGGATAAATATCTTAAGATTTTATTGATTGCTGTTTCTAATTGCACTTAACACTTCCATCTTCTGCGAGCCTGTCTTAGTCTTGAGTTAGGATCTTTCGCAGCTTTAGGAAATTTTTTCATTTGGCCTGCGCTACGTGCGCAATACGACTTACGTCGATTTGCAGCTTTTGATCCTGGTTTGACCTTGCCAGTGACCGCTGTTTTTAGTTTTGAACCGGGGTTTTTTCTTCTGTAGGCTTTGACACCGGCTCGAGTCATTCCTGCGCCCTTCTCAGTAGGACGAAAATTTTTTTTATTTCTTGGAGGCATAGTGCCTTTTGAAAATTGTTTTCTTGTTTGGAAATCTGTTCTCATTAAATCATTCCCATCATTTGTCTTTTAGCCATAAAACCACCACTCATAGCTTTCTTTCTTTTTGCAAAAGTTGCTGCTCTATCTGGTGTTGGACCTTGATTAGCTTTAGATTGTTTTCTTTTTACGGCACCCGCACGTTGACCTTTGGACATCGCTCTTGCTTTCGCAATGGGCACGCATTTTGGATAATTTTTTCTTTTTTCTCCACCACTTCGACCACATTTCGGGTATGAGCCATCTTTTCGCTTGTTCGCAATATCTACCCAATTTTCCTTGACCCATGAACGTAATCCTTTTTCAGCCATTATGAATTCTTTCCGTAAGCTCTTCCTTTACCTTTCTTACAGATTCCTCCGCCTTTATACATGGCTCTTGGCATTTCCATCATACCACCACCCATCTTTTTAGCTCTATTCTTTTTACCACCTGGTGTAACTTTGCCAGAACAAACTGCAGAGGCGTACATGTTTGCATATGCGCTTGGGTACACCTTAAATTTTCTTTTTGCTGCTGCTTTTCCTTTAGGACAAAGTTTTGCCATTATGCTCTCGCTGTTTGTTTTGCTCTTTTAAAGTCTTTTGCTTTTGGCGCACCTTTAGCGCCTTTCTTTCGCATCTTTTCACCACGTTTTCTCTTAGCGTGAATGTTTGCGTATAAACCTTTACCGGCCATTACACTACCTTCTTTTTAATTTTCTTTTTCTTTTTTCTTAACATCGCAAAATCTTTTCCAGAAATTTTACCGTCTTTGTTAGCGTCAAGTTTAGCTTGACCACCACTTAAAAATCCTGGTTTTTTAACCTGCGAATTATATCTTCTGTTAGGCATTATTTTTTTCCTCCGTTTCTAAATATTTGAGTACCCTTTATACCAAAAATACTCGCAACTACAAGCACCCATAAATTGGTGAACCATTTTGGAAGCTCATGAAAGTATTCGAAAAACAATTTTACCTTCTCCATTGCAGTTGGATCGTCAGACATGACTGCCCACATTAAAACTACGATAGGCGCCGAAATTATTACGAGAACAAATTCATCCTTATAGTCGTTTTGTCTAGCTTCAAGTAATTTGCCTTGGTAAGTTTCTTCACCTCGGGCCATTTTCTCTGCGTGCATTAATTGTGCATCAGACATAGCCATTTTAGTCTTTTGACGGTTAGAATAAATCTTACTTCCCGCTTGTAAAGCAATTTTTGCTAGACTAAACCAAGCCATATTAGTACCAAGTAGCTTCTTTTTTCTTTTCAGCTAACATTCTCTTAGTTCCTCTAACTTTTTCCTTGTCTCCTGTAGGAATATAGTTAAAAGCGCCATCAGCTGTTGTTTTAGATCTAGGATCTACCTCAACATTCTGTTCTGGAATCTTAACTTCTTTTGTTTTTTTATAGTTCATCATATTTTTGTTCCTTTTATTAATCTTCGACCTTAATTGCAGTTATACCTTGATTTCCACTCTTTGCAAGACTTACTCCTGCTCTCAATTTAGCTAATTTTTCGTTTTGATCCATTTTATCTTCAGTTAATTGTCTTGCTTGAAGTAATTTTGCTCTATCAAGGTCCATTTTTTGCTCTCCTTCGTCTTTTTTACGTTCATTTTCCATTGCACGAAGGTCAACTTCTCTAGATTTAAGTTTTAGAAGTGGGTCAGAGTCAAATTGTGATGTAATTTTCTTCTCTTCTTCCATAAAATCACCCATTAGCTCAGAAATCAACACTGCTTTTCTCGCTTCCATGTCCATAGATATCTTTTGTAACTGTCCTTGTACCTGTGGATTCTGTTGTGCCATCTGTTGCATCTGTGGAATTTGTTTAATTGTCTCTGCAAACTCTAATTCTACCTGTTCTTGAGCCATTAAACTAATATGCTCTAAACAATTTTTTTCTATTGCAGCCATAACAGGCGGATTGTTTCTTACCATGTTAGTTGCCATGAAATTTAAGTGAGCAGTCATGTGTGCTCTGTGATCTTGTCCTCTAAAAGCTTGAAAAGGTTTGCCTGCAAGTGCATCAATGTGTTCTAATGCTGGATCTTTTGGTGCAACAGGTGCTGGCGGGGGTAAAATTTTATCAATATCTTTTATACCAAGTGCTTCGTACATTTTTCTGTACGCATTGTACAAATTATGAATTTTAGGGTTAGATGTCGCAAGTTGTAATTCTGTTTGTGCAATTGTAATTCTTTGTGACATAGAAAAAATGTTTGGATCTGCAACAGGTAAAATATCTACTCTGTCATCAAAGTCCATTTGTTTAACTTCTCTTTTACCGCCAACTACATCAAAAGGATAAACTGGTGGTAAATATGTTTTAAATAAACTTGCAAGTAATCTAAATTCTGATCTCATTGATGTGTATAATCTTTTGTGTATTGCAGACATTACACGTGAACCTCTCTCAAGAAGTGCAACTGTAGTTCCAACTGCAGCAGCTTGATTACCGTCTCCAACTTGCATGTCAGCTATTGCAGCAAATCTTTGTCCTGCTTGAACTACAATACCCATCAACTGTAATAATGTTGGTGATGGTTCTTTGTAAGGTAGCATCATAAATGAATCTCTAATATTACCACCCGGTGCATCTACATCTTTAAATTCACCTGGTTGTATTGGTGATGCTTCGTCTCTAACTCTAACACCTCTTTGTTTAAATCCTGCTGGCAAGTTTGATAGTGTACCTGCATCCAACAATTGACGGAGAGCAACGGTTGCAGTTCTGCTCAATCCGCCAATCATATGGATCAATCCAAATCCGTAGAACCCTAGTCCTGGCAGAAATTTAAAGTGGACAAAATATGGTATTCTATTTTTTCTTGGATCGTCAGGATTAAAGTTCCTTCTAATAGAAAGAACTTTTCGCGAACCTTCATCTACAGTTACAATGTATGGGAGCTTGATTCCTGTAAACTCTCCGTTCGCGTCCTTATCTTCAAAACCTTCTAAATCTAAATTAACATGGCACTCTAACAAAGTATAAACTGTTTCTGGTCTGCCTGTTTTTTTAGTTCCTTCTAGTTCTCTTTCTTTTGACTCAACTTCATTTTTAATTATAGACGGTGCATTTAATTCTACATCAGAGTAAAAACCACCTACTTGTTGCTTTCGTAAATCATTTTCTGACATTTTAATAACATGCATAATTGCTTCTGCATCTTCTAAAGATGTAGCAGAATAAGGTACAACTAAATCATCGGCAGGTACAAATTTGGATACTGCTCTTCCTAATAAATCATCGTAATAAACTTTTTTAAATGTAGATCCTGCAAGAGGTAAATGAAATAACATTTGATCGAACTCTGGTTCGTACTCCGACATCTTCTCCATAAGTTCGTAATTCATGTATTCTCTTACACGAGTCGCCTGTGCTTCTTTTTGTGGATCGCTGTTGCCAACGATTTGAGTTCTAATTGGTCCTTCTGCTGGTAATAATTCTTTGTAAGCCCCGGCTTGAAACTGTGTTACAGCTTCTGCTAGTACAGGGTGCGTGGCCCCCGAAGCGCCTTGAAAAGGCTCTGTTCTGTTTTCGTATTTAAATCCTAAAAGGTCTAAACCTTCTGTATAAGATCTTTCCCAATCTTTTCTAGATGCTCTGTAATCTGTATAGTTTTGAAATAATTCTAAACCGATTGGTTCTAGAATATCATCTGGTAATAATTCTGCTAAATTATCAAAGTGCGTTGGTTGCCCTTCGATGTTTACTTTGCTTGGATCAAAGTTTAATTCCACACCACCATCATCAGTTGGATTAATTTCAACTGGTGGTTTGTTTGCTTCTTCTGCTTTTTCTATTTCAACTTGTTGGTCGGGTCCTTCTATTTTTACAGAGGTTCCCAACTCTGAAAGAGTCTTGTCAATATCTGCCATTATTTACGCTCCTTGATTGGTCTAACATTTTTTGCAATATAAGGCAACCCATGTGGTGTAGGCCCTGATTTAGGTGGGGGTCCAGAATCGTCACCTGCTAGCTTAATAATACCGCCGCCTGCTTTTTTATCTTTAATAAATCTAATTAAAGATTCAGAATTAAGACCCATTTCTGTTAATTCTTCTTTTGAATATGTCTTACCATCTTTAGCTAACAGCTCTAGTATCTCGTCAATAGATTCCAAACCACCTTCAACATCTCCGTCGCCTCCATCATAGTCTGGTTTCAAAGTATTTTCTTCATATATGTCTGGAACTTTTTGTGGTTTACCATCTTTACCCATTATTGTCTCAGGTGGATCGTATATTATTTCTTCTTTTCTAATAACACCATCAACAGTATCATATTCACCATCACCGATGTAATAACTAGCACCCCCCTCAGTGTCTTTTCTAATAGATATCTTACCTGTAGATATGTCTTCGTACATTGTATAATCATTGTAATCATAAACTTTTTGTCTCTCAATGGTTGCAGCTTTATCAGTTATGTCATCGCCTTTAGTCTTAATTAAGTTTACAAAGTCAAAGAAGTATTTTGGTGTGCCACCTTTTGTTACAATCTCTGGCGCAGCTTTTACAACTTTAGTTGTTTTTATTAGATTATCTAATCCTAAGTATTTAAGAAGAGCCATTGCTCCTCCCGCTCCTGTAGCTAAAAGCATATCTCTTCGTGTCTGGTCTACAGTATCTGTAGCTAATCTTTTTTCTATTTCTTTGTTGACTTTTTCTGCAGCTGTTCCAGTTCCCACTAAATTTCTAACTTGTTTTGCAATTTTAGGAAATGCTTTTATCAAGAAATAAGGTGTTGCTGGTCCAACAGACTCTGCTCCAAACTCCAACAGACCTCCCATAGTTTTCTGTGGTCCAGTTCTTTCTGCTCTTGATTTCTCTAACATGTCTGTAAAACCAATTTTTTCTTTTAAAAATTTTGTAGCTTTTGGATCTAATATTTCCACTGCTTTTTTTAAATCTTCTACACCAATTTTACTTAGATCACCTGTTGTAGTGGCAAGACTAGTTTTACCAAAAAGATACGCAAGTGCCGTTGGAAACCTAACCGCAATTTCTGGTATGTTAGCGCCTCCTGATGCAAGCTCTTGTGCATAATAAGGATATGCTTTTGGATCTGCGAACATTGTATTAAATGTTTGTATTAAAGTTCTATCTCCGTCATCTCCGTAAACCTGTTCTTTAAGAGTCTGTTTATTTTCTTCTTCTAAATTTTTTATAAGATTTGTATTATCTAAAGCAGCTATAGCCTGCGTAAAGATTGGGTTAGGTGTCCCATCTTGAAAACCAACACGGCCACCTTGTGCTGCCATCATGGTTTGATCCATTTCAGGTAAATCTAATTCACCTGTAAGAGGTCTGTCTGATTGTGGTATAGATTGTAATTGATTAAATTCTTCTGGTGTCAACTGACCACCACCTTGAAGAAACTGCATATACGGAGAGCCAGACTCTTCTAGTAATCCTGCCACCTCATCACTGTCTGGTAATTCTTGTGTAATGTCTGGTAGGTTACTTATTTCTTGTCGTCCTAATTCACCTGTTGGATCTTCTCTAATTGCTTTATTTTTTGCAGCAACATCAGCTGATACTTCGTAAGCAATATACAAATCTCTTGGATCTGTGATACCAGCTTGCAAAGCTTTATTTACATCATATACACCAATCGCTGTTCCAATAATAGGAATAGCTTTCGCAATTGGTTTAGCTGCTTTAAGAGCTCTTTTAAGATAAGAAATTTTTCCTGGTTTTAATTCTTTTAATAAATTATCTAAATTTCCATATTGTTGTTTAATTGCATTTTTACCTTCTTTAGTTTTATTGATTTCTTTAAAATAAGACGCGAATCTATCTGTTTGATTTTGAGTTTTTAAAACATTTATTTTTAAATTATTTTTAGAATCAAGCGAATATTTTAATTCTCCTGGAATAAACTCTTCAGATAAATCATTTAGTATATCCACAATTTTAATTTTTCTAGCGTTAGTTGTTCCTTTTCTAACAAACTCTCTTGTTAAATTTCTTCTTTTTTGTCCAAAAGCTTGACCCCCTAAATAAGCATTTTGTGAAAAAGTTTTTCCAAGAATATTATTAATGGCTTGTTTTGCTATAACTTTATTGTTTAATTTACTTGCTTCTTCTATACCTATTATATGATCTCCCGAATACTTTAAAATTAAAGGAAGTTTATCTGTGTTAAATACTTTTTTTAAGGCTGCGTGATCAGCTCTTAAACTTGATCTTATATATCCTTTTTTAACACCAGCTAACTCTTCAAGATTACTTTCAAGTTGTGCTCTATATCTATCAATTTTATTTACTTTAGATAAATAGCTTTCAGATAATTTTGGAAAATGGTAATTTAATATTTCTGCTCTGCTTTTGGCTGGTAAAGTTAATTGATCGATCTCTCCCATAAATTTAACAGCATCGTCTGTTTTTAACCAAGAACTAGCTTCAATTAGTTGTGACCTATAGCCTATATCTCTTTTGTCCTTCACAGCCCAAGACATAAAATCTCTTATGTCTTTTTTAAAAGCAGGATTATTTTTTATTAAATAACTATGAAATGTTTTTTTATAGAAAGGTTCAGGGGTGTCTATTGTTCTGCCCAGAGCAACCTTTTTTGTTAAACCGCTTGATCCAGGATCTGCACCTTTAATTCCTAATATTTCAAGATTTTTAAATACTGGGAAACCTTTTGAACTTGTAATAAATCTTTCAAACCTAAGCGGTCCACCTTTATATATTGCTTTTTTACTTTCTTTAGCCCAATCTTTTTTAAGTTTAGACATTGCCTCTTCATACTGACCTAATTTAAATCGTTTAGAATTTTTCTTAAACCAATCTTTTACCCAGTTATTAATATTAGAGTCTATTTTTTGTGCTCCTTTTCTACCTTCATCAAAAGTTTTTGTAACTACTTGTCTTTGTAACTTTAATCTTTGATCAGCAAATTTTTCTCTAGCAGCGTGTGATTTAAAAAAATTAGTTTCATATTCTCCAGTCCACCTTCCGTCCTTATTTAAAACTTTAATTACAAGAGCGTAGCCTTTATCTGGGGAATAATATCTTACCTTTGATTTTATTCCTGCTTTTTTTAATTCTGGAATCGTCATGTCAGGATCAAATTTAGGGTTATCTAGAACGGGTGCTCTAAAGTTCTCTCTGTCCCCAACTTTCTCTCCTTGTATCACGCCACCACCTAACGCAAACCTATCTCGTAGTGTCGGTGTTAACGATTCAAACTCATTGGTTGCTGGATTAAATAAGTACTTCAACAATACCTCCTCTTGCAAAACCTTCTGTTGGATCTAGGTCTCTAGGGTGTGCACCATTCTCTTCGATGTATTTTAATTCATCAAATGTTTCGTCACCGTAAAGGTCTACGTTGTTAAATTTTGTTTTAGTTCTGTCTACGTTAAGATCTAAATCACTAATGATACCTTCTTGTTTAATTGGCACAACCTCTGCTGTCTCTAACAACTCATCGCCTGGTAATACTTTAGTATCTTCTGGTGCAATCTCATTTTTAATTTTAACTAGATTAGCTCTTTTTATATTTTGATTTTTAATATCTTCTTTTGTTTTAAAGAAAGGATTATTCCCTTCTTCAATAGTTTTAATAACCTTGTCTACATCTGCAATCTCTTGTTCTAGCTCACCAGGTAGACTGTAGTGTTCATATGTATTGCCTGGTGCATTTTTATTTAAAGGCACAATGCCTTTCTTTCTAAATTCAAATCGACCTGGGTATCTTATACCTGAAGAACTAAAAGCATTTTCATCTATGTGCTTTCCTACTATATCAAAAGCGTTGTCACCGTAGTGGTGTCTAAATACTTTAATAGGATCAATGAAAGGATGATTACCTTTTTTCATAGCATCATAAATACGTGGTTGAACTGATATGGTTCCCGATTCAATCTCATCTCTTAAAAACTGTCTTGTTAAAGATCTATACAAAGCTTCGTTAGGGCCATAACCTTTACCTTGATATAAATTTTTTACTCTAGTTTCATTATCTATTTTTGTTTTGCCTGATCTAATGTCTTCTATTTCTTTAACAGCTTTTTCCATTTTTTTTAATGATTCGTCCATAGATGCAAAAATGCCTTGATCTTTTATGTATTCTTCGTCGAGACGTTTCTCAAGAGCTTGGTTGCCAGATCTTCTCCTGTTTAAAAAATTAGATGTAAAATCTTTATAAATTTTTTCTGGCTCTTTACCCACATCTATTAAATCATTACTCAACTGATTTACTTTATCATCTAGTTGCTTATATATTTTTAAATTGTAAATAATATTATCTAAATCTTTTTTACCAATAGCCATGTTGTTTTCTCTAGCACGACTCATTTGTTGAACCATGCCTCGTTTAATAGCTTCTTTTTCACGTCTAAAGGTATTGTATAGACTTTCTGTTGTGCCATCTAAACCTTGCAAAACAAATTTAGATTGTATTGGGTTTGATATTTTACTAGTAATAAAATTAAGTTCGCCTCTTTCTTTTCTTGTAGCTAATTTTTTAGGAATAGATGATCTCTTTACAGGTTTGTTTAATCTACGTAGGTCAGTTAAATAAGAATACGCTTCGCTGTATAATTCAGAATACTTCTTAACATCCATGTCAGTAGAATCTTGACCCTCTTTAATAAAACCTCTTTTCTCGGCCAACCCTGTGGCTAGAACGTCTGCATTATATTTTGTATCACCTTGTGCATAACCTGGCGACACGTCATCACTAACTTCAATAACATCGTCTGCTGCTTTAGGTGTTTGAAATACTTCAGGGCTTTTAGTTTCAGGTATTTTAATTTTGTCTTTAGGTGCTTTAATACCTGTTATAGACTCAGCTAATTCTTTTGCTAGTTTCTCTGGTAGTCCGCTTTCTACAAAATATACAAAAGCTTCCAAAAAATTTTTCATTAATAATACGTCCTCTTACGTTTGGGTTTAGTTTCATCTAAATAATCTTCAGGGTGTCCGATTAGTCCACCTTGTCTGAATCGCATGATGGCTTGTGTTGTAGAGTCTACCAAATCATCATGGTCGCCGTTTGGAAACGCAGCACATTCTTCGATGACTTCGTCAGCGAACTTTTGCTCTGGCGCCCATATCATGCCAGACTCAAATAGTGGTGCAACCGCATTTACTCTAGAATGTTTATCATTTCCTTTGCTGGGTGTAAAGTTGATAACCGGTATATCCATCTGCCTTAATTCATAGGTTAGAGGTAATCCTGATGCTTTAGCTTCTATAATTACTGATTCGGGTTGCCAATACTTATATTGCTGTAAAGCTAATCGTCTCAACTCTGGAAACTCATATCTGCCTTTGACAGCATCTAATAGTATTAAATTAGCAGGTTGGTCTTCTGTTGGGTAAAAAATACCCCACGTTGTAATAGCAGAATAGTCAGCTGACTCCTTCTTCATAAAAGCTGTATCATAAGATTGTATGACGTGTTGAAGAGGAGGTATGGTTTCCTTGTTATAAACCTGCCACCATTCTCGTTTGATAATAGCTCCTTCTTCTGATGTGGGTTGTTGCATCCACTGCGCGTTCCATTTACCAACGGGTAGTGTTGCTTTAACTTTCTCAAGTTCGTCCGTGCTCCAGTATTCTGGCCACACTGGTCCGTGGTCCATGAGTGCCGGAAATTCGACCACGTGCCACTGATCAGACTTTGGTTCTTTTTGATTCGCTATAAGTTTTGCTGTTAAATCTTTTGTTGACCAACGTGTCATAACCAAGACAATCTTACCGCCTGGTTGTAAACGCTGACGTGGTCCTGATGTATACCACTCGTACGCACGTTCTAATGCGTCAGGGCTAAGTGCATCTTGTTCAGAATGTGGATCGTCAATGATCAATAGATCCGCGCCCCGTCCTGTAATAGCTCCACCTACACCAGCTGCAAAGTATTCTCCGCCTTGTGCCGTTTCCCAACGACCTGCAGCTTTCGAGTCTTCTTGTAGTGTCGTGTTAAAAATTTTTTTATAATCATCTGAATCAATAAGATGTTTTGCCTTACGACCAAACCTCACGGCTAGTTCTGAATTGTGCGTGGTTTGTATAATCTTGAGTTTCGGATCACGGCCCACCATCCACGATGGCAAAAGAAAAGATGCAAACTCAGACTTTGTGTGCCTTGGTGGCATGTTTACGATTAAACGTTTTATCTCACCAGTTGCTAATTTATTAAATTTTTCTGCTATATGTCTATGGTGTGATCCTTCTACAAATTCAGGCCACATATATTTTACAAAAGATAAAAAATCTTTTTTAGCTTTGTTTTGTATTTTTTTTTCAGCATGTAAAACTTTTAATTGTTTATAGGTTCGTCTTACATCGGCAGGAAGTTTATTTATATCTATATCATTTACATTCATAAAAATTTTTTAAAAAATTTTTTGCACTTATTTAAGGTGTTCATTTTGTTTTTACCAGCTATAACTGTCTAAATCAAGCAATACAACCTAGAGTAGTGGGACCCCTTTATGTGTAAAAGGGGGGATGGGTCGCGATACAACTTGAGATTGAGATCTGGATCGGGACCCCTCGGGCCACCGTAGGTGGCCCGAGGGTAAAATTTTTTAGTCTAGTAGAACCATATATGCCTTAGCATTATGTTTCATAAACCAATCTAATAGGTTTCGCATTTCTTGCCAATGCTTACTGCCACCTGTGCCTAGTTCTTTGTCTTCAAGAGTGGCGAGTGCCTCGTGATAAAATATCTTATCATGTTTCTCGCTCTCCTCTTTTGTTAGTTCAATAGACTCACCTGTGAATCTATTTCGTCTTGTGTAGTCATGATTTGTTTTTGTTTCCATAATCCAAGATTATCCTACATTGCTATCGTTGTCAACCCTCTCTTTTATTGTAGTATTATAATAAGCATGACCGTAACCTGTTTCGTGTTTCTCTCTTTTAGGGTCCTCGATCGGTGTTTCGAGTGGCTCGTTTCGTGGTGCAACTAACCTGATACGTTCTATATGTGTTCGCCAAAAATCATTCTGACAACCTTGACTGCAAAAATAATTGTAAGAGTTATTTACATCATACCAATTACTTTCAGTCTGTTGTTTTATTTTTCTAGTTCTTAAAACTTTAGAACCTTTAGAGCCTCGAACCCTATCTTGCGTTGAGTAAGTATGGCAACTCGGACCATGACACCAATAATATAAACTCATGATGATCTATACCCCTCTATACCAATAGCGATCAATGCTATGATAAAAATAATAGAAAGCCCTAGAGGGCTTTCTATAAATAGTAAATTAAATAGTTCAATCATACTTTGATCTGCACTTTCCCAGTTGCATTTCTCCAACCGTCTGCGTCCAAATCCCAATAGATTAAACAAGGGTTGCCGTCTTTAGATATAAAAGCTTTGCCCTCAGTTCCGTCTGGTTTATTGTATTGACCTTTTCTCGTAATAAAAGCTTTGTGCTTTTTTGCGAAGTAAGTTATGTAAAACATTTCGTCCTTTCTGTTGTTATGGGATTATCCTATAAGATAATCCCATAGATGTCAATCGTTAATTTACACTTTGTTTTTCGTATTGTAGTCTTGCCTTAATCTTATCCTCTCTTGTTTGATTTTTATTCTTCATACCTTTAATCATATTTGCTAGATTACTAGGGTTGTAGATAGTTAAACCAGTAGAGTTAGTTCTAACTAATTCTGCCTCGTCTAATTCTATTCCAAGTTCTGTTGCAAGTTCGATACCCTCAGATAAATAACGATATGCTTTTAATCCAATTTTTAATTGGTCGCATTGTTTCGTGATACTATCAATCCAAGTTTGGTGTTTAGAAACAACATTAGCTTTTGCACTTCGCCACATTAAAAAGATTTCATATTCTTTTTTAGTACAGGCGATTGCTCTTGATCTACAATGGCTAGTTCCAATTACATCAAGGTAAAATGGTGCGTTGAAGTCCTTACATAAACCACCTACGTCATTATCATTATAATAATGACCACTACTTGACCCTTTACCCAAAAACTTATTGTTTGCGTCAACGTGCTTGGTCTTATGTGGGTTGCTGTCTTTACCTGATTGTTGTGCAATTATATCAGGATTACAACCACCCTCTTTTAGTTCTTCCCTATAATATGCGTGAGCAAAGTGTTCACAATTATCGCCGTCTCCATACTCATTACCATTGAGATTGCCATACAAACCAAAATCAAAATGTGATTGTGTTTCTGTTTTCTCGCCCTCATCATCTACATCTTCGCTATGTGCAAAGTAAAAGCATTTATCTTTTGCTACTACATCACATGGGTCGCCGTACTTCTTTTTAAATACTCGTAGTGTGGCTACATCTTCTTTTGGATATGACCTTTCAACAACTTGCTTTGCTATTTCAAATGTAGATTTCTGGGCTACATTAAAATCTTCTCTTGATTGCATAAAACCTTGTTGCTCTTGCGTTTCTTCTTTTTCGAATACATCTTTTATTCTATTGAATAACTTGTTTCTGTATTCGGTGTTCATACGTATTTTAGACATTTAGTCCTTTCTGTTTGTTGTTTATAATTATCCTATATTATCCCTTGACAAATAGATTGTCAAGTCTTATATTGAGTTAGGAATACAGGGTTGGTAAGTATTAATAAGCTGACAGCGTCCCTGTAGTCCTTTCGGGTTTAGTCTGGTGTTAATAGCGCCAGCTTGAGCCCTGATCCCTGTAGTACGAAATTGGCGTTGCAACGTCGAGCGGGGATCTGGGGTCAAGTAGATACTCGAGTAGGCAATCTAAGTTAACGCAACTACTTGGCCACCCTCAGGGCCAGGGCAAGGGCCCAAGCTTCAAGCCGCAAGCGTCAAGCTTCAAGCTTGACAAGCTGTAAATGATATTATAGGATGCATTTAGAAAGGATACATATGAAACTAAATAAACTAATTAAAAAAATAAATAAAGAAAACGCGCCTCCTAATGGCTGGAAGGTTGCCGATAAAATAGATCCATTCGGATTTAACAAAGCCATCAACTGGGACAAATTAAATGATCCTAAAGTTCTTAAAGAATTAGAAGAGCTGGTTGGAGATAGTGACGACGAAGGAAATATCGCCGTCATTACAGAAGAGAGAATAAAAGAAAATGAAGAGAAGGATTAAACACAACGATCTTGCGCCATGGTTCCTGGAGGACCATGGCCAGCTGCCGGAGGCGTACCTGAAGAGTTGTCAGAAATTTTTTGACAGTCTTAAAGCTGCAAGCAACAAGCAACAAGCCACAAGCTTGCCACAATTGAAAAGTATAATAAGAAATAGAAAGGTATAATATGAAAACAAGTGAAGCTCTAAAATTAGTCGGAGGCCTGAGCAAGCCTTCAAAGATGCCCGGATGGGCCTACGGTTTACCTGCCAAAGAATGCAAGACTGGCTCGAAGCTGGTGAAGGTTAAGGGTAGTACTTGCGAGGGCTGTTACGCTCTTAAAGGTTGTTACGTTTTTAAAGTAGTACAAGAAGCACAATACAGGAGACTGGCCAGCGTCAAGCATGAACTCTGGACCGGGGCCATGGCTCTTCTAATCAATTCAAAAAAATCTAAATGGTTCAGATGGCATGATTCGGGAGATGTACAGGACGAAGCGCATCTCATTAAGATCTTTGCCGTGTGTAGACTGACGCCGGAGACCCGTCACTGGATGCCGACCCGTGAAGCATGGGTCAAGCACTTCCTGCCGCTGGCACCTGCTAATCTTACAATTAGATTCTCAGCGCCGATGGTGGACCAGTCTGCACCTGCAAGCTGGCCGACAACGTCAACCGTGGTAACAGCTGGCGCAACGTGTCCCGCTCCGACTCAAGACAATGAATGCAAGGACTGCCGGGCATGCTGGGATCCTGAAGTCAAGAATGTAGCATATGGCCAGCATTAAATTATTTTACGATTATACAAAACACAAAGATGGTTTTATGGGCCGGGAGAATAGGCGCTACTGGTTATTAAATACTGAAACAGGCGACAAGCTTAAAATTACTGAGAAGCAATACGATGCTTTAAATAGTTTAGAATGGTTTCATGCCAGCTCATAGAAAGTACGATCACATCATACACAGAATTCACGATCAGTGGTGCCGGGACAATGGCTATCCAAGCCGCAAGCTTCAAGCTCCAAGCTGCGTAAGCTTCAAGCTGCAAGCTTCAAGCCCCAAGCATAAAGGTTCAAGCTCCAAGCCACAAGCTGCAAGCTCACGAACCACGGACCCTTCATAAAGTTTCAAGGCCCCTGAACCAAGGTGCTCTGCCAAGATAAAACTATTATACGGATGACGCATATGCCATGCAATTTGGTGTGCACTTAGTTTGACTTTGTTGGCTTTAGCCACTTTAAATTCTATGGTGAAGAACTGATTATATTTTGTATATCCCAACGCATCTGGCACGCCGGGTAATGCTAAATTTTCTATACGAGAGTACGATATTGTGGGTGTTGCTTTCTTAAATTTTTTGTAAAGTTTTGCTTCTGGACCCATGTTATTTTTAGGACAACAATGTCATTATTCGGACATGCCCATAACCCATAATACTATAAGCACATAACAAACAATTTCCATTAATAATCCTTAATATAACCTGGTGGCATTATGATTAATTCTTCCTTGTTTGGTTTCAAAACAACACGGATAGATGTATCGCCTGGCTTATTACTTTCATGGACTTCAATACGTTTTATCTCTTCAAGATAACCTCTCTCTGTCATGATGTATATTCTAGCATTACTGACACCGTTGCCACGCTTGCCATTTGGACCAGCAGTAAACTTATCGAGATACTCTTGTAAGTGTCTAACAAACACTAGACATCACCTTTGTTTCTAAACTCGTTTAACATACTTTGACCTTTGCTATGTAAGTCTTCTTTTTCTTTCTTAAGTTGATTATACATATACTCAAAATGCTCACACTTCTTTTTATAGAACATTAGCTCTTTCCTTAAGTCTGCGTTTAAATTTTGATGTGATAGACTTATTTTCATTAAATCTTCTATCCTTTTCTCTAAATCGTTAGGGCCTCTATCATCAGGCATAGGCACATCTGCATTTCTATACTCTTCCTCTCTAGTCATAGGTTTTAGTTTCTCTTCTTTTAGATCTTTCATTTGTTTTTCAAACTCCTCTATATCTTTATTTGTCATCATCCTTGACAATATATGATTGTTGCCTTAAAAAGTCAATATGGGATTACCAAAAAGATTAACAGAAATGCAAAGACGGTTCGCAGAATTTTTAGTATTCGGCGGTCCTGATGGACCATGCACAAAAACAGAAGCAGCTACACTTGCTGGATACAGTAAAGACAATGCTAGACATGAGGGCTCGTCTCTCACCAACCCAAAACATAGTCCACTCGTTGTAAAATATATAGGTGAATTAAGAGAAGAAAGATTAAAAAAATATGAAGTTAATTATGACGCTCATGTGGCAGAACTTGGGCGAATTAAAGACGCCGCTTTGAAGAAGGGCGCGTGGAGTGCAGCTGTGAATGCGGAAACAAACAGAGGCAAAGCAGCAGGATTATATATAGACCGCAAAATAATAAAAACAGGAAAACTAGAGGACCTATCAGAACAAGAGCTAAAAGCAAAAATGAAACAAATTTTAGACGACTACTCACAAATTATAGATGTCACTCCTGATCCTAAAAAAATCACAGAGTAATCTTCTCCATTGATAAGATACAACCAATAGGAAATATATTGGTGTCACTAAATACTTCATCGTCTTGATCGTAAGAACTAAATGTAGTCAAATACTTTTTAGTTTTCTTATACACATACGCTTGTGTAATCATTTTACAAATAGGTAACTTCTCCATCTCATCTTTATTCTTGTGCCCCGCATCGCCGGTGATGTCGAGCCACTTGATTGTATAGAAGTAATACTTCTTTTTATTAATAATTGCGTGTTTGTATCTCTTTTTCCTTTTCATAAAATGTCCTTTTTGATCGTAAAATGTCCTCTATATAGTGTTTTCTACCATTAAAATGTCCTTTTTCACACCTAAAATGTCCCTTACGAGCGATTATCTTGACGTCTTTATTGACTTTTTTGACATAATGGACATTTTACATCGTTAAAATTTTTTTGAAAAATAAAAAATTTATGAAAATAATTACTATAGTGTCTAGTTTACTGCCACATTTACGCCATAAACTCGCTGCAATATAGCCATCTTTGACTCTGCGTCTTCTATTTTGCCTAACAACTTATCGATCTCACCTGTAATATTTATATGCTCTGGTATGATCCTAGTGTCAGTCATTAAGATGGTTATCTTTGCACTGGCGTCAGCAATGTCTGCTTCATATCTTTTCATCAAAGCGTCGTATACAACTTTATGAGCCATTTGCTACCTCCTTTTCATCCCTTATTAATTCATGATAATAATCTAACCGTTTTAAAAAATCGTGTTTTGCCTTACGTAAATTAAGCCCGTCAATCTTGAATTCTTGGTAATATAGGTCAGGAGTACATACCATAATTACACATTGTTCAATGTTAGAGCCGTGTACTTGATCATGTGCCATGGCGTATGCTGCGGCCTGCAACTTATAGTCTCCAATCCACTCTTCTCTCTTTGGTCTGTTGGCCTGTTTAAAATCTATTACAGTTTCCTTGTCGTTGTGTATTCCAACTAAGTCTGTAGAGCCTGCGTAAAGGCCTGGATAGTATAATGTAACCTCCGACCCAAAATATTCACTCACGGGCGCTAGACCCACCTCTATGACCTTCTCAGCCATACGTTTCGTCTCTTGTCCAAGTTCAGTTAGATCTTCATATCCTTTACCCAATACATAGTTCTCCAGATACTTGTGCATTGATGTTCCACGTGTAGCACTAGCAACTTTTATTCTCTCTGCTTCAGCCTTACCTTTCTTCTTAATCCAATCTTTTAGGAACGTGTCATCTTTAGTCTTACCCAAGATAGTTGTGACAGACGGTAGTCTGTATCCCGCAACATCATAGTTCCGTGCGCCGTGGTCCAGGAACCGTGTACCTTGAACATAGGTGTATTTGTTATTTAGCTTTATCATTTCTCTTTCGATGTCGGCCCATGTACCAATTACTTGGTTCATAGTCCCAACGCTTACCGTGATGTCCACGTATATCCGCGTACCACATTCTAAGTTTTACTATTATCTTTTTTATAGTCATCTAGTTTTATATTATTTATCTTAGCCGAATCATGTATATTACCCGAGACACTAATCCTAGTACAATCTGATTTAAAAGGATTAACCCAGTGTTTTAACCACGCCGGGAATATAAACATATCTCGCTCCTTTGGAAAATGAGACATGTATGTAATAGCATCTCTCGTACCATCTCCGTAGAAAAACTGTATACCACCAGGACCACCGGACTTACCGACATAGGCCTCGTTCTCCTTCTTCAACTCATCTGGGATTTGTAAATAGATCACAAAGGATATCGCACCATCGTGATCGTGAGGTGGATTAAACTCATGTTGCTTCTGGTAATTAATCCAAAGCGCAGACATAATATACTCTGGCTTTTGTTTAAACTTCTCTCGTTTATAAAACTCTTGAGCTTGATCGTATAGACCAAAACACTTAGACAAATGTGGCAAAAGCTTGTCTTTAGATTGATCCGTGTACCCTGTTTCTTGCTCTATGATTCCTGCTAATTTGCTCTTGTAATCATAGCCAACCTTAGCCTCGCTCAATAATAATTTTTTTAATTCATTCGTAATCGTACACTTCATGAGGCATGGTCCCCAGTTGTATATATTTACATTAGTGTCTTGTTCTTCCATATCCTGTTCCTTTCTCTCTGTTAGCCCATCGCTTTCTCCAGCCGTAGCCATTCATCTTACTACCAAAATATTCAAAGAATCTATAGTACACATCTCGCACTCGCTTGATGTACCAAAGTATATCGTCTATCGCATCAGGTATTGTTTTCATTCTCTCCTTTAAAAAATCTTCTACAGTGTTCTAAGTATTCTTCTTCACTTACATGGTCAGCAAACAAACCCAACATCGCTTTGTATGCACCACCGCTTTTATAATCATCGCTGATTGTTTTATCTTTAAATACATTCATATCGTCAGTGGGAACACTACGTCTAGCACTCTCCCCACTAACGCCGAGCGTCGTCGCTACCTTTTCAGGTCGTTGCTTAGGTCCAGAGGAACGCAATTCTGCAGGACTTGTACCCCTATCTCGGTCACTTTTAAATTTTATTTTATGCTTGATACTCATATTTTTTGTGTTTGTGTTCTTCGTTTTAAATGATTCTTATCTTCTTTGTAGAAATAACATTCTTTTTTGTCTGCGTCGACGTATAATATTTTTACATCTAATTTTTTCTGTAATGGTGTACGACATCTATTAATCTTCCATCCATCTCGTTTTCTTCTACACACAGATTTAACATCTACTTTTATTATTTCATTGTCTTTGTTGACAACAACCATGTCAATACAACCTTGTTGACTTACATTACTAAACACATGATATCCATTTTTTAAAAAATATATTTGTGCCAAATTTTCTGCTTCTCTACCTTTCACATGTTTATCTAATATAAATTTCATATATCTCCCACCTTTGTTATTGCTCTTATCACCCATTTAAACGGATTACTTGCGTCAGTCTTTTTGTGTTGACTGCAACTCATCAGGAATAACAGGATCATAAT
>Ga0208666_1000371_pt1 | contig 21924 bp, 23 predicted proteins | sample 5B_taG_FD_184078 | JGI IMG/M metagenome (GOLD analysis project Ga0208666, IMG submission 184078) | Marine viral communities from the Subarctic Pacific Ocean - 5B_ETSP_OMZ_AT15132_CsCl metaG (SPAdes) (version 2) | ecosystem: Environmental > Aquatic > Marine > Oceanic | place: Pacific Ocean...
TCTCCTATTTAATTAACCGAGTGTATCCCCTTTGTCATCTTCGAAATGAGCTGAACCACTTATTACAGGTGGTGTTGGAGCTACATAATACTCTGAACCGGTTAGATGTCCAATCAGTTTACCTTTTACAGCAGTAAGATTTGCGTCTTCTGCTAACTCGTGGTCAACAAACTGATGATACTGTCCATCTGAACCTGATACTCTTAATACCCAATATGCAAAATCACCATCGGTAAATTCTTTTCTAGCTGAATCTAACTTTGATGCTTCTGCTTGAGCCTCTGTAAAATGTGCCATTATATTTTCTCCTTAATATGTAACGTTACAACTATAAATATTAGTTTGTGTCAAATCTTACCACAAAACTTAAAGACATTTCTTTATCATTTTTTATTGGTTTTGCTGTTTTACCTATTGCCATCAATTCGTTGTTATCATTGTACAAACCAATTGTAGTAACATAAGTTGCAAAATCAGAATGAGTTGCCTCACCTATTAATTCCGTACCGATTTCGTATTGTCCATTTTTAAATGAACTTGTAGCAAACCCTATCATTTCATATGGTGTTGAATCTCTATATGTACCTACTAAGTTTGTGTTTTGATTATAATTAGTACTATGAAATCCAACACTACCACTCATTCCTACTTTTAAACTTCTATTAGTTGTATGTAAAAAATCATCCTCTTCTAATTTACAAATATATTCTCTTTCATATATAGTCTGTGTTGAATCAAATGTTACTGTAAAGTTACCAGCACCTATAGCAGAATATGAACCAGTATCGGTAATTACCATCAACCCATCATCATAAAATATATTACCAACTACACTACCACTATTATTTGAATCTGGTTGTCTTACAGAATAACTAGAACTAAATGCAACATCGTATAAGTTTCCATATCCATCATCTTGTAAAATTACTTGAGGACTACTATCATTATCAACTAATCGTATTGATTGTCTACCAATTGTTTCACCAAATAACTCTTGTGGTATAGATATAACATTTGCACTATTGTGTAATTGTCTTGATTTAGGTCGTCTCAATACCATCTTCGAAGTATCAGCGTTGGTATCATATAAATGACTTGTCTTAGTATATTCGACAACACCATCTGTGTTAATAGGTGTACCATGAATATAATCTTTATGTCCAAGCATTTGATTTACATCACGATAATACATTGTATTAATCATATAATAACTAGGTATTTCATAAAAAGAAGCTGTGAATATAGTTTTAGAATCTGATGTAGTGTTCCAATTATATAAATTAGAATCAGTTCCTTTGGTAATTGGTATAGAATATACACCACTACCACTATCATTATTAGTTACAGTAAAAGTTTTGTTAACTTCAAATGGTGAGATTAAAATATCATCAGAGTCGATATTCTTGAATATCATATGAAACTCCTAGAAATCTAGTTTTACTTTGATAAGTGCTTCTCTTGCTCTTGACTTTAATATTGGTTTACTTAACTTAGCAATTGCTAATAACTCATCAGAACTATTATACATACCTACAGTTGTGATGTAAGTTTTAGGATCTGCTTTCATACCTGGTATGATTTCCTTTACACCTGCAACAGACTGAGTATAGTATGTTTCATTAGTAGTAGAGTTAAAGTTATTTGATGTAGCTCTTACGAAATAATGAACTGAGGTTATTTCTTCTTTACGTTTCATAGTAAATTTACTACCGAGAACAATAGCATCGAAAAGTTTTCTATTATTTCTATTATCTGAGTTAGAACCACTTGCGGTAATTAATGCTAGTGGTGCAGCACTTAATCTTTCTGGATTAAGAATTAAAGTTCCTAGACTTGGATAGAATGTTCCGTAAGAACCTATCGTAGAATTTTCAGAAGCAGCTGCAGTATTTATTGTAGTACCACCTTCCAATGTTCCACTTACTATATTATATTCTGGTGAAAAGTTTCTTTCAAAAGTATTTCCACCTTTATTGGTAGATGAATCATCAATCAATTTTACTTGACCAGCACTAGAACTAAGATGTAATTCCCAACCACCTGGTTCAATTGCTTCTCTCATTCTAGCTCTGTTTACAGATATAGCGTAAATTTGTTTTGAAGTAGTATTACCTTGAAAAGTAAAATTTGTTGTTTCAGGTGGATTAATTAAATTATTAAACTGACCAAAAACAGCTGCAGTAGTTCTATCACCAGTAGCACCTTTGGTTCCTAATGAACCACTACCTTCTCTGTGACCATAAACAATTCCAAACTGAATAGATGCGGATGCATTTGCAGCTGGATTATATCTATACACATCTATATTATAATCACCTGTATTAGTGTATTGAGTTGATGAACTGAAGAATGTTTCCATTGTACCATCACCGTTTTGCCATATACCTGACGTAACGATTCCAATATCTTCACTTATATCTTCAGCTGTAAAATCTTTGAATGAACTCATTTTTAAAATCTCCTATTTAATAGCTTATACTTCCACCAGGTCCAAAATTTATTGGAGCTCCTGACTCAGGATCTAGAGGGTTATTTCTTGGTTGTTTTGATAGAGGATCTTTTCCTGAACCTGCATCTTCTTTAACACTAATTGTAATAGTTTGTACTAAACCAGAACTTTTACCTTGTATAGTTACATCAGTAGTTGCAAGTGTATTAATTGATTGTGCTATTAATGTAGCTTGAGGACCTACAAAAGTTTTACTTGTCCCTCCATTAAATTTTACTATATTCGTATTACCTATTGTAAAAATATAATTTTCAGTAGGTGAACCAACCGTTTTTGGTTTTAATACAATATCTGTATCTTTTGTAACATTGCTATAGTTAGTACTATCTATGTTCAATTGTGCTCCAGCTTGAGATTGATTTACTAAAAAACTACGAAATGCAGTTCTGTTAGGTGTAGCTTCTAGTAGAGACATATTTTCTATGACTGTACCATATGAATCTGTTCCATTAGGATGAGTTACATCATATAATGTATAATCTATTTCCTCATCACTAAGAGCAAACTTTGTTATGTTTAAATCACCACCAGCTGCTAATACTTCACGACCTCTTTTCGTTAATATTGCATCTACGGTTATACTTGAATTGTCTAAAAATCCCATGTTATTGTCTCCAAAGATTGTTGTGTTGATATAACTTTTCTATAAATAAATATCTATATTTAATTTTTTTTAACATTTTTATCTTCTACCTCGTTTTGGCTTTATCTTTTTACTTTTTCCTTTTTGGTCTACACTCAACTTACTTATACCCTTAGTAGTTGGTACTGCAACAGTTGCAGCGGTTTGTGTAACTATAAATGGTAAATCTCCATCAATGGTAGTTTCTGATGTATTTTTTACACCTTCGTAAAACATTCTTTTGAATGCAGTGTTATCTTGATATGATGTATCTAAATCTGTTTCATGTAAAGAACGTGAATTGTATAAATTTTCAAACGGATTAATACTATATCTAGAACTATTATTATAATTATCTTCACTATTATAAAAGAACTTATATTCTTTATTATTTTCAGATATTCTTTGATTTATTATCATAGCACCAGTTGCTTCTGAGTATATTGAATCGGGTCCTCCGTAAGTAACACTACCACTTATGTATAAATTTCTATCATCAAAATTGTCATTTGTAGTAAAATTATATAAAGATGGTTTTCTAAATGTATCGGATGAATCTATATTACCTTCATAGTTTGGATACTCCGTTTCTATTTTTAATATTGAATGACTAGCTTCTTGGTAAACACCGTCCTCATCTGTATTAAAATGAAAATTTGTTAGATTTATTTCAGAACTATAATCTATCTGTGTGAAAGATGGATGATCTCTTTGTATTGGATTTTTAGACCTTTCAAATATATTTGGTTCTATAATAGTACCAACTTGTGGTTTAGCTCTCATTGGTAAAATTTTTCTAAATTGTTTAAATATAGATTGGTCGTAGTATTTTATCAAATGCATATAATCCCAAAAATCATTATTACCAGTGTACTTTTTAAAATATTTATCAGCTGATTCTTTTAAATCTCTATATTGTAATTTAAAGTTATCACGAGGATCTCCTAATAAGTCATTAAAATCTAAGTTAGCAAACGAAGATATTATGTCATCATTTACGACATCTGTTGGTGAGAAATAAATACCGACTTTAGGAGAATCAATTGGTGAAAAATCATTTGAACTAACATCAAATCTTTCTTTTACACTTAAACTAGCAGCCATCTTATCCAAGGGCCCGTCTGACGCATTACTTAAGGAATTATTTTCTATTCTTATTTTATCTGTATTTCTTCTGTTAGGTCCGTAATTTGGTATAAAAGTTTTAGTTTGGTCAACAACTGACTCGAATGTATTCAAACCACCAAACCCAATTGCAAATCCTGGTGATGTGGTAGTTTGATTGGAACTAACATCTCGTATTGTAGTACCATCTGATAATACACTATTATCATCAAAAGAATATCTAACTGCCAAACTTTCGTATGATGATGATGGACTATTACCAACATATGATTTCGGGTCACTTACGTGATTGTTAAAAAATTGTTCTTTTAAGGGTTCATTCCACATTCTAAATTCCATCATTGAACCTGAAAGTTGAGCTCCAAAGTCATCTGAGGGTTTACCACCTATATATAAAATTCCACTGCCTGTCCAAGAAGCATTATACGAAGATGATGTAGAACCAGTTATATGTAGAACCGTATTTGAATCTTGTACAATTTTATCTATACCATCTGAATACTTCTTGACAAAAAGTTGATAATTAAAAGAATCACCGATACTATCTGTATTAGTTGGTGCCTTTCTTAATGAGACATCATCCCAATATATAGTTGACTCAGGTTTCATGTTTTCAAATCTTATACCTAATTTAGATGTGTTTGGAAATCTAATTGTCTTAGTAACTGTAACATTTTTCCATTCACCCTCAACTAAACCAACAACATCTGATGATTTAATTCCTCCAAATGTATTTATAGAAGTTTGATTAGAGTTTACATCTTCACTCCAATTTACTACATTTTCGTTAGAGTCTAATTCAAATACTCTTAATCTTCCAATAGAATCTACCGTACTACCAGATGCTTTTGCAAATGCACTAAATATGTAAGTTTCACCTGAACTTACTGATGCAACCGACGCAGGTTCTGAACCTGAACTAAATCCCAATGTATATGATAAATTGTTTTCATCTAAATTTGAATTGTTTATGTGTTGTAATGCCTTAGTTCCAGTTCTTGATACATTAGAACCACTTACTATCTCAATCTCACCAGAAACTGCATTCACAGAAGAACCAGTAATAAATGGTGGATTAAATAATTGAGTGGTTTCAAAAGATGGATGTGGAAATAATTCAGTTTCTACTTTTTCTTTTTTCAACATTACAGAATAATAATCACCATCATATATTGGCAGTAATGAAGAACTAATTACTGAAGAACCACCTGAACCAGATAGTGTAAATGAAACCGTACCTAAATTATCTGAAGAACCATTATCTTTTAATCCTATAGCCCACTCTGTACCTTTTTGTACTAAAGTTTGATTTGAACCACTTGCAGCTCTAAATCTAAACTCTATTGTTTCTGGTTTCCTACTAGTATTAGAATCATCACTCCAGCTTGCAGATATATGTTGAGCTCCTCTAAATCCTAATGCTCTTGTAAACCTTCTTTTTGTTTCAAAAGGTGCACGTTTAACATCTGCGTCCAATCCACCAAATTCTCTGACTTTTAAAATAGTTGATGGTACACCATAACAATTTAATATTGCTTTTAATGAACCAAGAGTACCCTTTGATTTTAATATAAAAGGCATACTTGCAATTAATCTTTTGGTTATTTCTTTAGAAACATCGGCTTCTGTTGGTGAGTCAAGTGAACCAGAAGTGTAGAGTGAATATGAGGTTCCATTTAACTTTCTACCAAATCCATATCTACTCAAATCCAATAAATCTTTTCCATCTTGTGTAGTCCACCCTAGTGATTTTGCTAATGAAAAAACTAAATCTTTAGAAAACCCATCTTTTAAGTCTAATCTTCTATCTGTAATATCAGACATTGATTTTATATAAGCCCAAAGTTCATCGAATTGTTGACCTACCATATCCATAAAATCTAAGAATTGAACATTTTGAGAATCACTACGCACGTGGTCTGGTAATAAATTAACCAAACGATTACCGTTTCCAGTATCATAAAAAGAAGCACTAAATAGTTGACCTGTTTTACTTGATACTGAACCATACCAATCTGTAAAATCAGCATGGGATGAACTTACAGGTTCAAAAGGATTTTCATAAGTACCACTTCCTGTTTTAGGCCATGATGCATTTGGAAATTCACCTATTGAACTTGTAACATAATTAGATTGTTCAAAATATAAATACTTTTCATAACCATCAAAATTATTTTTAATATCTCGTATTTTATTATGATGAATCTTAAGGTCGGCTTCTCCGTTTGTTACACCTACAAATGAACTACTTAATACTGTCTGCTCTTCAATCTGTTGAACTTTGTATTTAAAATTTTCCAATCTTCTTTGTGCAGAAGAAAAGTTTACAAAATTTTCATAGTTAGAATAATCAATTGACAATTCAACTGATGATTCTTTTAAAAATTTATCTTCTATATCATCTTTTAATCTAGTATCTGTTGTAACTAAATCACTATATGTTTTAAATTCAGTTTGTCTTTTTGTTATAGGTGATTCACTTGGTAAATTATCTTTTGGTATTAGTACTCGAAAATCTTCATCTTCTTGTGCATATCCAACCAACTCAACTGTTTCTGTTAATGGTGGTAATACTTCTCTAACAACATACGTCAAATCTTTTTCATTTATATCATCTGGTATAGGTTCATATGTTTTATATACTACAGAGTATGGTAACGTAGGTACAGTTTTATTATCATATTTAACATTTGTTGTTAAAATTCTCTTATCATCACCAAAATGTAAATATGTATTTAAATCTCTCCTATCTCCAAACGTATTACTAATAGTCCAATTTGTATATTGACTAGTTGGTTCTATAGCAACTTCAGGTTGTAATCGTGTCTTTAAAGTACTAAAACTTGTATCTATATGTATAACATCATTATCTACGTCTCTTATGTTAGCAACAAATGGTTGGTATATAGGTGTAAATACAGGTTCTGGTATATTTGGAAAAAGACTGAAAGAAAATTCATCTAATTCAGCATTTATATTATCAGTAAAATTGTCTGATGTAATAGCTCCTGTAAGTGTTTTAAGATATCCTTTTATATCAACTTGAATTATAGAATTTGGAGCTATCAACAAAGAATTATTAATGATACCTGCTTGTATAATTGCTGCTATATCGATTGGAAAAAAATCATCACTTTGATAGTTGGTTTCCTGTTGGCCTATTGTGCCCAGCTCAAATATGTCACCCATGCTCAACCCATCAGCCGCTATAAGATTTTTAAATGCAATAGGAACACGACTTACCAATTGTCCATTGATATAAAATCCTAAGTCTAAAACTTCCATTAATGATTGATCAATCTCCCCCTCTTTTTCCATTTTGGTTGTTACATATGTCGGTAACGGATTTTTTAATTTAATTGTAATAGTTTCGTCACCTCTAGCAATAAGAGGTGGATTATATGCTGAATCTTCATACCAACCTTCACCCAACACATATGCAAATCGTTCACTATATTCGTTACTAGCAATCTGTGAGGTACTATCAAGTCCATCAGGTCGTTGTGAATCGTCTCCTCCTAAAAGTACATTAACTGGTGGTAATTCTATGTAAGGTTTATTAGCCATTAGTTGTGAGTCTCTATTATTGCAGGTAATGCAATTGTTGATGTTTGATTTGAAGTATTATCTTTAATTGTTAACTTTATACCTATACGTAATCCATTACCAAAAAGTTCTACTCTTAACTTAGAACCTTGTCTCTCATTGTCAGAACCAGTTTCTCCAGCTATAGTTTGAGATGCTTTAAATGAATTTTCAGGTGTTCGTGTTGCATACTCAGCACTTGGTGTTATTATTCTAAAACTTCCACCTGAAGTTGCACCTACATCTCTAGGTTGTATTCTATCATATGAATCTTTTTTGAATACACCACCATCATCTTTATCCCATCCAAATACTTCCCATGTGTATGTAGTAGCAGCGTCTGCTCTAAGTGTTGAATTACTAGCAAAATCTAAAACAGGTTCAGGATCGTTTCGTTTTACCCATATTGGATCAAATGCACTATCTTTTAAATTTCGTATATCTTCAATTTTTCTACCATCTCCTTGAAAATCAAAAGTGTCAAAATTTTGAATAGCCATTGGTATATCTTGATTATAATTTAGATTTTTAAATATATCATAGGCTGGAGAAAAGAAAATATCTCCTGGAGCGTTCTTCAAATTATTATCTGTAAATCTCGTTCCATCCACTGCTTGGTCTAAATAAAAACTTGCTTCAAGGGCTTCAGTACCAGTTAGCTCAGATGGAGTTTTTCCTAATTCTTCTGGACTAATTGGAGTTGGTGGACTTTCGTAACCTACTATAAAAACATTTGGTATTATTATTTTTCCATTTTTCATCGAGTCTTCAAATTGCGGATTGGTTTCTGAATTTGAAAATTTTATTGTTTTTGAGTTTCTTTTTTCTGAATTTGTATCACCTACAAATTCTATATTACTCGAATCCATAGGTGATGCAACAACTTTTTTATTTGTTGCGGCTAGTCTGTAAAAATCTCTAATGTACTTTTCATTTTTTATTTTTTGTGGTACTAACCGTATTTCAGTTCTAGATGGTGATATCTCGTGAGATATATATTTATTTTCTTTTATAAATAAACTTTTATCTATTTGATTTATGTCAACATCTCCATTAAATATTTCATCATTTTCATCTGTAACCACAGTTTCGTATGAACCAGCTAATTTTCTTAAAAAGTTATATGTAACTTTAAACCTACCTCTATCATATCCTAGCTTTCTAAGAATAGTACCAGTTTTTAACTTAATACCCCCCTTTTCATCATCATAATAATAATCAGTTGAATCAGCAACTGAAGTTTCTAATAAATTATCATTGATGTCATATATTAAGACCTCAACATAATCTTCAGAATCATTGCCAAAGTATCCACCAAAGTATGCATTTTTGTATGATATACTACTATTATACTCAAATTTTCTGTTAGAAAGTAATAATTCTTTATCAAATTCTTTTAACTTACTTGACATTAGTCTACTGGCTCCCCTTCTGGTATACTATCTATTATTTCTAAAGTTCTAGTTTTTACATCTTTCCATGTAGCACCGATTGCATAAAAGGATTGTAAATCAGGAAAAGGTCTTTTTTGATTTCCATCTATTAACCATTTTCTATTATCTTCAGGATTGTCTGATGTCATAGTATCACCATTTTCCAATCCCTCTGGTAATGGATCTGCTATTTCTATTTGTAATATTTCCGAAAATTTTCTATCTACTAAATTGTCTGAATTACTACTCTTTACACGTTCTTTTATAACATCAGTCTGTATAGAACAAGATTCTTTTTCAATCAAATCTTTAAAATCAGTATACTCAGTAATTCCTTCTATTTCTGCTCTATTCAATGCAGTATCTAATGTGGAGTAATCTGAGTTATCACGAAATATACCATTTTCAATACCCAAACCTGTAGTAATATCTTCAAAAGAATATAAGACACCCTCTTCATTTCTAAATAAATTTTTAGCACGTAAAACTAAATCAGATAAATACTTACTTCTAAGTTTATCAATAAAGGAATTATAAAAACCTACATTGTCTAATTCTTTTTTTGTATAAGGCATTACTGACTAACCTTGAACGTGAATCCTTCGTTAAAATATTGGTCAAGTTCATCAACACCACTACCACTTCGGACTCTAAATTCTAAACGATAGTATCTTTCAGGTTGATAACCATTTAAATCCAACATAAAATAATTACCAGTAGAGTCACAACTTAATTTTGAACCACTACCATAAGGAACAATTACTTCTTCAGTCTCTGCATCTAATATAGAATAAAAAGATGAACCACTAGGTAAATATTTTACTGAAAGATTAGCTGGTGTTGTAGAATATGAAGCTTCAGGAAATCTTTCTCTACCAACTAATCTAAATTTTACTCTAGAACTTTCTTTATACTCTGCCCGTAGTCCTTTCATATAAATCGTCATATCTTCTAAGTTTGTCATTGTTAATGGTGAAAGAGAACCACTATTCCAACTAGAATCATCCCAAACTGTTTCCAATGTTGGTGGATATTTAGTATGAGTATCTGATGAAAAGAACGATAAATCACCAAAAAGTTTTGTATTACCCTCGTCTGCATTAGAGTCTAAATTTCCAACACTACCACTTCTTTTTACCATAAATCCATCGTTGGAAATAGAACCTGATAACCATTGATTCACTATATCAGTAACATTCATTCTAATGTCTACTGTTTTATGACTTATAGAATGAGATGCTTCAAACCCACTTCCACTAAACCAAGTTCCACCACTTGCACTAACTGCACTACTCCAAAGAGTACCATCTGTCAATCCTTGTCTAAAGTTCCAACTACAACCTTCTTCTGTAATTGGATTGTCATAAGTATGTCCTTGTCCCATTGTCCATGATTGACTTATAGGATATGCATATATACTTTGTGATATATCTAGGTTACTAGATTTTGCATCAAATAAATTTAAATAATATGATGGATTGGTTATTGTACCATCTACTATAGAAGATGATATTTCTGCTAAATCAAATTTAATAAGTATTCTAGAGACGTTTATTGCATCACCAGCATCACTAACTGTTTTTTGTATTTCTAATACTTCGTCTAACCCAGCATTTAAACTACCACTTTTTTGGTAAATAGTTGTATCTTTTTCTGCAAATGTAAAATAATGCATTATTACTCCCTAACTCCTAAATTATCACCCAATACTTTTCCTTTAATATCTGAGTTAGGAAACTTAACTTCAAATATACTTGGATCTAATGCTGGATACAAAATACCACCACGTAATGATGTGTTTATATCAAAGAAATTACCTGAGTAACCTTGAGCTATTTGATATTTGTTTTCAACTACAACTGCTAAATTATTTGGATTATTTTCTGTTGGATTGACAACTGTTGCAACACCATCTACTAATGATAATTCATAAACTAAATCAGCAAGAACTATTGGTTGACCTATCTGCCATCTATCAATATCAAAGAAATTTTGTACTGTACTAACACATCTTAGTAAAACTTCATTTTTATTAAAACCAATTTTTGTTAATATTGCAAAGTTAACTGCTATGTTAATAATATATGCATCCTTAATATTAATAGCATCAGTAACTAATCTATATTGTGATAAATAAGTTTTTAAATTTTGTTTTGTTGTTTGTGTTAATGGTGCTAATTTTTTATTAGAGTTAAATCCAAGAGTATACATATTCATTGCTAATGGATTTGGTATATTATTAACTTGTAAATCTTTTAAACTAGTTCCAACATCTGATTCGGTTATTTCTCTTTCTAATTTTTCAGCCATACCTATTTTACTTAATTGTTCATCTTGAGACATGTGAACTTTTGAAACTGTTCCAAATTTAGCTGGTAAGGAGTAAGCTCTTACAATATAATCTTCTTTAGTAACTGCTCTTTGTTGTGCTTGAAAATACGCTAATGCATTTTCTCGTGTTTCTCTAACAGCTTCACCAGATGAACCACCAGCAGCTGGTTTAGGATTATTAAATGCAACGGAGTCTTTTGATTCTTGTACTAGTGAAGTAGAAAGACCATTATCATTGATGGTAAAATTTATTACTCCTAACTGATTGATATCACCCATACCTACATTATCATCTACACCACCACCATGTGAATACTCTATGGTCAATGTTGTATTTGCTGGTGCCATACCAAATGTACTTGTCTTCAAAAAATTAGAAGGATCAAAAGCGGTAGTTAAAAAAGAGGGACTACCTGGTAAATTAGAACCTACGTTTGTTGGATTTGGTACAATTTCTTCATCAGGATTATCTGATATCCCAGCTCCAAATTTTAAAACAGTTTCATCATTTTCATTTATAAAAGTTGTAAATCTTCTAGATACTCTTTTAAGTTTTAGTATGTAAGCTACACTTTCTCTATCACCAATAGAAGAAGGATCGTTTGCTGAGTTATTTTCCATATTTTCAAAAATTGTATCTCTAGCTAAAGAATCAACTTCATACCATTTATTTCCATCACTATCTGTACAAGATATAATTTCTATTACATCTGAATTTCCTAATTTTATTTGAGTATACTTTTCAGCTGAACCAAAATCAAAAAACTCTGTAGATATTTCACCACTTCTTGCTTTTACTTTTTTCTTCAATAAAAATTTTGTTGGTTCACCACTATCAGTTTCAAAGATATTAACTTCTCTAGTATCGTATGAACTAGAAAATTTAAAGTTTACATCTTCTAAAGTTCTAAAAGTAGTTCCATTTGAACTTGCGTTTATTTGAGTTCCTTCGTCAATTGTCAAAGCATATCTAAAATCTGGTTTACCGTTAAGTGCTGGAACTGTTTGAAATGTATCAAGAACAACATCAGCTGGTGAAGTTGTCTTTGGTTTATATCCAAAAGATTGTGCAATATTGTATACATTACTTTTTTCTTCAGCATACGCTAGAAGTGTTTCTCTAAATTGTGAATCAATGTAGTAAGAAAGAACATCACCAACATAAGAAGCCATTTCAATAAACATCATACCAGGTGAAGCTTCGTTAAAATCATTGTAGGTATTTGGAAAGTATTGTTTAGCAAATTCTATAAGATTTGATTTAAAATCACTAAAGTCTTTATTTAAATAATTTACAGATTTTACTGAATCCTTTTTTATACTTGTACGTGCCATTAATATCCTCCTCCACCAGAACTTCCACCACTACTATCACTACCATCAATTTCTGTTCCCTCTTTGGCATCCAATGTCAAAGATTGATTTACCTCTGGATTTAATGTAGTAGAGTATTTTATAGTAACAATAACAGACTCAGCGTTATCTTCACTTTGCAAAGTGGCAATATCTATTATAGTAATATATGGTAAAAATCTATTTACTGCTTGTGTAATTGTTTCCGAAATTTTTTGTGGTAACTTATCATCTATTGGTTCAAAACACACTTCTCTAAGTCTAGATCCAAACAGTTCATTTCTAGGCCTTTCACCAGGATATGTTAACAATAAATTTCTAAGATTGTGTCTAGATTGTTCTAATGAATTTTTAGTCATAGCAAAACTATTGTTGTTGTCTGCTCTTAATGGAAAAGACAACCCAACATATGTTTTAGGATCTAAATCTATTTCTCTAGCACTTCTTGGCATTAACCCAATCCTCCTTGTTTCTTCTTATCTAAAGCTTTCATTAAAGCACTATAGTCTTTTGTTAAAGCATTTGTTACATGTTCTGGAACTTGGTCAACAGACTTTCCAGCTTTTTTAATTGTATCCACTGCTACCATATCTCTTTGTACCTCTTCTGGTTGACTATAACCTAATAGTTCAGTCATTCTTGAGGAATCAAATGTTCCACCACCCATTGTTGGATATTCACTTGATTGTTTTCTACTAAGACCAACTGTTTCGTTCAGAACATCATTTAAAGATTTATTGTTAGTGTACTTTATGTCCTCTTTATGTTCTGATACTTGTGGTATAACATCAGTTAATTGTTGTTGGTTTGAAGTTTTCTGTTCGTTTATAAATATCTCGTTAATCTCTTTTTTGATTTCTCTACGAACAACTTCTTGAATTATTTTTACTAATTGTTTTTTAGTCATGACAACTCCTATACTGTTTTTACTGTGCTACTTAAATATGTAGCTGTTCTTATTGATGTTTGTAATTTTATATTTACCTCTCCTAACTCTACATTTTGTTCAGTTAAAGAGTTTATTTCTTCTAATGATTGTGGTGTTGGTGGCTGTATTGCTGCTAAGGTTGCTAACTTAGCAGTGTTTGCAGCTATGGCAGCGTTATTCTGTGTTATTGTTCCAGTAAACACTTCGTCTAATAATTCTTTTAATTTATTACCAAGTACAACAGGTTCTATTTCTGCTTCAACCGAACTACCCAATCTAACATCATCTCCACTTATAAATATACCATTAGATTTTATTAGTACTTTTTTTCCTTCGATTGTATTACCATCGAATTTATCTTTCATACCTCGTGATAATAAATATATAGAAGAATCATCACCATCAATTTTTTCTTTTCTAGAGTCTCCATCTGATTCATCAACATGTGTAGATATTTTTATTTTTGGTGTATTGTCGTGTCCATCGAAATGTAATGTTTGACCAAATCTACCTTCAAACGTTATACACCCTTCACCGATATCAATTGGTTTTACTTTTTTTCTTTGAAAGTTTTTTCCGTATTTAGTGGTAGAATCATAATCACCAACTACACCAGGTATTGAGTTTTCATTTACAGAATTTTTTCTGTTAGTTATATCTGTAAAATATACCACACCTTCTCTTTCGATAACATTTACATGTTCACCAACCAAAGGTACAGTTGTGGTATTAGTTTGAGCTGGTATAACAAGACCAGGATCTGATTTACCATTTATTAATATACCTCTTACACCCAATCTTACACCTGGTTTATTTCTGATGACTTCTTTAACTTCCAAACGATCTGTCTCGTGGTACTCACTCTCACTAAATTGTGTTACTTTTTTTATATATGAACTTAATTGTAGTGGAGTAGGAAGTCTACCCATTTTCATATCAGCTGGAACATCTAAACCATCGTTTGCTTTTACAGCATATCCAACTTTAGAGTTTTTTGGCATTAATTTATCCTATCAGCGTTTTCTATTTTATTGTGTATTTTATCCGATTCTGTTTGTATATCTTTGATTGTATCTTCGATACCAGAAAGTAATTGAGTTTTTTCTTCTTCTGATAATCCAAATTCGTCTTCTGCTCCAGCTTTACCCTCAGCAGATATAAGTCTCTGAACAATACCAGCCATCTTGACAAGTTGGTCATCATTTCTAACATTTATTTCTAAATACTCTTTAATCATAGGAACTATCTGTACAGCAGTATCCCCATCCTTGATAAATTGAACAAGTTCTTTTGTCAATACATCAAGTTGTTTTCTGTTAAATTGTGTGTTGTCATAAATGTCTTTGAAAAGTGATGATAGTGATTTACCATCAAATATTTCATAATCTATACTCATAGTTAAACCTATATGTTTTTATATAGTAATAAATATATCGTTATCAAAAAAAGACAATATATAAATATATACTGAAAAATATTATTAAATGAGGTTATAATTATATACGAGGGTTTTTTTAAACCCTTTTTTTCTAACTAACGGGAGATAACCATGCAGGAAATAATAACAATGGTAAAGGGATATATAGATGATATTGTTCATTTATTAGTTTCTTTCGTAGCTGTAGGTGCTGTTTCTGAAGTAATATTCGGAACTGGCATTTTCGGTGTCAATGTTATTGGTAACCTCACATCCATCATTAATAAGTTCGGCGAGTCGGGTTTCGCTGGGCTTGTCGCCTTATTGGTGTTGGTGGGTTTATTTCGTAAGTAGGTACGGAATAGCTTAATAGTCCTACGCTATTAGGCAAAAAGAAAGGGGAACGAAAGTTCCCCTTTTTTTGTTTGTGTGGGGGGTGTGTTCTCTTAAAATATTGAACCTGTATTTGCTGTATCTATTTTACCACCTTCTTGAAACTCTTCCATCATATTAAAGTAATAATTCTTCATTTGATTTATTACCCTAGTTATATGTTGAGTATTAGAACCAGTCATTTCACGAATCATAATATACAAAGCTTTCTTATTAAAGTTTTCTATATTTCTTCTTCTACGAAATAATTCTAAAACAGAATCTGCAACTAGTATATCTTTTTGTCTTCTAAAAATATTTGTTATATTGTTATCCCAATATTCTAACATTTGTTCGACAAATTCTATATTAAAATCATTTACATCACCATCAGCAGATTCTTTTGTTACATTTCTATTATAATCCAAAACGGTTATTTGGTCATGAATTTTCATTTTTTTATAATTGTTATTGTTATGAAGTATTAACCAATTTTTACCAACAACAGAGAAGTATGAAAACGCTCTACCCTTTTCAACATTATACTTTGGCATTTGCATTACTAAGAAAGCAACTACTTCATGTTTAACTTCTTCAATAGGATAATCAAAATAGTAAAATTTAAAAGTATGAATTAAATTTTCAGCTAATTTATTAAAAGCAAATGCTATATGTTCTTTATAAATTTTATTTTTTATAACTGGACTATCATGATTATTATATCTAATAATTGCATTCTGTACTGGTGTTCCAAAATAGATTTTACTCTTCTTTTTTCTTTTTCTTTTAAATTTTGGTTTTGGTTTATTTGACTTACTTGTCATTAACATCTTCCCCCCTCAGGTCATTTAGTTTGTTTACGGTTTGTTGTATTTGTTTAAATATTGCACCTGTTTCATCATCTGATTGGAAACTACCTTTGGTATCAATAAGTTTTAATTCAGTATTGACAGAAATAATCATTTCATTAAATCCCTCAACCCAACTTTCTAAGACTTCAGTTTTTCTCATCAAATTCCACACTACGTAAGATTCCAATATTAATAAAACTCCTAGAATAATTTCTATAATCATGATTCTTCTCCAAATAGTTCATTAAATAAATCTTTAGATTTTTCAGAAAGTTGTTCAGAAATTTCGTCTGAGTTTGTTGCCTCTTTTATTCTTTCAACACTTTGTTTAGTTCGTTGGTCTTCTTCTTGTTTAATCTTAAGATTTAATTCATACTCTATCCTAGTAGTAGCCATGTCTGCTTGATGTATAATAAGTGGCATATTAGATTTTAATTTCTTTTCTGGTGCATATGATTTTAGATACTGAATATTTCCATCATCATACATTCCATCTGCAAGTTTAATACCCAATACTTCATTTATTGACATTTTAATTCCAAACTGATTTAATATCCAAAGACCTCTATCTGGTGGTGTTAGAAAAGGAATATCAGGATTATTTACATATAATTTTCCTTGATTTTTAACATGCCAATCTGATTCATTTGGGATATAATGGTCACTATCCATATCACCAACTTTACCTAAGTCATGATGAAGAGCAGCAAAGATAAGTTCTTCCATAGTATAGTCATCAACATAAGCTCCGTTGTCTTTCCATATCTTATAAAACTCTTTACTATAATGTACAATGTTTAAGATATGTTGTACATAACCACCTGGTGTACATAGGTGAAAATGTAACTGACCAGAAGCTGGTGCAACACACATCCTATCTTCGAAGTGTTTGTACATTTCTAATAACTTTTCTTTACGCTCACCTTCGAATGTATCTTCAATAAGTTGAATTAGTTTATTCCAATTTTGTTGGATTTGTTCTGATGTAAATTCTATCATATATACTCCTTAAAAAAATGTATGTTCTTTTACTTTGATTTCGTTTTTTAAATTACTCATTTTTTGAAAAAGTTGTTTATACTTTTCAAAAACATTTATTGGTTTGTCACTCTTTACCATTTCGTCTAAAGCTTTTAAAAGTTTAAACATATCTCTCGAAACAACTTGTTCTAATATATGGTCATGACTGTGTACATAGTATTCTGCTTTGTCAATAGCCTCCTTGAATATCATTAAGTTATGTAATCTTATTGCAGTAGTACAAGTACTTTTCCATTCTATAGTGTCTTCCCAAATAAGAGATTCTTTCAAGTATTCTTTATCAAACTCTGTAGAAACTGGTAGATAAGAAAATGGTTGTTCTTTAAAAGAATCATCATGTTTAGGAACATTTATAGATTGAAAGGAAGCTTTCTTAAAATTATAATCTAGATAGTAACCACCAAAAACAACTGCTCTATCTGGTGATGAACTATCTGTTGTTACAATTACTTTAGAGTCTACTTCGTTTAAAGATTTTTGTAATTGGTTTAACATTAAGAAATCAGATACTTTGGAAATACCTAAAATATGAAACCATTTGTTACTTTCATTTAGATGTTCTTTACCATTTAATAAAGATAAAACACCTGACATGAAAGCATATACGTTTCGTCCACCACCACCGACAGCCCATCCTTGAAATGGATATTGTTTTACTTCATCGTACCAACTCATATATTCTAATTCGTTAGTACCTTGAACTACATTTAAGAAGTCTGTATTACCACTTTGATTATCTGCAAAGTATTTAAAATTATCTTTACTAATTTTTAAACACTCTTCGTATTTACCCTCATATTTCATCTTTGGTGGTATATCTAAATTCATTGCAATATCTGAATTATTTTCTAACCAAACAAAAACTTTCTCTACAAGAGACTTATCCCATTTCAAAGCACCTGATGCAATTTGGAATCCACCAGAATCACCCATAATTAAATTATCTTTCGTAAATCCAAATTCATCATAGAAGTTAGGATGGTTCTTAAAAAAGTGACCTGCAGATATTAAGAACTCGGTATGTCTATATCTTTCAGGAAAGTCTTTTGAATAAAATCTAGATGTTAATCCATTTCTTAAAATAACATTTTTTCTTAAAGCTTGACCGAATCCAGCTACTGAAAACGATGGAAAATATTTGAACTTACTCATACTAAATAATCCTGTATTTCTTTACTATCTTGAGATTCCCAAGGATAAACAATCCATTTATTACCCTTTTCACTTATCCAATAATCAGGTATAACGATAGATTGTTTATGGTAATCTAATGTTGCAAATGTAGCGTTGTTACATACTTCTAATTTTTTATATCGTTCTAAAGTAACACCTGTGTCTGCAATATCATCTACAATTAAAAACTTTTTACCATACATATCTCTGAGGTCTGTAATTAATGGTATACCCAACTTATGACTTACCAACACTGCAACTATTAGTCCACCTCTAGGTACACCATACACAGCTTCAAAAGATTCGTGTTTTAATCTCTGACATAAATCAAGTACTCTACCTTCGATGTCTTCCCAATTATAAAATGTTTTCATTATTTTAAATCCCTTATAAAATTATAAAATTCTTCACGTACTCTAGCTTTATTTTTAAATACATTACTTAGTTTAGCAGTCTTCATAGTAGCATCATGTTTAACACCACGAACACAAGCACACATGTGATTAGCTTCTATCATAGTTGCAACACCAATATTATCTGTACACTCTTCATCAATGTGGTCATGAATTTGCATTGTTAAGTTTTCTTGTACTTGAGGTCTACGAGCATAAAACTCAACGATACGATTTAATTTACTTAAACCAATAACCTTACCATCTGGTGTAGGAATATATGCAACGTGAGCTTTACCAATAAAAGGTAAGTGGTGATGTGAACAAAATGAATGTACTGTTATGTTACCTTGAAAAACTACACCATCATAACCATCGATGTTATCAAATGCTGTTATCTTTGGTGACTTACTATATACACCACTAGCCAAATCATTGACAAAAGCTTTTGCAACTCTAATCGGTGTATCTGAAGAATTAGGATCTTCTCTCCAATCAAATCCAAGAGCTGTCATATAATTACCATAATGAACAGCAGCTTCTTCAATCATTTTTAGTTTTTCTTGTTCTGTTAATGGATGATTTCCATTTGCATGTTTTAATTTAGTCATTTACACTTCCTCATATTTTGTAACGTCTTCTAATCCAGCTTTCTCAAAAGCCAATATTCTATCTGTACATGCTCCACATTTACCACAGCCATCACCTGTGTAACATGATATAGAATTTTCAAAAATATATTTAAAATCTAAACTTAACTCATCACATATATTTTTTGCATCTTTAATTATTTCACATTTCTTTTTATTTACATACGGTAAATAATAATTTATATTTTCTGTATTTACATTTCCTATCTTAAATGCATCTTCTAGCTTATCATAAAATTCTGGTGTACAATCAGGTGGAATAATATTACCATCTCCAGCATGTACTCCTAAACATACATCAACCTTTGTATCAGAATCTTTAGCAATAGAAACTGCAAACCCATAAAGAACTGAAGAGAATATTGCATTTCTATTTGGAACAAAATTCATTTTCATTTTTGATTCATCTGTAGTACCAGTAGGTACATCGATATCAGAACTTGTTAATGACGAATTGAATGTCCCAAATACTGAAGATAAATCTACTCGTTGATTTCTAATTGGTAAATCTTTATATTCAAGATAATGTAGGATACGAGCTAGACCATCTAACTCAACTTTATTTTTTTGACCATAGTAATAACTTATGGTGTGTATATCGTAACCTTTTTTTATAAGATGTAATAACAATGCAGTGGAATCTAGTCCACCACTTAAACTTAATATTGCTTTCACTTATCTAACTTTCTCCAATTTAAATAACCATAAACATTTAAAACCATAAGAACTACTGCTAACATTACTTGAGGATTTGCTTTAATGTTAATTGAATATATTAACATAAATAAATTACCTAAAAACCAAACCACCCAAGACATCTCAAGTTTCTTTGCATTTAAATAATACCCAAATAGTATAGAAGCTGTTCCTAACCATCCTAAAATTTCTATTATATTATACTCCACGTTTATCTCCAAAAGCTATAATATGTAATCTGTCGGTATAGTTGTAACCTTCATCTTCACATATTTTCATTAACCAAACTCTTCTTTCATTTAGTTGTTCAGATACTAAACCTTCTGGCATTAACCAAACCATATTATTTGGAATGTCTAATATCTTTTGCAACTCTTTAACTTCTTGTAAATCTTTTTCATTTGATATAACTGGTTTTAACTGATAGTCTTCATGGTTGTCAATCAGTTGTCTCATAGCATCGTAGTTACATCTCCACTTCTCGTGTTGTTGTCTATCTTTTTCTGTAACCTCACGATTAGCATAGGTCATCCAAGTACCTGGTCTTGGTGTAGAGTTGGATAACTTTGGTGATAGTGAAATACAATCAGCTTCTGTTTGAACAAACTCACTACCTTCAGTTTCTATTGTTATTGTGTGGTCATACCTTTTACCGATAACACATAACTCTTTTAATAACTTTCCATGAATTGTAGGACCTCCACCTGTAACCATTGTATGTTTGATTTGTGGATTTGATTCATATACCTTTACAACATCATTTAATGTGAATATACCTTTTTCAGGTTTCCAAGAAGCATAAGGTGTATCACAAAATGAATCTGAAAATTGACATCTCAATCTACAACCGGTAACTCTGATAAGAATATGTGGAACACCCATGTACTTACCTTCACCTTGAAGACAAGTATAGGTTTCTCCTAATGGTTGTTTTTTAGTGTAATTCATTGGTTTAATATACAACTTTTTTTAATCAATGTCAAGTACTTTTTTTTATTTAATATGATATTCTGCCATATTGTCTTCGTGTTCCCAACATTGAACTTTAGATACAGATGCTCTTCCATCTGTTTCTCTTTGTACAACGTCTTGTAAATACTTTGCAACTAACTCAGCAAACTTTTCACATCCAACACCATTCTCTAATATTCGTAAATCTATAACTCCACGATTATGCATTTCTTTGAACATCTCAAGTTCAGGATCGTCAGCAGCAACACAAGTGGTATGGTCAAACATATTCTTTAACCATTCTTTGACTCCGTTACGTTTAAAACATCCAAAGTCAATTACCCAACCATTATCATCTAGTTCACCTTCGAACCAAACTTTAAAACAGAATGCATATCCATGAATTAATTTACAATGTGAATCAGCTCTCCATTGTCTGAAAGCTGTACTATAACCTATAAAGCGTTTATAACTTTTATACACTATAACCTCTCT
>Ga0208666_1000373_pt1 | contig 21901 bp, 11 predicted proteins | sample 5B_taG_FD_184078 | JGI IMG/M metagenome (GOLD analysis project Ga0208666, IMG submission 184078) | Marine viral communities from the Subarctic Pacific Ocean - 5B_ETSP_OMZ_AT15132_CsCl metaG (SPAdes) (version 2) | ecosystem: Environmental > Aquatic > Marine > Oceanic | place: Pacific Ocean...
CATTTTTACTTGAACACCACCTACACTAGGTAAAGCTTTTGCCAATAATTTATCCCTTTCAGGTTTTAATACATTTCTTACAGAATAATTACCCAAAGGTCCTTTTCCAGTATCAGTTTTTCTCATTGCTGATTGCTGAAATCCTATATTTTCTTTTATATCCTTTTCTTCAGTTTTTAAACTGTCAAGACCTGATTGTAATCCAGACCTAAGTGCGTTTACACCTGCACTTTTTATTAAATCAGGTAAACCTTTACTTTTATTGGCAAATTTTTTAATATCTATTTTTCCTGTTTCGCCAAATTTTTCAGCACTTTTTTTAAAATTTTTAAACGATTTACCAGAAGTAACTTCATTCTTAAAAGTGTCTCCAGCAGATTGAAATGCTTTCTTAAGATCTTCTTTAACTAACTCACCATTGTCTAATACTTTATGTCCAGCAGGAATTGATTTACACTTCTGCTCATCATTACAATAATATTCTCCTTTAGGGCAACCCATAGTAACTATTATTCGTCCTTATTATTTAGAATCTCTTGCTTGAGCATTTTTTGCAATTCTGTTGTACTTCCTACAAATACTGCATTATTTGTAACATTATTTGTAGTTTTGACATTATCTTCATCTAGATCTTTCATTTTCTTCTGAAGATCTGCTAACTTATCTGTAATATCAGCAGTTGATTTTAATACTTGTCCAGCAACTTCATATGCTCTAGGACTTGCACTTTCACCTGCAAGTTCCATAACTCCATTTAAAGTTTCCTGTCCCTTCTCTATTAGTGAATATAACTGTGCTCTTGCATACTTATAATCCTTTTCAGCATCATTCTCAGTAATATTAGGTAATACATCCTTTCTTCGGACACAACCAGCTTCATTAACTTGCTGAACTTCTATTTCAGTATTAAATGTATCATTCAAATCGTCATAATTATCTTTCATAGTATTAACTCTTCCTACACTTCCACTTTCGTAATGCTAATGCCTTACGAGTTGGTCTTCCCTTTTCATCTTTCATTGGACCTTTCATACCGCCCATACGAGCACAGAATGATTTTCTTCTTTTTGCTGCTTTACCGCCTTTTTTTACTTTACCTGTTACGGGTGCTTTTAGATCTGAACCAGGATTCTCTGCCTCATAGGACTTTCTTCCTTTTTCATTTAAACCACCTTTTTTATTTTTACCTGCTTTCTTTGTCCAAGCAGCACCCTCTTGAACAAAATCTAATTCATCTCTCCAAGAGTAACTTTCTTTCTTACTCTTATTACCCCAGTTCTTAGCACCTACTTTACGGCACTTAACAAGAGCACCTGAAGCATATGCACTTGGCCAAACAGAATACCTTGATTTTACCTTATGGTAACAAGCATCCTTCTTGCCTTCTTCTATTTTTTTCTTTCCTTTTTTCTTATCTTTAACCGCTTTCTTCATTGACTCTTCAGTATCACCATCACCGTCAATATCAATATAATCTGGTTTTGCTCCCTCAGTGTTTAGAAGACTATCAACGAATTTTTTATTACTCTTATCTTCATCAGATCTTTGAGCAGGGGTTAGTTTATTACGCCTTTCTTTATTCTCTTCTGCTGCTCTCTTTAATCTTTCTTCTGATGGTCTATGTCTATATCCTCTCCCCTCTTTTATATCTTTTAACATAGTTCTTAAACGCTTTGCCTGTTTTGTATGCATCACTACAGCAGCATCTAATTCATTAGCAGTTTTCTCTAGTTTATTCTTATTTCCCTCTTTCAAACCATAAGTTTCACATGGATTTTTTCCACACCCACAATTCTTATGTCCTTCACCTACAAGTTCTACTTCTTCTTTTTTAACGCAGTTATTATAAGTTTTACCAAACATTTTTTTGGTTCCCTTTTTCTCATAACCAGGCCAACATTTCTGTGCCTTTTTCTCTTCTAAAGTTCTTCTAAAGAGTTGATCGATAGTTTCTTCGGTTCTCACGTTTTTTGCCTTTCCTTTACGATTTGGATTAGGGTCTTGTTTATTTTTACGTCTAAAAGCTGCCGCTTCCTCTTTCTTATTTAGATTGCGTTTCATTTTACTGGAACCGCACTTAGGTTTGGTCTTTTGACCTGGTTGTTTAGCACAAGGTTTGCCAGCATACTTACCACCTAATTGAACCCAACCCTTCTTACCATCAGAAGACTTAGATTTATTAAACCAATCGTGTAACGAACTATCTCCTGATTTGTTTGCCATTTAGAGATCTACCTTTCTTGTTGGACTAAAATCTTTACCATCACCAAAGAAAGTCGAAGTTTCTGTGAATCCAAAATCGTCACCTGGTGGGATTAATGGATCATCATACTGATCAATTACTGTATCTTCATTATAATCTTTTTTCGCTTTAGCAGCGACTGTATATCTCATTTCACGAGATGCAGTTCTTGTATTAGTATCAGTATAGTAATCCAACTGAACCTTACGTATAAGACCGTCTGTAGAATCTGCAACAGGACCAAACATAAAGGTCTTTGCTGTGAAATTGAGTGTATAAATTAATGCTCTTCTAGTTTCAAAATTACCTTCATAATCATCACTAAAATTAATACTATCTAGAACCATTGGAACATCTCTTTTTTCACCAATAGAATTAACTAAATCTATTGTTAATGTAAAACCTGGTTGGAAGAATGGTAATACTTGCTCAAGTATTTGTAGAGAATCATCCTGCAATTTAGTAAGAATATTTAATTCAAATCCCAAATTATAAGGGACTGGCATAAAAACTTTCTTTACTTGCTTACCATCTTTAACTTTAAATGTTTGAGTTACACCTGTTTTTCTACTAGGATCATATGTAATATTATTGACCTCAAACGACATTCTAGGTAATGATATTTGAGTTGCCTTATTAAGATCTGGTTGTTGCTGTATTCTTGCTAAGAACTTTTGTCTAGGTCCATATGATACAGGAACCTTCATTTCACTTATATCTTTACCTGCAGCATCTTGATGACGTATATGTACATCATTAAATAGTGTGCCGAAAGAGATAACAGTTTTTCTTATTATTTCGTGATAAAAATACGTTCCTAACATTATACTTGTCCAAATGGGTTGGATTCAGTGAAGTCCAAAATATCGTCACCAAAGGTTTGAAACTCGTCACCTGAGTTATATTTATCATCAACATCTGTTGCATTGAATGAAGCAACAGTGTATTTTGCTCCAGATTCCTTACCAACTACATCTTCACCAACAAAGAAACCAGATACTGTTGAACCTATTCCAACATTACTCAACTTGAGAATATCAGTATCAGCATCCCAAGATTTAACTCTTCCTTGTGCATATGAATTAACTCCTTCAACTATTTCATTATAGAAGAAAGTTCCAAGACCAGCCATACCTGGTGGATCAGCAACAATTACAGTTGGTGTTGATGAGTATCCACGACCTGGATCTCCTACAAATATGCTTCTAACTACAGAATTACTACCAATAGTTGCAATAGATGCTATACCAACAGCAGTAGTTCCTGCACCTGGTTGACCAACTGTTATTGTTGGTTCTGTTCCATATCCAACTCCACCATCAGTAACATTAAATCTAATTACACCATTATATACAGTTTCAATAGAACAAGTAGCAGCAGCACCTGTACCGCCTCCACCACTAATAGTAATAGTTGGTATTGAATTGTAACCAGCACCAGCACTTGTCATTAATATCTTTTCAATAGAAGTGACATTTGCTTTAGTTGTTAAAATACCAACTGCTCTTGCAGTGTCTCCAGTAGGAGATTCTGTAAAGGTAATTGTTGGTTGTGATGTAAATCCAGATCCATCATTATTTAAGAATATTTCTCTAACATATCCAACACCAATAGAAGTTGATACAACTGCAGTTTGTCCTAATCCAACCAATCTAAGTGTACTTAGATATCCATCATCTTCAATCTGTGTATCAATAATATCAATAGAAGTATCAATAACCTCATCCTCATATTCAAAGAGTTCACATTTGAGTTGATAAACGTAGTTCTTACCTAACTGGTAAAATGGGTCTTCATGCTCTACAAACTTAACTTCAAATAATCTTGCTCCAAGTGGGAAATATATCAAATCACCTTCTCTAGGTCTAGTTGCAAGTGTTATTCCCGAATCAGGATCACCGACATTTGCTGCTAAAAAAGGTGCTATAAAATCTTCAAATCTTTCTTTTGAAACTGTGAGAGTTAATTCATCCCTCAAACTCATTCCAAATTTAGTCATGATGTCTCCTTGACCACCATAACCATCATAGGTATTCACATATGCTTCTATAGCAAAATTATCATCAAACTTAGATGACTGAACTTCATTTAAAATATTATCAGTTTCGACAAACTTTCTTGGAATGTATGTGATTTCAACACCAAACATTCTTAATTGTTCGTTTATTAAATCTTGAGCTAATCTCTGCTCAGAAGATGTTCCTTGTAAAAAGAAGGGATTTAATGCCATATTACATTAACCCACAAAATCGTATGGTGGTAACTCATACTCTGTTGACATCTTAGATCGTAATGATTCTATCTCTCTTTCTGCATCATCATATATTTCTCTACCATTAAGTTCTATACCACCTGGTAACTTAACACCTTTAAATTTGATTAGATTTTGTCCCCATTGTCTCTTCATGAGAGCAGTGAGATACTGTTTTAAGAATATATCATTATAAACTTGAGTAAATGAATTTGGATCTAATGCTCTATAACAATCAAGAACCAAATAAGTATCGGGATTTTCAGTACCCCAATCAATATCTAAATACAATCTATCTTGTCTTTTATTAAATCTTATTTGTTTTTCTGGACTCAATAAAAAATCAATATCTTCAAGATATGATTTAACCATTGCATACTGCAATAATTCTACTGAATTAAAATTATAAAGATCATTTAAAAATAACTGGTATTTAATACTAAACATTCCACCTGATATGGTGCTAGTATCAAATTTAAATATCTTTTCTACACCAACTACAGAATCTGGAACTTGTAAGAAATTAGAATTTTCATACCAATTGCTAGTAGTAGTTCCATAACCACTTATATTTGTAGACGTTGCAGATGTGGTTACAATTCCTACAGTATTTGTACTATTTGGTTTATTATTTGCCTTTCCCCTATCAATATCTTCTTGAGTTAACTTATACTTGAGATACATTCTCTCAACACCGTCGAAATGACGTTCATTGAAGAGTTGAATGGCATCATCGACTAAATCATCTATTTGATCATCGTCAATATTAATCTCCAATACAGGAGCACCCAACTTCCGTAAACAGTAATCGACTAATTGTGTTCTACTTGCTGGTTTTGCCATCTTTAAGTTTCAGTTTCTGATTTTCTTCTTGTAAAGTAACAATTTCCTGTTGAAGGAGTTTTGTTTCTTCATCAAAATCATTTTTTAAAGTTTGTAATTTTGCTTCCAAAAGTACAGTTTGATTTAATGATTGTGCCAATTTAGTATTATATAAACTGACAAGAACATTAACATCAACGTCACCATTATTTTGTTGCATAATCTTTTGGGTTAGAATGTACCCCCATCAAGTGTAGAAGACCAATGAGGCTTATTAGTATATATGGTAGTAATTGTAGAAGGTATTACTGATAGATTTTCAATGGATCCGTTCTGACCTTCTTTTCTAATATTGTAAGTATTAGTAAATGTTCCTTCAACACCAACTAAATCAATAGAAGCACCATTAGTTACTCCAGTTTCAACTACACCGTAAGCACCACTAGTATCTTGTCTTACAATATCACCAATTGCAACTGTCACATTAGATGGTAATGCAAGAGTGTTTTTGGTAACAGCAGTTAAAATCTGCTTAGATGTAATTATGGGAGTTGCTGGATTATTTGTTGAGGTCTGTAATCCATTCTCATCAAAGTAAACAGCACCATGAGCATTATAATCAGCAGTTTGGTAATAGATACCTTTAATGTCTAGGAATCCTCTAGTACCAGATACTGTATTACCTGTTGTACTTGCATCAGGAACATAAGTCCAAGATCTTTCTGGTGCATTACTTCCTGTATTTCCATCACCATCTACATAACCAAAATAACCAACTTTATTATTTGCTGTACCAATACCTGTATTATAATTAAATGCTATACCACGATCTGTATTAGTGTCATAAGCATGAGTAATTGTTAACTCAGATGTTGTTGTAATACCTGCTGTAGTTGTTCCCTCAATGGTAATAACTTTATTAGTAGTATTAACTTCAGTAACTGTTGTTACTCCACTATTTGGTAATGAGGTGTGATTGCTTATAACGTCACCAGTATTAATACCAACAACAGAATCAATTGTAATTGTACTGACACCAGTTGTAACTGGAGCAGTAACTACTCTAGTGCTAGTAACGTCACCAATAACAAATATTGGATCATTAACTGTTACTGCAGTTGAGTTAACTGAAGTTGTTGTACCATCAATTTGTAAGTTACCTTTGATAATAACATCACCTTCATTGCTCAATCCATCAGGAAATGGATCAATAAACAATTTATCTCCACTACCACTGACAGAAGATATAACATTATCTTCAATCTTAACTTTACCAAAATATGATGCAGTAGATACATTCAATGGGGTGGTAAATTTAACTTGCTTACCAGTAGGACTGGATACTACTACTTCATCATTACCATTCTCATCATATTCAATTTGAACATCTTTATCTGAACCAAAAGATAATATTGTATCGTCTACAATATTAATATGTCCAGTTCCTGAAGTTTCAAATATAACATCACCATCAGTATTTGTGGATGATACTGTGTTACCATCCAATCTAAGATTATCTACATTCCACTGATCAACCTTTCTATTATCATCAAGAACAGCAACTATACCACCATCACTATTTCTTGTATTCTGAACACCAGCAATTGCACCTGGTGTATGCTCCATCATAGAAGCGTAATATTGACCTGCTACAGGGAATACGTTATTACCGTCATCTCCAACAAATATCCTATCTTTGTATTGATTAGTTCCACCGTAACTTCCTATGCCAGTCACATAGGCCATTTCACCCCAACTTAGACTGGCAGGTTTAGTGGTCCCAGAGGATCGTTTGATCCTAATAATGCTAGCCATTTAGAAATTTCCCCCGTTGATGTCTAAATTCTGTTCCGAGCCTGGAGTTAAAGTTAATGTGGCATCCCACTTTTGTGTCGCTCCATTGTAAACTAAAACCATTCCATTGAGTAAGTTCGTAGCATTAACGTCACTAAGTTCAGCAAGTGATAACCCTTGGGCTCCAGCTAATGATGAAAGAACCTTAACAGCATTTTGTTGCCCTACTCTGACCTTAATATCTGCCATTTATGTAAGCAATTCAAGAATCTATCTACTATTTATGTTTTGCGATTAACTAACTCATGAAGCAAAGATTTAATCTCATCAATATCTTTTTTCATATTATCAATCTCTTGCTTCTCAGTTAATTTTCTATTTTTTTTATTAATATAATTAAAATATCCTTTAGAATCCATATTAAGTATGGCACCCGTATTTTGGTCACGAAATAGATTTTTATTGCCTTCGACTGGTATCATGCTTTTATATTTTTTAATTGTTTAAAGGATTTCATATCTGATTAAATGGATATTGTTTTAATTTATCATTAACAGACCTAAGATCTATTGGGGGATGAAATTTTACTAATTTACCAGATCCACTAGGATCTATAATAAATTTAATTGCTGGATTTACAGAATTCCTCACGCTAAAGCAATTGCTCTAAAGTCTTTTAATCTGACTGGTACTGCTTCATTCGTAGAAGTCATCACAATTTTAATAACAAATCCATTAAATTGCTCTAGATCATTTATAGTAAATTGATATTCTGAAAAATCATTTTTACCATTTTTCTTGACTTTAGCATCTGCCCTACCACTGTTTTTAGAAATATCAATGACATCATCACCAAAACCATCACCATCAGTGTCTATCATATTTTCATATCCAGGAAATGCTCTATAATTTTGAGAAACTTCACTAGAATCTGCACTGAATAATCTATAAAATACTCTGAAATCTGCTTCTGGTTGAACATTTGCTGCAACAAATACTTTAAGTGATGTAGCAGGTTGTGCTAAATTAACCTTTCTAGAAACAAATAGTGATCCATGCTTATCTCCATTTAAGGCATTGGTTGTAGAATCTGTACTGTAATCTGATACAGGACTATTAACTTTATTTCTACCTAAAATAAATGTTGCATTTTGAACATCTAATACAGGAGATAAATTCTTATCACTTGTTGTCATATCAACTTTTAATGATAATGATTTATTTCTAGGTAATGTTGATAAACGTTGTGCTTCATTAACCTTAGATGCAACCATTCTAACTGTTGGGAAGAATGTTGTTTCATTTAATATTGTAGGTTCAAATCCTTGATCGAGGAATGAAACCTCGTTTCCACCAGCACTAGTTCCACTTATAGTTCTAACTGAAGTTGAAACTCTAGTTCCTTTACCTGGAGTAATTACATTAAATTTTGGAGACATTGAGGTAAATTGATGGTTTTGCGAAATACCAACACTATTTCCACCCACAACTCTTTCATCAGTAAAACATAACATAGTATTTCCACTTATTCTAGAACTAGTACCTCTATCAATTTGTAAATAATAATTATCAACATTTGAAGCATTATTTAAAGTATCATTGGTTGATATTGACAAACTTGTATTAATACCAACTAATGGGAAACCATTAATTTCATATGGTTGAATATCTGAACCCTCTAAGTGAGAAGAAACAGGTGATCCTTCCAGTCCTCTAGAATTAAGAGATAAATTACCAATATTAACAGTGTATGAAACAATCTCACTACCTATCAATGCTTCACCAGTAGAAGTTGAAACACCTGCAAACCTAGCAAATATTGATGTACTTGCAACTGATACCTGTGTCGATTCTGGGGTTATACTTTGTGTAGTTTGAGTAACTGTTGTATCTGGTTTAATTCCAGTAATATTAATAGTATTATTAATACCATGATGAGCATGATTACTCTGAACAATTTCAAGTACATTACCAGTATATAAGTCACTAGTAACCACAGAATTAGTTCCTGATTTTACTTTAATATCAACTGCATTCATTGCAGTTCTAGTATCATTAGAAGTACCGTAATGAATAATCTTTTCACCACCTACAAATTTTTCACCTTGAACATCGGTTAAATATAAAGAATCTGGTTTAGTACTTGTTATACCAACTGCAAACTTAGCACCAGTACCTCTCTTATAATTTGCCCAAGTATCATCTATTGTTAGAACATCTCCAACAGAATATCCCTTACCTTCAAGACCACCAACTATATCAACAGCCGTTACTTTTTCATTAGTAAGAGTTACTGACACAGTAGCTCCGCTACCACCACCAGTTAAAGATTTCAAAGGTACACTAGAAAGTGAACCTAAATCATATCCACTTCCACCATTTACTAAAGTAACTGGATTTCCTTTACTTGCATAATGATTAAATGCTGTTCCATAATCTGACCATATTGGAGCACCAATTTTTTCAATGATACCTGTAATACTATCATCGTCTTTATCAGCAACATTACCAGTACTAATTTTTCTACCAATAGGTATTTGATCTTCATGCTGTCCAACAGCCTCATTATTATATGAAGCAGAAGGCCAATCTAATTCCAAACTTACCTTTCTAGGTAATGTTTTTATTGGATTAGACGAAAGTACTTGTGTATTTTCATTACCAGATTTAATTGGTGTATTATAGAAAGTAACTGTACCAGAATCAACAAACTCTGCTTTATAAAGTTTAAATGCTAGATCTTGATATTGACTTGGGGTCCAGATAGTTCCATTTTGAGATTTGAATAAACTACCACCAATATACTGTTTAGTAACAACAACACTTTCAACATCTGGAAGATTTGAAGTTTTAACGGTCTTTTGACCCATTGTTGCAACCCACATCTCATAAAGATCAGATCCAGGTGATAAGAATACTAATGCATATTCCTTTCCTGCCTCTAGATAAACTGGAGATGGGAATTTAATATTGGTTGCAATAGAAGCATCTGTAGATGTTTGAATATTATTTGGATTTAATGCAACTTGAGTGAAATCTTGAACTAAGAAACTTGTTGGTGTTCCTAATTCAACCTCTCTAAGTTCAACAAATACTTTAGCATTTGGGTCTTTACTTGCAAAGTAAACATCAAATGATGTTAAGAATGCACCAGTTTCATCAACAGTAAATGTTTGTGCTAAAGGATCTCTATAAGGTGCTTCAACTCTAGTTGTAGATGAAGTTTGATTTATAGAAATACTAGTTGTTGTCTCATTTGGTTTCTGTGCTGGTGGGGGTGGGTTTCTAACTCCAACAGTTGATGTAGATTGAGTTATGATTGTACCAGTTCCAGAATATGTTCCTGTTGCATCACTAGCGAATGCAGTGCTTCCAGGTAATGTAACTGTTCCTGGTGGTGTTGATGTTATCTTAAAGGTTTTAGTTCCTGAGAAGAATAAAACAGGTGGTTGTGGTGTTTGATTAGCATTTCTAAAGAAGAAAGCACCTAGAACATCACCCCAATTATCAGATATAAGTTCCACTCTGGATACTGTAGCAGTAGCACCACTATCACCCACAAGAGTTGCACCTGCTACAACATAACCAAAATATGTTGTATCATTTGCTAAAGCATCAACATCACAGTTGAATAATTTAGATGTTGCGGAGTAAGATGAATCTGGAGCAGGTCTAGTTCTATCATAAGGATCAACTGAATATGCTTCAACACTTACAGAAACTGTACCCATTCCAGTTGGAATTGCCGATATACTAGCATCACCAAACTTATGATTAGGTGCTTTAACACGAACATAACCAATTTGAACACCGTTATTTAAAATTCTAACATTTTCATTTACTACAAATGTACCAGAAATCATACTAATTTCAGTTAGTTTGGGGAATATATCTGGTCTACCACTATCTAAGTAATGATAGTGTTTAGTAAGTGGTTTCAATCCATTTGCAGAGAAAGAGACATTTCTAGAACGCATAAATGGATCTGCTTGTCCAGAAACTTTAACACTTTCAACGTAATCAAATTCCTTAGATGGTCCTTCTAAAGTATTTGTAAATGAAGTTTCTACAACATTGGTAGTTGTAGTAGTTGTAGTAGTGGTTGTATCAATATGATTACCATCAAACTCATCCTGATCAGTATCTACTTCAGCAGAAGTTACACTAACATCAGTACCAACTGTTGTATTATCAGACACTATGTTTGCCTGTTCTGCCCAAGTTGCTCCTGTAGATTCAATTCTATTCTTATCAATATAGATTGTTCTTGCCCAGTTATCTGATGCAGGTTCAAGAAGTATTCCACCAACAAATACAATAACGTTGAATGGGTTAATATTTTCAACCTGAGTTGCTTGTGGTTGATCTATCCAACCGACTTCGTTATAATCTAGAGTTATTAAATCCCCAGTTTTTTTACAATTAGGATCTAAAAGATTCAAATTAGCAGATAAATCTGCACTTTCAGTATCAATACCAATATCAAATGCTAATTGTGCTGGAAGTGACCAAAAATCAACTGCACTTATAAGTTCTTTATTAACTACATCAACATCACATCTAGAACCAGATGTAAGGAAATCTCTATCTTTAAAATCATTTACAATAAATCCAGTTTTAAATCTATTAATACCGTTAGCATCAGTAACCATCAAAGATTTTGTATCAAGTTCTAATGCTGTTAGAGAAGTCATTATCTCTAAATTATCAATTCTCTTTTCTAATTTACCAATATCTCTCATGGTAAATCTTCTATTATCATATAATCTAATTGTAGGTCCCGTTATAGGATCATACAAATATGGAGGAAGTGTAATTTGTGCTACTTCCATTGCATCACCAAATTCTGTTGGTGGTGCTGGTTTATCAGCAGATACACCTTTAATTAATTTTACTTGCTCAAACTTGTTAATTACTAATTTATCGATTCTTGGTAAGTAATATGTATATCCAACAATTGAACTTTCATCAGGTGCAACAACATAACTAGTATCTGTTTCAAAAACTCTTGCATTATAAGCAAAAGGCGATTTATCTGTTGTTGATGATGGATTGAAAGGTTTAACCCTTGGTCTGAAATCTAGTATATCAGTTGCTCTATCAATACCAACTTTTGGTATATCATAGGTATATCTATCTTTAGTATATGAATTTGCAGTGAATAAATCTCCACTATTACCACTATGGATTTGATACTTATCAAATATGATGAGTAATTTATGAGATGGTATTGATGAATTATCCTTTCTAATTATTCTAGAATAATCCGAATACTGCTTTTTATGACCTTTATCAAGAGTATAATTGTTTGTTCTATCAACATAATTTCCAAGAGTTACTTTTTGAATATTTGTTGATATATTTGTCTCCTTAAATGTTACTGTCTCTCCAGCACTAAAAGTATTAGCATTTAAATAAACAAATTCAATTTCTGTAGCAGATACCCTATTAACAATTTGTCCAATTGCTCTACTTGATTTGCCAACAATTTTTTCACCTACATTTGTATTTGTATCTAAACCCAATCCAGAAACAAATGTCAATTTATCTAAACTAGGTGTATTAGTGTCTTTAGATTCATATATTGCATGAATTTGAACAACATCTGGAACATTTAAAGATATCTCTTTATCCTCAACTCTTAATCCATAATATCTACTTTGTGCATTTTGCTGAGTTGTTACCAATCCACCATTAGTTGAAATACCTGATGTTCTTGTAACTTCTACTTTTTCACTTCTAATAAAATCTTTTGACTTGCTGTTAAGTCCAACTTTTTTCATTGTTGCAGTAACAGTCATCAAAACTTGCGAGTTACCGTCATTCAATCCAATAATTCTTAAATCATTACCATCATTACGAACAATAACTTGATCTGATGTTAATGTTTCTATAGTACCATTAGCATACTGTACTGTATATTTTTCAGCATCAAATGGTTCAAAGAATATACTGGATATACCTGAATTACTATCCAATGCATCCGAAGTGTTTATATCTAAAACGCCAGAACCGTTAGTTTTAACATTTACACCACTTATTTGTTTTGTAATTAATAGATTTGAATTGGATAAATCAACCGTAGAAACATTTTTTCTAGGTAATCTAGCATATAATCCAGATCGGTTAAGATTTATAATCTTAGGTACTTTAACTCTGAATGTTGATGATGTTGTTACTCCAACAGGTAACATATGATTACCACTACCATCTACACCACCATTTACACCTGGAACATTTACAACTGTTTTAAGAGTTAATGTTGCTCCATCAGCAGAAATAGCAGACACTCTACTATAAGTTTGATCTGGATTTGATGTAGTTGGTGATGAACCAGTTGAAAAACCTACAATAGAATTAGTACTAATTCCTACTTTACCTGAAAATCTTCTACCAGCACAAGTTGCTTTAGTCGTAGTACCATCTACACCTTCAATTGTTAAAGTATCAGTTAAAGAGAAGTTTGGTAATATACGATCATATAATACTGCATCAGCACCAAATTTTGTTGGTACTTTATTATTGGAAATAGTATCACTTATTTGGTGAACAGATTTAATATCATTTACACTATGAGTAATGACATTTACTATAGATGCACCAGAATATGCAGTACTAATACCAACTGTGGTAACTGTATCTTGTTCATTAAATATTACCTTTTCTCCCTGAACAAACCTTCCTGTAGTTTGTATTAAATCTATTTCAGACGCATTTCTATGTCCCGTAATATATCCAGTTGCTCCACTACTAGCACCTTTAACATAAGTTGATATTGGTATTACAGATTCCAGTTCTTCTTTGCGACCCATATTGGATAGTTCCAATGTAGTATAAGTTTGAACGTCCCAAAGATATAAATCCCATTCTGTAGTTGCACCAGTATATGGTGCATCAGAAACACCAAAATGATAAACACGAGCTTGACCTATTTCAAGTCCATTTCCTGTAGGAGTATTTGCACCAGAAGTTCTTCTTTCATTATATAATTTAATGACATTATCACCATTTGGTGCTGCACCAAGTTGAAGAAATGGTGTACCTGTTATATTATTGACTTTTAAAAGACTTCCCATTCTGAATGGAACGGATGATGTCTTAACTGTTTTTGTATCTCTAGGTTTATCTACATCTAATACAGTTGTTCCTGGTAAAGTTACGTCAAATCCTCTAACATATGCTTTTCCTGGTGATAATTTAACACACATTGTGTCATCATCAGGAATATTACCCTCATCCGTTTTTTGATTTTCAGTATATAAACCAGCAGTTCTTATTTCATCATTTAAAGAGTTTTGTATATTAACTCTAAATGGGTTTATAGCATAGTTTCCAGATTCATCGTATGTTCTTTTTGCAAGATATTTTTTAATTTCAGAATATACTGAAGAGTTCTGAATTTTCTTAACTTCACCATCTCTTACTTTAAATAATTCTACAAAATTAGTATCATTAAAATCATCAAGTGCTTTTTTAGTTAAATTTACTGATATTTTAAATCGATCTGCACCAGGTGCTGCATAGTTTGTAAAACCTTTAGCATTATCATTCAAAGAAGGATCATCATTAGAATTTATTATCTCTTCAAGAATTTCAAAACCAACTCTATAGGATGGTTTATTTGAATATGGTTCTAAAACAACTAATGATTTAGTAACATCTACAAAAGTCCCTCTAATAAAATATACTCCAGTATCAACACCAAAAGCTGATCCAATAGCAGTTGCATCTTCTGCAACTAAAGTTAAAATAGATTCTCCAGCATTTAAAGTCGTATTACCATAAGTAACATTTTCCTCAAGTGTTAATATTTCACTATTAGGAAAAGCAACACTTTCTGAAGTTGTACCAGATTCAGTGTACTTTACAAATAGAGTAATATCATCTACACCTTCATCAGGAGGTAAAATATAGTTTTTTATAGTTCCTACTATTTGAGAATTTTGACCTCTTACTTTTGTTCCTTTACCATTATTATTACTAATTAACGCATCAAGATATACTGTGACATCTATACCTATATGATCTGCATTTACTTTAATCGAAAAATATGTACTATCATAAGTTACAGATCCAGGAATAACCATAGATCCTTCTTTGAATATATGACTTCCAAAAGATTCTAACTGATTCTGTAATATAGATTGTAAACTAGTTAATTCTCTAGCTTGAACTGGGAATCCTGGTTTAAATAGAACCCTATAAAAATTATCAGCCTTATCAAAATCATCATAATAAGGACTTATATTTAAGTTAGTCTTCTGTGGCATTTTTTTAGAATTCTAGGATGATTTTAACGTCTTCTTTTTGTCGAGAATTTCGAGCAATCAATGGTCTATTATCAAGATAGATAACTTCCCCTGATCCTTTATTTATCTCGGATGTAGATAACCCATTTACAAAGGTAGAACCTAAGTTAATTAATTTAGTTCCAGTAGGATTAATACTGATACCATTAAAGTTTTGGTCAACACTAGCAGAAAAACTAGATGCTTGACCTCTGACTGCATTAGAAGATGATTCAAATTGATATATTCTTCCTGATGTAGAAATACCAGCATAATCAAGTTGGTCTTGTACTCTACCAGCAGTACTAGTATAATTTAGAGATCTATCCCTAAAATATTTTAATACTTGAGTATTTGTATCATAAGATGCAACATATGCAGTTGCTTCATTACCAGTAGCAGTAATTTGAACTATTTTCTCACCAACAGTAGGTGTTCCACTGATCGTAGAGAATTTAATTGACTCTAATGATGAAAAATTAGTTTCAGTATATGTATTTGCAGTTCCAACTTCTGTTGGATTTTTTACAATACCTACTTGAGAAAATTTAGTATCTACTGGAAAATCTTTTGTTGAATCGTCAAATCTTGCATAAATTAGAACTTTATCAGTACCTAATTCAGTATAAACATCAGCACCATGCCCTAAACCAGGTGGGATTATTGGAACCAATTTTGCTCTAGTAGTGGAAGGAACAGCACTATTCAAAGCACCCAAATCAACAAGTGCATATGAATAACCTTTTCCACCAGCACTAACAGTAACATCTGATATTTTACCAGTTACAACATCAACTCTTGCCTTTGCACCATCACCATCACCAATAATTTTACACTCTTGACCTAAACCATCAGCATATCCACCACCTGCATTATCAATATATACATGTTTTATTTGATTATCATTAACCGAAGAATCTCCATTCTCTCTTACTGATCTAATTTGAGAATCAGTACTAATTGACCAATTATTAGGAACAGTAATATATTCTGTAGAATCAAATTTTATAATATCACTAGGAGATACTGTAAATAGATATTTCCAAATATAACCATCACCAGAAGTACCTGCCCTAGATGGTTCTAAATCAGTGAAATTAGGTTCATCCTGACTAATATTTCCTTGAGGATTTTCACCAGTAGAACCATTATCAATACAAATAAACACTTTAAAATCAGAGTTCATTACATAATATTGAGAATCATATAATCTACTCGCTTTAGTTATAGGACTTTGATTTTGAGAACTATAATCATCCCTATAAATTTCATACTTAGTTCCAGCAGTCCAATCAACTCTTTTAATGATTCTTCTAATGTTTGCTGAAGAAATTTTTCTTCCAAACATCATAGTATCGCCAGCATGTGCATTTCTGGAGAAATTGTCAACAGGATCTGGTGTATTTGTATTCCAATTTTCAGATCTTCCATAACCAACTATTGCTGGATTTGGTAGACCAATAAAAACATAATAAGAATTTTTATCAGACTCTACTGACTCTATAAAATTATTGGCGTTCAGAATTCTAAACTGATCAGTAACAATTGCCGACATTTTGTTTATTAATTAGACGATACTACTTTTTTTTCTTTATTTATAGTACATAGTGCTTAATTAGATTTGAATTCTAATAGCACCTGTATTTCTCAATCCCTTTAAGGAAGATTTATCATAATTTCTTCTTTGAATTGTTGGGAATGTACTTAACCCAGAATCAACAGTTAGACCAGTAACTCCGATAGATATTGGACTTGATGCTCTAGTTATACCAGATAATCTACCCCAAGATATTTTACCAAATGATGTGGTTAATCCAGCATTACCTGATGATCCATCATAATATCCAGTAACAGCAAATCCACTAATAACTTCAGATCCACTATGAATGTTACATGTTATCTCTGCTCTTTGATCAACAACATAGATATCAGCAACTTTGTAGATATTATCTAAGAAAGTTGATCCAATACTAACAATTTCATTATCATTACCATCAATTGAAGTAACTGCGATACCACCCTTAGCAGCAGTCCATCTATTATTTGTTGTTTGAATAGATCCATCATTAAATTCAATATGTTCTCCAGTTGTTGTGACACCAGATAATGTGAATGGAGTATTTTGTATTAATACTGGATATCCAGCTTTTAGATCAGTAGCATTCTTATCTGCATAGAAATAGAACTTAAGTGCTAATGGATTACCATTAGTTCCAGTTGTAGTGGTTATACCAGTTATAATACCAGTAAATCCTAAAGAATTTTGTATTTTAGTTACTTTCTCAACTTCATATTCTGATCTAGAAATTAAGATTTGTGGAGATGAAGAATGAGTATATCCAAAACCAGCATTTGTAATCTGTGTTGATGCTACAGAACCATTTGTTATGGTAGCTGTGCCAGTAGCAGTTGTTCCAACTCCAACTCCAACCTCAGAAGGTGCTGAGAAACTTAAAATATAAGTTCCATCCGTATATCCAGAACCAACATTAGTTGTAGTTATTGCAGTGACAATAGAATTGTTTGAAACTGTTGCAGTAAATCCTGCAGAAACTTGATTTGTATCTGGAGTTGTAATTAATGCATCAACTGATGTAATAGTGATTCCATATCTATCATTAGCATCTAAATGTAGAGGACCTTCTTCATAGAAGAATGCTTCAGCATCATCTACAAATATTCCATCAGATAATCCACCAATTGTACCACTAGAAGTTGTTACATCACCAATAATTTTTGCTGTTGGATAAATTTGAGGTTCAATAGATTCTCTAGATTTTGATATCAATGATCCTTTAATCCATAGATCATTCTTTTGTTTTGTCCACTCAAGTGGTTTAGGAATATCTTCATTAATTCCTGGACCAGTATATACAGAAGATTCTATCAAATCAGAAGACAGAATTTCTTTAATAATTCTATCAGTTTCCTGTGTTATAGTAACAGGTGGATTATCTGGATCTATGTGATTTGGATGTTGTCTAATTCTAACATCATCACCAATTTTAATTGTTTCTGTTACATCGACAATTTCAATATCAACCCCTAATTGACCGAGGAAGAAGAATATATCAACTTTATCACTATCTAATGGTGCTTCTGTAAATGTAAAGGTTGTACCACCTTGGAACTGATATGAAATATCTGGAGTTTGAAGAACACCGTTAACAAATACTAATAGAACAGCATTAAGATCTATTTGTGAAGAAAGAACTGCTGTTTCATCAATTTCAAAACTCAATAATTGACCATTAAAGAATAATGGGAATCTCTTTCTATATCCATCCTGTAAACTATCAACACTATCAATGAAGTCCATTTCACCAAACTGCCAAGCAGCAAAGTAATCATTGAATGTCTCAACAACTTCAAGTTCAAAATCTTGTAATGGTTTTTGCAATCTCTTATCAGTAACTAAACCTTCTGGTTTAAACTTATCTCCAATTTTAAATGAATGTCCTGCTCTAGCAATTGCGAAATCTGATATTTCAAACATACTACGTGCAGCTCCAACATTAGTACTTGCAGCACCAACTCCCAAATTAAGTAGTAGATTTTTACCAGTTGCGTCTGTTAAACCAACACCCAATCTAGAAACACCAGTAATAGGTACATTCTCATAACTTGGTTGTGGAATTTGTAGTTCTGGATTTACGTATCTTCCACCACGATTATTAATAGTAAATTCTAGTGCTCCACCAGTTCCTGCAGGAGATTTTCCAACCTGAACACTAAATGTGTTTGGAGTTACTCTACCGATAGGTAATTGAACATTATATGCAGGATCAGTTGTACGTGGATATGGATGAAGTGTTTGATGCAAATCATGTTCACAAGTCATTACTAAACCACCACCCTCAATAGCAATAGTTTGATTTGCTTTTGCTACACATCCATTAAGTGCAGGAGAAATAAAAGTATGTGGATATTGTTCTGATGATGGATTTGGGTTAACGTTAACTTTAAATGTATTAATAGTTTTATTTGTAATAGTTAACCATTTACCACTATAAGGATCTGTTGGTCTTGGATAATGGTGCTTGGTTACATTACCATCTTTAGTACAAGTAAATGTTAATGAGTTATCTGCAATAAGAATTTGATCACCAACATTAAATCCATGACCGTTCTTTGTAAGTGTCAATACACCAGTAGATGGTGCATATGAAGCATTTGTAGGTGTTATGGTTGAATAACCAACAAATCCATGACTAGTGCTTGTTAGAATCAATTCTCCTGTTGCTGGATTATAATCAGCATCAGAAACATTATAAGAGTTGTTACTTGTATCAGTTACAATCCCTGTTGTTGCACTTACAAACTTATGTCTATTTGGTGCAACATTTGCAGTAACAACAGCACCAGTACCTCCTCCACCACCAGATCCAACATTAATAGTAATAGTCGTATTAGTTGTTGCTGCAACTCCAATAGTTGCTCCAGCAGCTGGATCAGTAGAACGTGGATAAGTATGCTTACCTAGATGATCATCTCTATCACAAGTAAATGTTAATGAATCTGTAGCAATCTGAACAGTATTTTCTGCTCTAGATAAACCACTTGGTGTTGATGAATCGAAGGTATGTGTATAATCACCACCAGTAACAACTGCATTTGGAGAAGCACTTACAAATGTATGCTTTGTAATATTAGTTGAAGGTATTGTTGTTAAAGTTTGAATGGTAATCGTAGTGTCGGTTACTGATTCAATCTTTATAGCAGTATCATGGAATGGATCAGTTGCTCTTGGATATGTTTTTGTTGATGTATTATTATCAACATCACAAGTGAAACCTATTGAATTTGCTGCTAACTTAATACTTGTACCAGGCGATAATGTATGAGATCCAATAGTCAATTCCATCATTCCAGTAACTGGATTATAATCAGCATATGATGGAGTGAATTTAACTTCAGGTGATGTTCCTACTTGCAATTCAAAGGTGTCATCAGTTTTATTTGCAACCTGTAACCACTTATTACTATATGGATCAGATGCACGAGGATATGAATGTACAGAAGTTCCACTATCCATAGTACATGTAAATGATATTGAATGGTCATCAATCTTGACCCAATCATTATTATTGAAACCATGATCAGTAATAGTTACAGTTAATACACCAGTAGAAGCAACATAAGATGCAGTTTCTACAGTATGTTTTGTTGCTGCTTTAACATTATGATCTAATGTTAGAACCAAATCACCAGTTGCAGAATCATAATTTGCTGCTGTTGGTGTATATTGATCAGAGTTATTAGCAGTAATTGAATTGTTATTAGAACTTACAAACTTATGTTTAAATTCTATATCAGTAACTCCAATAGCAACTGGGTTTCTATAACCAGATCCTGCTGTTAATTCTGGATAAAATTCATAAGTATAAGCATTTGGACTATTCTGGAATACATGTGGTATAGATGTTACACCTGCCTGAACTTCAAATGTTCTTTCAGAAACAATACCAGTTAATGGCAATCCTCTCTCATGATCTGAGAATATTGACGTTGTTACTCCAACATAATTTAAAGTACGAACAGCAGTAGTAGTTGCTGAAACAAATGTGTGTGCATCTGTATTGGTTGGAGTTGTTCCAAGCAATACATTCACAGTAAATGTATCTGTAGTTACATTAGAAACATATAAGAATTTGTCGTATGCAGGATCAGTTTCTCTAGGATAAGCTTTCTCTGCAGCAGAACCAGTAGCACCATTGTAGTTACAACTGAATACTATTGACTCTTTTTCAAGTTTAATTGCATCATTATTTGCAAGTCCATGATCATTAATTGTTATTACTAGATCACCAGTTGTTGGATTATATGTTGTACCTGTTATTGGTTGACCAACAACATTAGTTGGACATGCAAATTCAAGTCCTTTTAATTTAACATAATCAGGATATCCTAAAGATAATCCATGAACATTACTGGTTGTAACTGTTATGATTCCTGTAGTATTATCATATGCAGCAGTTGATATACCAAACTGATACCTAGCAGAAGTACCAACACCAACTACATTACTAATAGAACCAGCAGCAAATAAATTACTATTATCTACAATATCTAACTTGGTTTTTGCACCAACCATAGGTGCATATCCAAGACCAGGTGTTGATCCCATAGAAACTATTAGACCACCTCTTGGTAACTGGTTTTGGTTAATGTCAAATTCAGATTGCATTAACTCACCGTTAGCAGAACTTATTCCTGTAAATACAACACTTGTTATACCTGCATTAGCATCTGCAGAAAATTCATAGTTATTACCTGAATTATTAATTGTTAATGGTGTTTGGAATACTCCATTAATGAATAATATTCCATTACCAACTGCACTAGTAACACCAGTCAATACATTAGAACCATTTCTTGTCAATGTATATGTTCTACCAATACCAGTAAAGTTGTCGGATATATCATCAAATACCATATTGGTATCATAATTTTGTCTTAGGAAAGTTCTTCCACTAAATTCTGCTCTTATGTAAGGAAGATTTG
>Ga0208666_1000374_pt1 | contig 21863 bp, 8 predicted proteins | sample 5B_taG_FD_184078 | JGI IMG/M metagenome (GOLD analysis project Ga0208666, IMG submission 184078) | Marine viral communities from the Subarctic Pacific Ocean - 5B_ETSP_OMZ_AT15132_CsCl metaG (SPAdes) (version 2) | ecosystem: Environmental > Aquatic > Marine > Oceanic | place: Pacific Ocean...
ATTTTATTATATACAGTATTAGACTGTCCAGGCCCCCCGTAAAGACTGTTAATTGCAGAACTTACCTTATCTTGTTTAGATGTATCAAATATATCTTCTATTTCAAATAATCCTTTTTCAGCTGCTAAATGGAATAGCTGTACTGTCATTCCTTCTACAGTATTATTTATTAAGGTAGGGCTAATTGCTGCACCTTCCATGTAAGCTTCCTCATTTGAATCGTACAAAGTAATTTCTGTTGTAGGATTTGCAAAGTATCCTCCATGTATTTTAGACATTAAGTTTTCTACTCCAGATGTAGAGTCTGTAAAGAAATTTAAAGCTGCAAATATTTTATCAAATAATCTATCTAACCAAGATTTTTTTACATTTTGACCTACTCTGTAATCTCCATCAGCTAAAACATACGCTCTAAACTCTTCAGCTAACCACTCATCTATCTCTCTATCTGTAAACTCAGATAATTTTTTAACATCTCCTTTAAATGTTCTAGCAGTCCCTCTAAGCTTTCTAGCTTCGTCATACATCTTAAACCTATCCTCTTTAGAAATAAGCCTTCTAGTAACACCATGCCATGTTTCATGGTACACTACACCATCTACATCCATTTCACTAGATAATAATATATTACCATCTTTAGTGAACTTACCGTATCCTTTACCGTCTATAAGACCTTTTACTAAATTGATACCAATTAATGGATTTCCATTTTTATCTTTAGGCATATTAGCATTAAACCATTTAAGTTGTCCGTCTAGGTCTACTAGCTGTTCATTTTCAAATTCTACAGAAGACTTTAATAAAAATGGAGAATCATCTTCCGCATCCTCATCTTTATTAGGATCATAGTTAGTAAACGGACTGTTTTCCATATTTTGTTTACCTTGATCCATATTTACTTTTTGAATAACTTTTGATTCTTGTGTAGGAACTAAGGCGCCTCTAAGAGCTTCAGCTATACCCGCCGGAAGATCTTTACCTTTAGCTACATTAATTATACCTTCAAAAATTACATTACCTTCGTTGTCTAAAACTTGAACTGGAGTAGGCTTTAACTGTTCTTCTACAATTTTTGAAGCTTCTTCCTCAGTCATTAATGATTTTTCTGTAGTGGTTACTACAACTTCTCCTGTATCTGTTACTGTAGCCTCAACTACAGTTGGTGAATTTTCTTCCGCATTCTCTTGATTTTCTATCCCATTTAATATTTCATCTTTTGTTTCAGGATTACCATTATGCTTAAGATACATATTCATAAATTGTGGTACTGTACTTTGCTCAACGTCTTTAGATTGCGAAGAGTCTAAGTTCATATTTACTGTTACTGGAATATCCGTTATGTCTCTACCTTTAGTAGATAATAAATACTCTGTGTAATTTGCCCACTCTATTGTTTCTACTTCTAGATCATTATTTACTATAACTTCTACATGCGCTTCATACTCAGGAGGGAAGTTTTTCTTTTTAGCATATAGTTTAGCTTTTCCTTTAGCTGCTTTTATTGCTTTTGATTTAGCAGCAGTTGCTGAAGTTCTAGCTTTCTCATCACGTCCTAACCTAGTACTATTAGCATTATGTATAAGTAAAGGTAAAAACTCTAAAAGCTCAGTGTGCTCCGCTGCATACTGCTTAGGATCTGATAATTGCTCTAAAGTAATTTTTTGTCCTTTGTTTCCATAGTGTATAGCGTCTGTTTCTAGCCAAATAGAATACTCTTTTAATTTTCTATCCTTAGCTTGCTTACCAAAAAATATCATTTCAGACAATATAGTAGTAAGTCCTTTGCCTCCAATTAGAGCAGCTTCTTCTCCACTCATCTGATCTTGTGCCACTAACTTTTGTCTAGTAGCAAATAGTCTTAATAGATTGTAAACATTATTTTGCGCATTTTCTCCTAAGTTTTGAGGCCATCCTCTAACTAGGTTACCTTTAATTCCAGACATACCTGGTTTAGATAAGTATAAAAATCCGTTTGGAACATTCCATGAGTTCCCACCAATATTTATATTAGCTCTACTTTCACCCTTTGTTCCTAAAGCTGCTTTAAGTTGGATGTCTTGCACATGTTTTTCATCTTGAACTAATCTCCCTAAAACAGACCCTCTAGATTGAGGATTACCGTTTTCCCAAATAGTCATACTTTTTGACTTTCCAGATATTCTATAGTACAAAGGAACCTGCGCAGTTAATAGCTTTTGTCTATCTTCACTATGTCTATCTGAAACTTCTTTAACAGCTGCTTTTATAGAGCCATCTTCATTTAAATCTCTATCTACATTGTATCTATACTCTCCTTCTGGGCCTGTTAATTTAGCAGTAGGCATATCAGTATATGCTAGTTTACCATCAATCAATACAGGATTAAGATCTTTATCTACAAGAACAAGTTTTATGTTTTCATTTTCTTCAGTTGTAGCATCTTTAAGGTCTTTTAAATATACAAACTTTTTAGTGTAGTCTATATCTCCAGTATTAGAGTCAAAAAATATTATTTGATCCTGCAGCTCAGCAGGAATATTATTTCTATGTATAACCATTAATCTGTTTCCAGATTTCTTTGACCAATCAGTTACATTCTCAGTAGCTCTAAAGAATCTCATTTGAGACATTACATGCTCGTAGTGCATTTTTTCAGATTCTGTTAAATCTCTCTCTGCTAATATTTCTTGATAATCTGCAAATGCTGTAAGAGCTGCTTTATGATTTCCAGCTGTTTTTGTAAAAGGAATATCTAAAATACTAGGTCTGTTGTTATCAGTAACACCATTGTCAGACCATAACTGATCATCTGTATATTCTACATTTATATTTGTATTTTTTCCTTTGTCGTCTCTAACCTCTTTTTCAGCGGGAGTCATAACACCCTCTTGCCACCTTATAAATTCTGACAAGGTATTTGTAATAGCCTGCTGCAGTACTTGGGCTTTGCCTTGGTTATCTAGTTGAGTTTTGACTCTACCTAAATCTTCAGTTAAAGATTCTTTAGTAGAGGCTTGCATTTCTTTAATCTGGTTTTGTAAGGTTGCTATATCTCTATCGATACTTACCAACTCGTTAGAAAGCCATGCCTGGTCCTCCATTGTTAATCCTTCTGGTGGGAACATCTTAACGTTACCACTCTCATCAGTAAATTTATTTAAAACATTTTCTACATCTTTTCTATGCTCAGAAAGTTTAGTAAGCTCTTTTTGAAATTTTGCTAAGTCTTCATTAATTAATTCTAAGAATTCATTAGGCACATTATCAGATGCAAACATATTTAAAAGTTCTTTTAGAACTTGTTTGTCTACTTCTTTACCCTCTTCTTTACTAGTTAAAGCTAAATCTGTTAGAGTATTCTTATCAAAATATCCTTGATCTACAAGACCTTTATAGAAATCTTCTTCAGATATTAACCCTAAGAATTCATTAATTAATTCAAACGCATCCTCTTGTGTAGCAGGTCTTTCTAATATATCACTAACTGATTCTGGGTTAGTTAATAGATTATGTATTACTTGTATTTTTAAAGAGTGTTCTTCTAGCGTAGCTATTGCATCTACTAATTGACTTTCTTTGCCTTTTAATTCGTTTTCTTTTGCTAAGATCTCTGCTAATGCTTTTTGAGCACCTTCAATGCCAAATTTACCTTTCTTACCTATAGCATTTAGATTAACATACAGCTGATTATTTTTATCTCTTTTAGCATTTTGTATTGCACTTAATACTTCTTGAGCGTTTTCTGCAATCTCTAATAGTTGAAATTGAGTTTCATAAACTTCTTCATTAACTGCTTCTAGATTAGCTACCAAGTCTCTTTCCAGAACATCTATACTGGCCTGTAATCCTTCTAACTGCATCGATGCTCTATCTACTATCTTCCAATTCTCTAATGACTTATTTGATGGGTCAAAGGTTTGGAATTTAGTTTGTTTAGTCTCTAGAGCTTCAGTAAGTTTATCAATTTCTTCTTGATCTCTTGGAGTTTTATTAACTTTACCTGACAACTGCTCTAAACGCTTAAGCATTTTAAAAGTTTCTGAATCTGGAATAACAACTAAACCTTTATCTCCTTGTTCTTTATAGTATGCTCTATAAGTTTTCTTTTCTCCATTTTTATTAGTATAATCAAACTCTACTATCTTACCTCTATATTTTCTAGCTAGATTTTTTTCATAGTCTGATAACCCTTTAAACTCCTCAGATTGTGTTACATCTTCTATGTATTGTTCTACTTGTTGTATCTTATCTTCTCTAGCATCTGGGTCTATTAGTTGTTGAACTAGATTTAACATTCTATGTCTTTGCGCTCTAATATTTCTAAGATCCTGTAACTTCTGTATATACTCGTCTTTCTTCTTTAAGTATTGCGCTGGATTTTCTTTTTCAAATTTATCTAAAACTTGTTGTTCTTCAGAAGATAGGTTAGGCGCTACTCCTTGTTTCATAGCTATAGCTAAATCTACCATTTGCTCCCTAACTTCATCAAGCTCGTATAAAACTTCTAAAGCTTCTATATCTTTACCTGAGTTTTCTAAAGCTTCAGCTTTCTTTTCTAATTTACTAGCTTTTTCTGAAAGACCTTGCAATACTAGTTGCGGGTGTGCTGGCTCAGTAAATTGCTTTATACCTAACTGCTTTTTAATTTCTTTCCCTACTTTAGAATTTTCCATTACATCGACAGCTTTCTGCCCTAGCTTATCCATTGTAAAGTTTTTAACTCTTTGTAAGAAGCTTTCATTTTCTGCTTTATCGTTTGCAGGAATATCTTCTATTTGTTCTGCTGATAAATCTAAACCTTCGTTAGTTAATTCTTCAATTAATAATTCTTCTCTAGCATCTAAATCTTTTGCAGACGAGTACGCGTGTACTAATGCTTTTCTATAATTATCATTTACATTTATACCATCTGTAGAAGACATAAGCTCTTTAATTGCATGAGCCCTTTCTTTATGTTGCTCAATAACTTTATTTTTTCTATCTTCTAAAAATTCAGCTCTTTCTTTTGTAGACATATTTGATGTCATGTCTCCATAATCAAACATCTCTTCAAATGCATCGTTCTCCATACTACGAATATCTTCAAGACTTTCTATTACATCTCCAAAGTAACCTGCTTTCATTCTATGGTATACATAACTAAAAAATGCATCATGGTCAGCATTTTTATACGCAAAATTATTATCTGTTAGTAAAGCATACTCTCTACTTTTATCAGCACTAGTCATGTCTGAAGCCATCTCAAAATTAGTTTTTATGGCTTGAAGAGCATCAGGATTTTTATTCATGTAATCAGCTAGATCGCTTAAATCTTTTCGTTCTCTTATACGCTCTTGGATAGATTCCTTAATACCTCCTTGCCATCCTAATCCAAATTCTCTTTGTCCTGTATCTGGGTTAGTTTTAACAAATGTTGGAAGACCTAATCCACCTAAAATAAAGCCCATAAAAATTTCCTTTTGTCCTTCAGGGCTACCATACGCTTCTCCAAAAGAATCGTAAGTATTACTTAACAATCCTCCTAAAGCTTCAAGAGAAGTTGGGTTTTTACCATCAATATAATACTGTTCTGCTGCTTTTTGTCCTGCAATATCTGCTAATTTTTGCCCACCCTCTTCTACAAATCCTTCATACAATGGTCTTTTAAGCACAGTATACAAACCTCCACTTATTTTTCTAAATGTATTGTAATCTTTATATTTAGGTAATAAGCTAGTTACACCATCTTTTTTAACTTTTTTAAATTTTCCAGATAGATTCTTTTTCATTCCGGCTGCTCCTTTACCAAATATTTTTGGAAACATTAACATGTTGCTGTAGCCTACTAATGCTGCATTAGCGGCAAACACACCATTAGCTGTAGAATAAGCTATTTGATTTATGTTTAGCATGTCTTGTTCTGTAGGAGCTTCTCCTGTTCGTTCAGTATGTAGATCTACTAAATTAGAAACTGTACTATCAAAATTATGTCTTGCCTCTACTCCAGACTCATACATTGCACCGGTAGCAAATCTACGAGCAGCAACTAATCCTTGATATATTTTTTCATTTCTATTTATTCTTTGTAGGTTAGCATTTCCTTGGATAGCTTTTTGACCATAAGATGTGTTTCTTAACGCAGCTATTCTCTTCATGTGGTTAGCAGCTTTTGCTGGTATTAGAGCGCTAGCTAATCCAGCTGTAGCAAATTCTGATATAACAGCACCTGCCACAAAAGATAATCCGTTTGCCATACCATCTGTCCAAAAGTTTGCAGCTCCCGGTCCAAATGCAGCTTTAAATGCCCCATATTCAGCTTCTTTTGATGTGTAGTAATTTGGAAGCGATTCTCTAACAGATTCATTTATATCATCTAAACTCCTTTGAAAATCGTTATTAAAAAACTTACCCCAAGTAGAGCTCTTACCAAATCCATCTCTAAACCCTGAATCAATAACTTCTGCTAACCCTACACCTAACCCCACAGTATTACCTAAGACGTTAGTGAATATACCTACTGGTAATTGTGCTCCATAAGATCTTGTAAATTTTTCACCAAAGCTTTGTCCTTCTGCTCTAGTATCATCTATATCGCTTTCATTTATAGAAAAAGGTCTGTCAATATACTTATCATATTCATCATAATCAACACTAGAAACTTGAGTCCCTCCTGTAAAAGGATTGGCTATACCTCTAGAAATTTCACCTGCTCCAGGACCAAAAAAGTTTTGACCTAAAACACTTTCAGGTTCTTTTTCATCTTTAGTAGTGTCAATAATGTTGTTAGAATTTAACTCTGTACCATCTCCAGGTTGAAGTAAACTATCATCTGTTAATCCACCTATTTCTTTTTTTTCTTGCATATATATATTATTTGTAAGCTACTTCGTCTGTGCTTCTGCCCCTCATTTTAGCTCTCAGTTGTGATACTAAAGTAGGGTTTTGTTTTTGATATAAAGCCCATACAGATTCATTTAATTTACCATTTACTAGCCACGGTAAGTTCTTACCTTCATGCTGCAAATATAACATTCCTTGCTGATCTTTTACAAATTGATTGCTATATTCTGGCTTTCCTAGAATAATGTCAAGTAAATATTGATCTTCATACATTCTTTGGTATTGTAAAACAGTTTCTTGAGTACCTCCAACACCTGCAGCTGAATACTGCGCCTGTAGGTCAATATACTCTCCTAAGTTTGCACTTCTACCTGTAGATCTTTTAATTTGAACTAGCTGTTGTCTTATAGCTTCTTGGTACGCTAAATTAGGTAAGCCCATTTTTAGCGCAGTGTTTCCTAATAATCCAGACTGTAGTTGTTGTTGTAAATCTCTACCTGGTTTTAACTCCATAATTTTAGATACTCCATTTTTATTTCTAAATTGGAATCTTAAAGGTTGATTTGTTAAAGGATCAGCCTCGTACACATCTGTAACTTGACCTCCTTGCCATAAATCCATATTAAGATTACCATTTTTATCTGTACCTAAAAACTCTTTTAAATCTTCTTCACTAGTAACTCCCATGATATTCCAATCTTGGAATGGGTCAGAATTAATAATAGTTTTATTTATAGATTTTTGTATTTTTTCTCCATCAGCACCACCGTCAGTAGTATATCCATTTTGAGTTAATGTCATACCATTCTTTTCAATATGATCCATTACAGCATCTCCTGTTATACCATTATCTTCAGCGGCAAACCAGCTATATGTACCCATAGCTAACTCTTTTAACCTTGGAATATCTTCTTTAGTATAGTTAGTACCTAAAGCCTCATTAATCTTTTTAACATCCATGTCTTTATCATCCTCATCACCAAACAATTCCTCCATTAACTGATCTTCTTCACTATCTACAAGAGCTCCCCACAAACCTTCTAAAGTGCTTAATTCACCGCTATGGTTGTTAGCAGCACTAGCTCTGTGCCAGTCTCTTACATTTCTAAATTTATCCATTTCCATAGCAACACCTTCTGCTACACCACTAATAAATCCAGTAGCACCACCTATAAGTCCTCCACCTAGACCTCCACCAAGAGCTCCAGCAGCAGTACCTACACCCGGAACGATAAATGTTCCTCCAGCCGCACCATATCCTGCACCAGTAGTACCACCAACAGCAATTCCTTGTAGACCTCTAGTACTTGCATTACCAAACACATTACCATAATCAGTATCACTGTCGTAAGTATTAATAGTTAGCATTTTAGTTAACTCAAAGAATTTCTCATCTCCATCTTGGTTATGTGCTCTTTGTAATTCATTCCATCTATCTAATTTTGCTTGGCCTCCTTCTCCTTGGTTTAGTAAATAAGCCTTTACAGAATCATCTAACATGCTTTGATTAAATGCAAGTCTAGCCATTTTATCTTCATCTGACATATTTGGATTTTGCAAAATAGATAAATTTTGTAGTGCATTTAACTGAGGCTTATCATTTGTTATACCTTTAGTTGAAGTTGTTCCAGAAGTCATAATACCAAGAGGTAATCCTAAAGAAGATGTTCCTCCTTCTCCTTTCTTTGGAGCTGTTACTTTATCGTATACATATTGTCTAGTAAATCCTTTAAGACGATGCATTATATCTTTTTTAGCTAAAACTTGTTTTTGCTCATCACTTAAATTATCTGGAAGTTCTAATTCTACAAGTCTTCTAAAATCTTGTTTTCCTGCATCACTTTCTATATAGTTATTATACATCATAGCAGCTACTCTGTCTGCTTTACCTACAGTAATTCCTTCCCAATTATAATTAGTATCTGCTTTAATAGTCTTAAGTAATCCAGACATTTCTGCATCATAATCTAATCTTTGCTCAACCATTGGTTCATATATATTACTTCGGAATATTTCAGCTTCTTTATCAAAATAGTAAGATACGTGATTCTTTGCAGCTCCTTGACCAAAGTCTAAAACTTGCTTTCCTTCCATTCTAGCCTTTCTTAAAAACTCTAATTCTTGAGCTCTATTTACGTATGATTTTTTAGCTGCTATAAGTCCAGGATCTTGATCTACATGGTTAGCAGCATCTTGTATTGCAAGTCCCGCATTCTCATAATCACCCTGTTCATTAACATTATTTAAAAACCCTTTTACTTCTTTTTTAGCCGCTTCTACTAAAGCTTTATCTCCATCCATTACTTCTAATTGCGCTAAAGTACGATCAATCATATCTTTACCTTGCTTGTTTTGATCGTATCTTTGTCTAAGAACTTGATTTACTTGAACAGATTGAGGGTCAACATACTGACTTACAAAAGGTTTTAATTCGTATCTACTATATTTATTTGCCATATCGTCTCATTTTTTTCTTATACCCTCCCATTCTTGCTAATGTACTTTCTTCCTCTTTCTTTTCTTTTTCCTTTTTAGGGGGTATTACTGGTTTATTTCTCTTGTTGAATTCAGTCATTAAAGAATTATAATCATCATCTCCAACATTGTATCCTGCAGCTATTAAGTCTTCGCTGTAAGCTTCTCTATTATATACACCTGTTTGACCTGAAATAGCTCTTGCCATCCTTTCTTGAGCGTCATATGCAAGCTTATCTTTACGCATAGATGCAATACCTTTAACAGCATTATCTACAGCCATTAAACGTCTGTCTTTAGTAGCCGCTTTAGCTGCCGCATTAAACTCATCTACAGTCATTTTATTTTTAGCATTTTCTATAGAAGCTCTTTGTTGAGATTGTGCGTTAGCTTGACTAGCATTTAATGCGTTACCAGCATTTGTTGCTCTTCTTTGTGCCTCTAAAGAAGCTTCTTGATTTGCAATTGCTGTGTTAGCTCTAGCCTCTTGAGCTTTAATTTTCATATCCGCATCTTGCTTTTTACTATAAGATGCCATTCTATTTATCATAGAAGCTGGACCGCCCCCAGAAGTTTCTATAAATCTATTTAACGCATTAGCGTCATTTGCATTTCTAGCTAATTGATCATTAAAATCTACTCGATCTAATCTAACTTTAGCCATTCTTTCTGGTATAATAGTTCCAGGTTTAACTAAATCCGCTTTATCCATATAATCAGGCTTTTCTAAAAATGCCATTGCTGCAGGTAAAAATTGTGCAGCATTAACTAAAGCTCCAGACCAATCTCTCTTTTTCTTTTTCTTTTCTGGATCAGTTGGGTCTGGATCATCTGGATCAGTTTCTGGAGTTTCTTCCGGATCTTCAGGAACCTCTTCTGGAGCATCTCCAGCTTTAAATCCTGTTCTAATAGTTTGCTCTCCAAATTTACTATCTTCTTGTATTTTGTTTTCTGGGTTTAACTTATTCCAAGCTTTTTGATATTTTAATACAAACGCAGGATCATTCATTTGGCTATAGTCTGTAATCCCCGCTAATTTTAATACTTCTGGATTAATATTTGACATCCACTCAGCTCCAAAGTCTTCATGTCCTGTAATATACTTTTGAAGCTCTGCATCATCCATATAGTATTGCATATCATTATGATTTACTCCTGGCTGGTATCCTGGAATATCTCCATAGTCAGACAAATAAACATCAGAAGCTACAGTTAAATTATCTTTCTTCTTTTTCTCTTCCATTTTATTTAAAGTAGAAGTATTTGATTTTTTGTCTTCTGACTCTGATTCACTGTCTGTAGCATTTGGATCAGGTCCTTTTTTATAAGACTCTGTTTCCGGATCCCAATAAAATCCTCTGTCAAGACGTTTTCTATGAAAATCTTTTTGCCTGTCAGTCATTTCTTTACCTTTAACTAAAGGGTATTGATCGTTATCTTCAAAAGTATTAGTTTCTCTATCTAATGTAGTATTAGTTTCTTCTTCTTTCTTTTTAACTTGATCTGCTATATCTTTATTTTCCATGATAGTTCTTGTAACATTGTTGACAGTATTATTATAGGTAGTAATACCTTGTGTTTGATCATCTATACCATCCATGTTTAAGTCTTGATAAAGAATTCTACCTGCTGAATCATAAACTGTTCCGTCTTGCTCAAAAGCTCCTTCTACTTTTAAAGCATCTTCTTTAGCTCCTCCTTTTTTATATCTTTGTCCACCAGTGCTAGCGATTTTACTTACATCTCTACCAGCTGCATGTTCTTGCATTCTAGCTAGCAAATCAATATCTTCTTGACTGCCTCCGTCTTGTAAAATCTTTTTATGATGATCAGCGTAAGACATTCCACCTTTCTTTAAATGGTCTGAGAAAAAATAATCTTTTCTTTGTCCACCATTTTTAGCGGATACAGTTACTTTGTCCATAGTTTCTCCATCTTCAACTTCAGTTTTATCATCTAAAAGAATACCACTCTTAGAACCCATTCCGGATTCGTCATGCTTATTCCCAATAAACTCTACAGCATCTGAATTTGGAATAGGAGATACTACTCCTCCTGGCACTGTCTCAGCCTGCTGTTCTTCTGCTGCTATATTAGAGAGTGATTCACCACCTGTATTATATCTCTCCATCTGGTCCATATATCCACCTGTTTGTCTATTCTGAACCGTCATAGCATTAGCTATTTTCTTAGCTTTAAATCCTTTAGCTATTTTAGTACCTCCCATAAAAGCCAAAGCATCATCTGCTTTACGTAATAAAGGCCCAACTCCTTTAGCTGCACCTGTAAGTATTTTACCAAAAGGAATTACTCCTACAGTGTTACCTGCGGCAGCTAGTATATTTTTTCCACTTGGCTCATTTTTAACATTTTTATAAGATTGTGCTAGCCTTAGCGCAGAAGGTATTCCTGTCATTTCTGCTATAAGTTGAGTTGGAGCTCCATGAGTACTTCCTCCGGGAGCCATACTAAAATTTGTTATTTTATTAGCCGCTCTATTTAATTTAGCAGATATACTATCATCTGTTGCTGTAATAGTTCCTTTTGCTTTATCCAAATCTTCTTGAGAAATTACAGGCATATCTGGATGTCTAGGTATATTCATATGAGGCCCACCATGGTTATACCTACGTTTCATTTTAGCTCTTTGAGCTAATTTATCTAAAAGTCTAATGTTTTTCATATATAATTTTTTTAAGCGTAAGCATATCTAGGCATACCTCTATACCCTCCACGTCTTGCTGTTACATTTCTACCTAAGTCGTATCCAGAATAAGATTTTTGTTTAACTTCTCCTGCTCTTTTTCTTACCATCTGAGCTCCTAAATCCTCTCCAACTTCTTTGTTAAATGCTTTAATTTTTTCTGCTCTTTCATGCTTTAAGTTACTTGCTGCTTTCTTAGCTTTGGCTTGTCCGTAAAGTCCTTTTCCTAATCCATATAAACCACCTACAATTGCTCCTGCTACATTTCCTACACCTGGAACAACTGTTCCTAATGCAGCTGCAGTTGACATACCTGTACCTACACCAGATAAAATATCTCCAGTAACTTCTCCTGCGTTGTATTTAGTATCGTCATCATCTCCCCAAATCTTTTTAGCCGCATATCCAGCCCCTGAAGCAATTAAACCTATACCTGCCCCAGATGTAGCAAAGTCTTTTAGACCTTTTCCTATTGCAGATCCTTTAGCCATAGCTTGAGTACTTTTAGATGCTGCCATATATCCATCTTTACCCATAGTTGTAGACATTTCTACTAATGGTGTTTTTAACAGTGAAGTGGATTGTTTTATCTGATCTGCAGTTTTAAACCCGTCCAGAGTCATCTTTCCAGTTTTATAAGTATCAAGCATACTTTTAGTAGCATCAAGACTTTGTTTAGCTCCTTCAAAAGTTTTTTTCATTTTCCAGGCTTGTTCTCCCATCTTAAGTCTTTGACTTACATCAAAAGCAGTTTTTGCTTTATTAAACCCTTGAACCATGTCCATAGTTTTCTTAGCACTTCTAGTTCCTTGGTATATATTTCTTGCAGATTTTAAAGCACCTAAAGTACTTTGCTTATCTTTTTTAGCTTGTGTTGCAGCATCAAAATTTCCTTCTCCAAAAAGTCCTGCACCTTCTCCTAGAGTTAAAGCTTGGTTAGTCATTCCAACTACACCTTCAGATTGAGCGTCAGCTTCTTGCTTGGCTGCAGCAATTTTATCTGCGTCTTGTGCTTTTTCTGCATCAATTTCTTTAGCCATATCTTCTGTCTTAGTAATAGCTCCCTCTGTTTCTGCTTGTAGTGCCGCTTCTCTCTTAGCTTGAATTTCAGGATTATCTTCTTGGTACACAGTCATAGCAGTAGATCCTATACCCGCTGGAATTTGATTTTCAGCATACATACCTGCAGTAGCATATCTTTTCCTTCTTGTTACTTTTTTCTTATTTCTTTTATTTAGTTTTTTCATTTTATCTGTATAGTTTTTTTGCTCCTACTGCTGTAGAATGCAAATTTATTAAATTATTTGATATATTGTTATATATTAAGCGTATTCCTAACCATCTATCTATAAACTTCTTTCTTTGGAAAAAAGGTTTAACAGCTGGAGGTAGTATCATATACGCTGGTGTAGGGGTTTCTACCATACCTGCATAGGTAAACATTGGTATAGTGCTTGACGTAGTTAATGTCCCTGTACTTATTGCTCCTACAACATTTGGTGTTCCTGGAGTATAGTAAGCAGAAGCGTCAACCGCTAAGTCTGCTAAGTCTCTAAACTTATTTATATTCCACTGATTTCCTATTCTTCTTATATTTACTAAATACTCTATAGGACTAGACTCTTTATCTCCTGAAATTTGAAATGTGTTAAATACATAAAAACTTGTAAATCCTGCATCTAGTATAAGATTGTTATCATTATCATAGACATCAGCTACATATGAAATATTATGATACACAGAGTCTGCTTGTCTTAATTCATTGTGGATAGGCTCAAATTCAAAGTTATAGTAATTTCTATCTAAACTAAATTGCTCTTGATATAAAATTCCTTTTTCTCCTTCGTTATGTTTCCACACACCCGAATTACCGTAACTTGTAAATGGGTCGTCAGCACCAGATGACATGTTAACTCCTCCAGTACCAATAATACCATTTAAATGATTTGTGTATAAATCTGTAAAAGAATAAAAAGTTTTTGTAGTATTAAAATATCTATATGGAATATAGTCATGAAAACTTGACCATACAGCTAATTCTGGGAAATATGATATAGTCCATCCTGTAGGCGTAAAGTAATTAGTATCATCCCAAGCTAAAGGAACAACATCAAGACACGGCTGTCCAGGAAGAGCTAAACAAGGAATGTACATTGTGTACTGACATAAATTTTTATTCCAAGCAATTTTTCCTGGAGGAGTTGGGATTGTATTTGGCAAATTCCATCCTGTAAGAAAAGCAGCTGTAGGTTCTAAATCTCGTTTTGTTAGTATAATTCTTTTATATTTAGGATCATATATTGAAGTTAATCCTATCCCTATTGTTGGGTTATCCATAATCCCACACGGTGCAGCGCTAAACCCGCCGTAGCCTGATAACATCGTTCCTAAATTTTCTCTAAACCAAGCCTCCATTCCTACTTTACTAATTTCAACTAGCTTGTCTTGCATTAAGAAAACTTTACCTCTAATTCTATCTACAAAAAAGTATCCAGCCCTAGTTGTTAAAGCAGCCCATTGGGATTGAGTTCCTCCATACCCATCTTGAGTTTGTACTAATTCATCTGGATCTTGTTGAAATATATCTCCACTACCTATAGCAGCTTCACTACCATCAGACATTGACATTGTTTGTTTACCTTTAGCAGCAAATAAACTGTCTACCATATGGAAGTATAACAAATTATTAAAGCTTGCTAACTTCCAAAGATCCCCTCTATTCTTAGGTAAATCTTTAAATTGATTAGCTAGAAATGTTCTATAGTTGTCAATAACACTTGAGGTATCTGCTCTAGCACTTCTGTGAGTTCTTGTTGGAAAATCACTTAATGCGTTATCTTTTAAAGGTAACGGTATAGCAGTTCTTATATCATTTACTGAAGAGTAATCTGGGTTATATTTTATATTATCTTGAGCTGTATAGTCTCCTGAGTTTATTCCTTCTCCTGTACTTTCTGTTCCACTTGATGTTCCTACATACTTTAACATTTCTTTTGCTGCAGTAGCAGGGAAGTAATTACTCATTGCAGATTCAGCATGTCTAAAGTTTATATTATCTTGACTTTCTACTATATTGTGATATATAGATCGTTGAGGATTTGAAGTCTCTGAAGGGTCACTAGGCTTTACTCCCATAGCTACTCCATATCTACATATATATGTATCTCCACCAAATATTCCTTCTGGTTGAATTGTACTAGTATTTCCTGTACCATTCATTGTATTGTCATCAAAAGTAAAATTTTCCAAGTCGTCTCCTAGTACTTCAAATCCAGTCCATACTAATTCCTGAGAATCAATAGACTTATACATGTCTGTTTTAAATGAATGTAAATTTACTAAGTAATTTCCTGCTCTATTTTGACTTGAGTATGGTGAAGGCGATATAGTATTTGAAGGGTAAGGTGTTAACAATATAGATGGAGTTGCTAAATGACTTTCTCCCCAATTATCTTGAACGTCTCCTGTTCCCGCATCTCTAGTATTAGAAAGAGCCCTTAACTCATGGCCGTCTAACAAACTAAATATCATACACGATTCTCCAAACTCATTAAATATTTTTCCTCCAAATCCTAAAGCTGTTCCATCAAATATACTATCACCGTGTAAAAAAGATTTAGATTTTTGTCCTATTATTCTAGGATTTACACCAGGAATAGATAAACTTTGACCTGAATGAAAACTAAAGTTAGAGTATCTTCCTCCAAAAAATATTGCTGTGTGCACATCTCTAGGGTAACAGTTAAGTGTGGCATTATATCCCCACTCCTCATTAACCTCTACAGGATCTGTAGTTGAGCTAAAATTAATTAATGTAGTATTCATACGCTTATCTTGCGCAGTAGTAGGCCCATTAAATGCATAATGGTTTACAATGTATTCAGGCTTAATATGTGTTAATCCTGCAATACTATTCTTTGTACGAAGTAAGTTAAAGTCATGAGTAGAAAAATGACTATAAACGTTTCTGGTTGCTGTGTTTGTATACAAACTAGTACTCTCAATAGTTCTTGATGGAAAATCTGTTGACCTCAGAGGCCAAGGTCTTTTCATATAAAAAATTTCTGCCTCATCTTGTAAAGTTTGTAGTATATGATTTACCTGTGTAACAGAAGTTCCACTATTTGCTCCTTCACTACATATTCCTATAACCTCAGCTTTTTGGTCCATAGGCTTTATAAAATCTTGTCCTAAAATTCTTTTATCCCCGTGTTTTCTTTTAGCATAATATATTCTAAAACCTTGAACTTTATCTGCAATTTCTCTAGGAATTTTAATATCTTCTAATTCAAAACCTAAAACTTGAACATCATGGTTTATAATAGCGTCGGTTAAAGTATTAGTTAAAATAGTCCCAGAAATAAAATCATATTGCATCCAAGATCTTGAAGAGGTATTACCTCCACCCCATGACGGGTTATTACTTGGATTTCCACTCCAAGTACCTATTGGGGTTCCCCAACTACCACCTCCTTGTGTTGAAGGCAGTCTATAATTTCCACAAGGATTATTACAACTATCACATTCGTTAGCATCTGCTTGTCTCCATCTTGCATTACTCCAAGTAGATCCATTTCCATCACCTCTTAATTCTACCCAATCTCCACTAATCATAGCTAATGTTCCTGAACCGTTCATACCACAAGCTGTTCTAGAAGTAAACCAATCTACGCTTCCTGACGGACAACCACAACCACCCCAACTACCTGTACTATCACCACATCCATTACCTCCGGTACCGTTTAAACTCCATTGCAATCTTGTTGATCCTGTTGTACTAGTGTTATGTATTTTTTTACCCCACACACCATAACGAGCAACTACTTGCATTTGCTGGTCTGCCATAAATCTGTTATTTGACCCTGACGACGCACTAAATATTAAAGCATTTCTAGCTGCAGTAGTAACATTTGCTCCTGACGCATCTGTAACAAGACTTGAGTTACCACCTGTTGCTAACGTCTGAAACCTAAAACCTCTACCCCAGTTAGCTGGACCTGGAAAATAAACTCCACCTCCAGAAGTTTGCATCATAACTAATCTACCGTTCCATAACTGTGCAGCACTTGTAGTTCCTACACTGTTCATGGTAGAGCAAGCATTTCCTACAATAGTTTTTCTATCTGAATTTTCATTAGAAGGAAAGTGGTGATGTCTAACATTTAAACCTCGTAAGTCCTTTGAACCTATTTGACCGTTCTCATCAAACGTTCGATAGTTATCTGAATTAGGATAGAACTCTGTAGCATTTTGCCAGTAGTTCATCTGTGTAGATGTTATAGAAGTTATACTACTATCAATAAAATGAAAATTTGCTGCATAACTACTCATATTAGCTAGGTCTGGTCTTACTAACCCTCCTGATGGTGGATCTAACTCATTTCCTTGAGCCTTTCTTCCAGGTATATGATAAGCATAAGACATGCTACCATCATTTAAAATAAATGCAATATAAAATGCATACACTTCATCTCTTGTGTATCCTTTATATTTAAAAATATTTGGAGCAAATCTATAAGATCTTCCAGGCTCTGCAGCATTTCCGGAATCTATTTCAGTTGTTCCAAAACCTGTTTCAAGGTTATCTACCGTAGCATAAAAAGTATCAAAATCATCAATCGATTTTACTACTGAATTTAGTTTAATATTGTTTGCATATCGTTGGTATCCTAAATCTAAAACTCTTGTTAGATTTCCAAGATATAGAACTCCATCTAATTGATTTATTGTTTTAGCAGTGTCGTAAGCAACTGTGTCTATTACTATATCTTCTACGCCCGCACTACCAGCTCCTTCTAAACCAGAAAAAGATATACCATTATCTGCTGCAACTTGTGCATCTATATCTGGAAGCCTATATGCAGTAGTTACTCCCCCCATTTTTCTAATAATAGCAGGTCTAATTAGGCTATAGTCATTATTTACATTTGATATTTTCCAATTTATAGATTTAGAAGTTTGACTACCGTGAGCTGCTCCGTCTTTTCTAAAAACAGGAGTAGTAAAATCATACTCATCTACAATAGAAACTGGATTAGATACTGTTAAATAGTTAGTAGCAACATTATCAACATCTACATATGCTAAAGCTAAATAATAAACTCCTGTCCTTAATCCTCCACCTGTAACTACAGAAGACTGCTGAACTAAATCTATAAAGTCTAAGTCTATGTGAGGTACAGGGCCAGAAGCTGGAAATAGGTTTAATAAATCAATATGATTTTCATGCGTTCTATTTACATTTGTAGAAACTCCCGCACCAAAAGAACCTACAAGTGTAGGTAATCCGTATAATCTTAATGGACTAATACTAGCTTCTTGCCTAGTAACATTAAGAGCTCTTGGAGGATTAAGATCGTCAGTAAAATAAACTACTAAATCTCCTGTTGAATCAATTTTAAATGTTCCTTCTATAGGATAATTTATATTAAAATTTAAGTTATGTGTGTTTGGATCAGGTTGATATATTATAGTAACATTACCATTTTGCCACGTAGCTATAGCAGAATCTTGGAGAGTAGGAGGGGATGTACTAAGATCATCAGCTCTACGATCACGTAAAAATAAAATAACTTTATCGTCATTAACTTCTATATGACCAACAACAGCAAGATGCTCACCAGCAACTCCAGGCTTAAGCCTACCATCTGGAGTATTACCTGTTTCATTACTTACAGTACCATCTTTATCTTGTACAATAGCATTTAACGCATATCTCCATGTACCTTCAGGCTGGTCCATGTGTGACGTATCTTTAAATAATCCTTTTACAAACTTTTTATTTGCCATATTTATCCTCTATATAAATCTTCTCTTGTGTTTAAACTCTCAAACCCTACATCATGACTACTTATACTAGGAACAAGTCTAACCCATTGATTCATAAAAGATTCATACCTATCTATATCTGGGTAGTTTGCTGCGTTCCTAGCTTGTGTGCAGTAGTATTTCCATTTATTATCTGCAAAGTTATAATCTATTCCATTTCTTTTATTCTCAGGATCACTAACAAGAGATAATAAAAGTTTTTTGTATATATACCAAAATAATGCTTCTTTATAGCTTATATCGTCTGGCACTAATGGATAGCAATCTTCATCGGTAGGAAAAGCCATATAGCTTATACATATTTTTCCTGACTCAAATGATGTTTTTATATAATCACAATCTACAATATAAGTTTCTTCAAAAGCTGCATTTTCATTTATACACCCATCACAGTGCATACTTGCGTGAAATGTGCTAGCCCCATATTGTAAGGGCTGCAACTGGTTAGAATTCTTAAAATATACATTCTCTAAAACCACTATTCTAGCGTTTATCTCGTGTAGTATTGAGGTAGTACTTGAGTATTCTAAACCAGCTGCTTGTGCCGATACTATTTCATTTTGAAGGTCTGTCACTTTAGTTGTTAAAGTGTCTAGCTCTTTAGCTGTAGTTGGAGAAACTGACCCATTTATTGCTACTTGGTTTATATAATATAAATCAGTAGGCATTAAAACTTTATGGTCTTTAACTTCCAATACACATTGTTTTTGACACAACTGTGGTGCAGCTCCAATATGCTCTAAAGCTTCTCCTATCCACTCAATAGCGTCATCTATCCAATTATCACTTTGAGGTCTTAAATCTCTAAAGATTTTTCTTATAACTGTTTTACTTGATATTGTTTTGTATATTGACATAATTAAAGTTTTGCAATAGCTGGTTCAATAAACCCTCCATCTTCTTTTTTCTTTACAGGTTTACATATATCTTTTTTATTAACTTTATCATAGCCTGCATAGTAATATCCTTCCCAGCACGCTTTACCATCAGATCCTTTTTTCTTTCCTTTTTTAGCCATGTTATTGTTTTTTAAATGTTAAATACGATAACTCATCAGTTTTTAATAAAGATATTAATTTTTCTTTATTTCCTTTAAGCCCTCGTGTTGCGTCAAATCTATAGACAGATTTATTAGGAACTAAGCATTTTCCTTTTCTCCAGTAGTATTTACAATAAAAAGAATCTGTATGGTATATATACCATTTAGTGCCAGTATTAGTTTTTGGATCATACACCTGCTTACCGTCAGCTAATAATTCTTTTTTATATTTATTACTTTCACCCCAATCGATTCTAGGCGATCTAGGGTCTCTATCTTTTCTTACTATAGATATTGTTGATAAATTGTGTCCCATATTAAACTCTTTACCTCCAAGAATATAGTCCATAATCATAATATTAAATTCTGAACATATATCCTTGAAGAGAGTTTTGTTTATATCGCCTTTATCATCAACGTAACTGTCATATATATTGGTTAAAGTATATGCCATTATTTTTGTGGAACGTCACCATCAACAATGTTTTTCTTCTTATTTTTCTTTTTGTTCTGCTCGTCTTTAGTCACTGTGTTATAAGACTTACCGTTCCAGTTAAAAGTTTTATTACCCGCATTTTTATTTTTTCTAAACGCTTCCTTAAAAGATACCTTTTTTTCTTTCACAGGAGTAGCTTTTTTAAGCTTAACGTCTGTAGTCTTAGTTGGAATTTTCGTTACTTTTTTAGGCTCCAACTTTACTACCGTCTCTTTCTTTGTGATTTTACTTTTAGTTTTGTCAGCTCTATTTTGTTGTCTGTCAGCTTTTTTAGTTAATCTCTTATTTTTTCTTTCAGATCTTTTATCTTCTCTTGACTTTTTTCTAAGCGCACGCTTCTCTTGTCTTTCCATTTTGTTAAGAGCTCTTCTCTCTTCTGGAGTAGTGTCAAGTTTTCCTACTTGTTTTTGAGCTCTTTCTTCTGCTCTTGCATCTCGCTTACCTCTTCGGTCTGCTCGCCTAGCATCTTGCCTTTTTCTTCTTTCTTCTCTCTTTTCAGTTCTGTCTTGAATTCTAGATAATTTTTTAGTTGCTCTTTTATCTTCTCTTTCATCTCTTCTTTTTGATCTTACAGCTTTACGCTCTTCTTTTTGTTTTTTTCTAAGATCTTTCATTCCTCCATCTTCAAACATTCTAGGAGTTGGTTTTTCCATAAAATCTTGTTGAGCCATTCCGCCCCCCATTTTTCTTGTTCCACCTTTTTTCATTTTCGTTTTAGATTTGATAGCAGATTTCATGGATTCTTTTTTATTACCATCTCCATCCATATCTAAATAATCAGGCTTTGACCCACCTTTCTTATATTTCATACCTGCTTTTTTATACATTTTAGTTTTCATTTTAAATAAATTTATTTTAGTTATTTTTGTTTATTGCTTGCCCTCATAATTGTTTGAGGATCTTGCATTCTATCATTTTCAGTATCAGAAGCTGAGCTTGCTAAAAGTTTTAACTCTCCTCCTAAGATTCCTTGGTTTATTGTTTGTATCATATCTAGAGGAATTGGGAAGTGTGACTTATCTCCTTCATAACATCCTCCGTCCGCGCAATCTCCAAACCTAGAAACTTCTTCTGGATCTTCAAATACTCCTCTAATATTTATAAATTCAAGACCATCTGCATTATGTATATACATATAATCTTCTATCATAAATGCTTTATATTTTCCTTTAGTATATTTATCATACGATAAAAATTTAATAACATTAGATTCTACCATAGGAATACGTCCAACACCACTAATATCTCCTACATGTGTTATAGCCTCACTAAAATTATATCTAATAGTTTTAGGTATAGGCTGAACTGTTCTATATACGCAAGACGGCGCAGGCAATCCACAACACTTACTAGCATTAACTCTTTCTAGTCTTATACATCCTAAATCTTGCTCTGTATGACGACTTCTAAATCCATTTTTTTGATAATCTCTGCGTATAAAAACTGCACGATAATGCTTAATGTTAAATTTAATTTGGTCTAAAGAGATATGCTCATCATGATGAGATCTACCTCCTCTTACA
>Ga0208666_1000377_pt1 | contig 21669 bp, 34 predicted proteins | sample 5B_taG_FD_184078 | JGI IMG/M metagenome (GOLD analysis project Ga0208666, IMG submission 184078) | Marine viral communities from the Subarctic Pacific Ocean - 5B_ETSP_OMZ_AT15132_CsCl metaG (SPAdes) (version 2) | ecosystem: Environmental > Aquatic > Marine > Oceanic | place: Pacific Ocean...
AGCAAATCAACAAGCAAATGCGTTTGCTTCTTTGTTAGGCACTGGTGGAGGTGACACTGGTGGAGGTGACACTGGTGGAGGAAACACTGGTGGAGGAAACACTGGTGGAGGAAACACTGGTGGAGGAGACACTGGTGGAGGAGACACTGGTGGAGGTGACACTGGTGGAGGAAACACTGGTGGAGGTGACACTGGTGGAGGAAACACTGGTGGAGGAAACACTGGTGGAGGAAACACTGGTGGAGGAAACACTGGTGGAGGTGGCACTGGTGGAGGTGGCACTGGTGGAGGTGGTTATTATGATGAAGCAACACAACGTCAAGACCTTATCGATGAGATAAGAAGAAGGAGAGAACAAAACAGATTACCACCTGAAAGACCACCATTTGTTCCACCTATGGATACACCATTTGTTCCACCTATGGATACACCATTTGTTCCACCATTTGTTCCACCTATGGATACACCTAGAGACACACCATTTGTTCCGTTTAACTCACTACCTATAATGCCTTTGATTTCAGGATTAGAAGATAGAGATGCTATGCGTAATGAAATGTCTATACAAAGAATGGATAACAACATGTTTGATCCTGTAAAGGTTGGCATAGGAAATTTAAATCCATTTAATAGGAGAGTATAGTGGCAGAGTTTAAAGGTAAAAAAGTAACACTAAACAGTCCTAGAGCTATTCGTAAAGGTGAACCTGGATATGGCAAAAAACGTAAAGTTGTTTTCGTCAAAGGCTGTAGCAGTGACGGAGGACGTGTAAAACGTATAACTTTCGGAGATAAAAAATTAGGTAAACATCCTGGAGACAAAAGTAGAAAGAAAAGCTATTGTGCTAGGAGTGGTGGTATAAGCGGAAAAACCGATAGATGTAGTGCTAATTATTGGGCACGTAGAGATTGGAACTGTTAACTCCTTTACTTATGCATAAAGATATAGGATGATATAATTATGGCAACTAAAAGTGAACAATATCAACAAGTTTTAGATAACATTGCAGCTGGTGATCCAATGGCTGCATACACAGGGTTTACACAACTACCTTTTAGTGAGCAAATGATGTTATACATGACTCCAGGAGTTGGGGATGCTATTGCTTATGTAGAAAGTGCAGACTTTTTAGACAAAGCAGGTAAAGCAAGACAAGAAGGAAGATATGGTGACATGATAGGTTCAGGATTATCTGGTGGTATTGCTGCTGCTAGTATGCTTCCGTTTGCAGGATCTGTCATAGATGCTGCAAGAGTAGGTGGTAAAACTCTTGAAAGAGGTATAGGTAGTTTAATGAATAGAGTAAACGCTAGAATGGATGATGGTATCCCTGGAGGTGGAGGTGGTAGTCGTGGAGGTGTAAATGATAAAAGAAGATCACAACTACTGTTTGACTTAAAAAGAGAAAGAATGATACAACAAAAATCTGTAAATGACCTTGTTGAAATGGAGGGTTCTAAAAAAGCAGAAGCTAAAATAATTGCAGAGCTTAAAAAACTAGACGCAGCAGATCCATGAAACGAAGCTCCAACAGAGAAACTTACTCTGTATCATGGATCTGGAAAAAACTTTAATGAATTCGATATAGATAAAGCTGGTAAAGGCGATCTAGGATATGGTCTATACTTTACTCCTGAAGAAGGTATCGGAAATTTGTACACAAATCTAGATGCATCAAAAATTAAGAAAATGTGGAGCAAATCTTCCGTAGACGAGGTGATACAAAGACGTGGTGGTAATCCTAACCCTACATTATACAAAACTGAAATAGAGTTATCTCCTGACCAAATTTATGTAGCTAGTAAATCATACGATAATCAAACTCCTGTTGTACAATCTAAAATAGATGCAATTATAAAAGACTTTGATTTACCCCCTATAGACAAATCAATAAGAAGAGGTTGGGCAGAACTATACACAAATCTAGAACTTGAAGCTGGCAAAGTTCCTGAAGAAGTTTTTTCTAACTATGGTATAAAAGCATTGAAAAGAGATACAACATACAGTAAGTTTAAAAACAAAAACGTTGGGGATATTTATTATTCTATTTTTGATGACTCAATTATAGATATAGTCGATAAAACACCGATAAAGTAAATAATAGTCGTTCGCACAGACGTTCTAAATTAAATTGGTAAGGTATAGTTACAACTAAAGATTCTGTGCAATCGACTATAACCAGTCTTCCCACGCCTCTTCGCCTAATACTGTTTGAGCAAGGTTAAGTTTACTTCGCAATGCTTGTACTATCTTTTCATCAACCGTTTCTTTACAAACTATGTCTATATATGTGACTTTATTAGTCTGACCGATACGATGAGCACGGTCTTCTGACTGTAAACGTTTTTCTAAATCGTAATTATTAGAAAAATAAACTACAGTGTTTGCAGCTGTAAGCGTTATACCATATCCACCTGTCTGTGTATTACCTATAAAGAAACGCAAAGGACTATCTTTATCCTGAAAATTAGTTATAAGTTGTTCTCTATCTATATCAGAGGTATCTCCATAATATGTTCCTACAGAATCTTCACCGTACTCTTTACGTATAAGTCCATGTAATCTTTGTATGTCGTGTCTATAATTTGCCCATATAATAACCTTTCCTTCAGTTTCACTTAATATTTGCATTAGTTCCTCAGTTCTGCTGTTAGGTATGTCTTTTATTTCACTATCGTCTGTAGATGCAAACCCACAAGAGATCTGATGTAAACGTATTATTTGTGTAATAACTGAAGATGCAGAAACTGTGCCTATGCCTGATAACTCAGAAATAGCATACTTTTTCATTTCTTTATATACTTTTTTCTGTTCAGGTGACATTTCTATCTCACGTTTTATATAAACTTTATCAGGTAAGTCTAAACAATCTTCTTTCAATACTCTATAACTAAACTTTTGTAATAATTCATTTAACTCATCTAAATTCTGGAAACCGACAACTTGTTTAAAACTCCTGCCTCCTGCTTGTCTGTCTACTAACAACGCATAACGATTTCTAAATGCATAATAAGAACTAAATCCTAATAACGCAGGATCAAGAAACTGTGACTGTGTGTAGACGTCTAAAGGTGATCGAGTGACAGGTGATCCAGTTAGTATTCTACGATAATGACAGTATTTACCTATCTTGATTATATTTTTAGTACGTTTAGCTCCAGGATTTTTTATAGTTGTACTTTCATCAACAGCCATTAACGTGTCTTTATTAGCTATTAACTTCCATGCAAATTTAACACCTTTCGTAGTGCTTAACGCCTCTACATTCATAACTAATATTTTTAATTCAGGAGAACTGTTCATTAGTTCTTCTTTTTCTTTCATAGCTTTAGCTGATTCACTAGCATTCCATAGATAGACTTGTTTGTCTATGTGATCTGGTAAATGTATAGGTATTTCTCTTTGTGCCCAATTACGATAGACACCTTTAGGTGCTATTATAACCACAGCATTTATTTTCTTTTTAGTGTATAGATGTGCTATGTTGTCTATCAACACTTTTGATTTACCAGTCCCCATCTCCATAAAATATGCAAAATTTTCTCTATCACAACTTTTTTCTAACGCTGTAAGCTGGTGTTCGTATGGTTCAGTTTTAAATACAAACGCTTGTGTCATACTGTACTCCACCAATAAGGTTGTCTATCAGGTATTTTATTCCACTGTGCATAGGTTTTTTCGTTAATCACATAATCACGATAGGCTTTTACAGGATCATTATTTTTATACTCGTCAGGCATAGCTTGTCGCATAGGTGTTAATCCTAAATCAGGCATAGAATCGGGAACTACAGCTAGTTCTTTGTTAAGTTTAGTGTAAGACATATGCTCTCTGTCGTATCTAGTCTCATATTCTTTACATAAAGCAAAGAAATGGTAGTACAACCAACGATAATTTTGTTTAGATTCTCTAGTCCATATAGTACATGGATGATTTTTATAAGCAGTTTTATAAATACCTTTTTCGTCACAATACTTTTCGCCACTATAAACACGATGAGCTGTACTTAACATCTGAGCAGACTCTAGTGGCATTTTAACAACGAGTTTATCTGGTAAACACATGGCAGCATGTGCTGGATCTTTATCTACGTAAAATATATTCATAATCTCTCCTTTCTTATAGTTATCGCAAATCATAACGTATAAACACACAATAGTAAAGGACTAGGTAATAGGTGTCTAATATGAGAAAGTAATACGACTCCTCACCTTTTGCAATACTGTCTTGACCTGCTATCATATTAGCATATTAGCTTTTTGAAAATTTTTAACGTATCATCATCAAGAAAATAACTTTTCATGAAGTAATAATATTTCCGCTTTACTTTTTAGGAAAGATTATATATGATCAAGTATAGATAGAAACTAGAGGAAGAATTAAGAATGTCAAAAGTCTACGCAATACAAGAAACTCCAGGCAAGAATCTACTTGCTGCTACTAATTACGGTGAACTCGAGTTTCTTCTACCACCAAAAACTAATTTAATGTTCTCGACTGAAGAAGCAGTCACTAAAATACGTTCAGCATTAGAGTTTTTTGGACCAGAAGACTATCTTTTATTAGTCGGAGATCCAGTTTCGATAGGTATAGCAACACACTATGCTGCTATGAATACTAATAAAGTTAATATGCTCAAATGGGACAACAGAGAATATAAATATTTTCCAGTTGAAGTAGATTTTAAATAGAGGGAGATTATGTCAGATTTAAAAAATGTATGGGAAGAAGATGCCACACCTAACATGGATAACACACCACAAAACGATAGTTTAAAAGAAGTTTCTTTTTGGGCTCAAGAACAATTAAGATTAGAAGAAGTGGTCAGACAAAAAGAAGAAGAATTAGCTGACGAAAAGAAAAAGTTAAAAGATATAGTAGAACAAAAATTACCAGATGCTATGCGTGAATGTAATCTATCGGAGATTAAGTTAGCAAATGGTTCAAAAGTTTCTGTACAGCAGTTTTATTCTGCACGTATAGGAAAGGAAAGAGAAGCAGAAGCATTTGCATGGCTAAAGCAAAATGGACACGAGGACATTATCAAAAATGTAATCTCTGTTCAATTTGGTAGAGGTGAAGATGAGTCTGCTGTTTCTGTGTCTGAGAGTTTAGTTGCTCAAGGATACGCTCCTACGAACAAACGTTGGGTAGAGCCTATGACTCTTAAAGCGTTTGCACGTGAACAGGTAGAAAACGGTACAGACCTCCCGTTTGATGTCTTTAATGTATATGTAGGTCAAAAAACTAAAATAACTAAAGGATAAATAAAATGAATGATGAAGTTAAAAAACCAATAACAAAGAAACAAAAAACTGAACTATCGTTAGATGTTAACGATATGATGGCAGACGCTAACTCTGGTCTGGAGAATGTATCTTCAGAAGATTTAGCTATTCCGTTTTTACGAATTATACAGGCTATGAGCCCACAGGTTAATGCTCGTGATGGTAAACACATAGCTGGTTGTGAACAAGGGGATATATTTAATACTGTTGATAATACATTGTACAAAGGTGCAGAGGGTGTCACAGTAGTACCAGTGGCTTATAAACGTAATTTTTTAGAGTGGTTGCCTGATAGAAAAGGTCTAGCAGGTGTACACGATAGTTCTGAAATATTGAGTAAAGTTGTAAGAAGTGACAAAGGTCAAGATTATTTAGAAAATGGTAATCTAATAGCAACTACAGCCAATCACTATGTACTTATATTAGATGACGCAGGTGGGTTTAGCCAAGCGATTATTGCTTTTGGTGGTAGCCAACTTAAGAAATCTAAAAAGTGGAATTCTATAATGTCTGGTCTTAAAATAAGAACAAAAGATGGCAACGTGTTTACACCACCTACGTTTTCTCACAAATATAAGTTGACTTCAGTGATAGAACAAAATGATCAAGGATCATGGTATGGTTGGGATGTAGCTATGGACGAACAGTTAGGAAGTGAAGATAGTTTTATCTATTCTGCTGCTAAACAGTTTAGTCAGAATGTTAATTCTGGTTCCATAAAGACAGCTAACGAAGACACTCCGTTTTAATTATGGTCTTAAGAGTTTGCTCGATACTCTTCAATAACATCGAGCATGATATAAGATATAATTATGATAAAAATAGCAGAGAGTTTATCTCAGCTGTTTAAAGGATCGCAAAGAGCACATGGTAATTTTGAAGTTATTAAAAACAGAGGCGATGGTAAGAAACAGGGTAAAGCCATTACTGTTAAAACCTCTGGACCATCTGTGGAGCTGTGGGAAAAACACTTACAGGGAGAATATGGGTTAGGTGTTATTCCCATTGACGATGACAATATGTGTCATTGGGGTTGTATAGATGTAGATGTGTATCCTTTAGATTTAGCTGAGCTAGTAGAAAAAATAGAGGATCAAAAACTACCATTAGTGGTTTGCAGAAGTAAAAGTGGTGGAGCACATATATTACTTTTTGTCTCAGAGCCTGTTGAAGCTGGTGATATGCAAGACAAGTTAAGGGAAATCTCTGCAGGACTAGGATATGGTGGGTTAGAAATATTTCCTAAACAAAGACAAGTATTAGCAGATAGAGGAGACATTGGTTCATGGTTAAACATGCCATATTTTGGTGGCGATAACTCAACCAGATACGGACTATCAGAGAAAGCAGAAGCATTGACCATGGAAGATTTTTTAGCACATGCCATAACTAGACAATTAACAACGGCAGATGAGTTGTTTAACATAGAAATAGCAACTGTAAAAGAAGATCTACAACATGGACCACCTTGTCTAAAGATACTATTAAAACAAGGATTTCCTGAAGGAACTAGAAACAATGGGTTATTTAATGTGGCTGTGTATCTACAGAAAGCGTATCCAGAAAGTTGGCGAGAACAACTAGAAGAATATAACCGTAAATATTTTCAACCACCACTACCAGCTAAAGAAGTTATGAGCCTTATCTCACAACATGAGAAAAAAGATTACAATTATAAATGTAGTGATGAACCTATAAAGTCTTATTGTAATCCCACTAAATGTAAAACATGTAAATTTGGCGTAGGTGCAGGACACGATGCACCTGTATTCTCTAGTTTAGCTAAACTAAATACACAACCACCGTTATGGTTTATGTCCGTAAACGATAAACGTTTAGAACTCAGTACAGAACAACTACAAAACCAAATACGTTTTCAACGTGTGTGTATGGAAACTTTAAACGTTATGCCACCTAAAATGAAAGAGGTTGCATGGCAAGGGTTAGTGCAACAATTATTAGAAAATGGTTTAGAAATAATAGAAGTAAGTGAGGACGCATCCGTACAAGGACAATTTAATGAGTTGTTAGAATCTTTTTGTACAGACATAGCACAAGCGTCCACTAGAGAAGAAATGCTATTAGGTAAACCTTGGACTAATGACGGTGTGACACATTTTAGACTCCGTGACTTAATGGAGTACTTACAAAGACACAGGTTTATGGACATGAAAACTAACCAGATTGCTGCCAAATTAAAAGACATGGGTGCTGAGCATGTGTTCTTTAACATAAAAGGCAGAGGTGTAAACGCTTGGGGAATACCAGCTTATGCTAATGAGGATGCAGACATAGAGATTCCTAATATGAAACAGGATCCATTCTAACTATACTATGAGAACAATAAAGACTATGATATCTTTATATGGATTCTTACGAATTAAACATGAAACGTGCTATGGATTTAGCAGAAGAAATAAGTACATTAGTTTTTACAGATTTAAGAAAAGACAGTTTAGACGATGGTGCTTTACTTTTAGCAACAATCTGGGCTGCACTTGCAATCGGATTAAAATTAAATTTACATCCAGAAATTATAAAGTTAGTAATTCATTATGCGACAGAATCAGTTCTAGAAGACATGCCTTTAGAACACGAGACAATACACTAAAAAACTACTTTACTTTTTACAGTAGAGGAGATATGATTGTCTTTTAACTAAGAAAGGAGAAAAAAATGCAAGAATTAAAACAACATCATCACGTCACTGTCTTTACTATAACCATAGAAGACCAAGAAACTGGAGCACACCATCATATTTGGAATAAATATGTTATAGGTGAGTTTTCATCAGAAGCTACAAAATATTTAGATAAACACATGGAAAAGGCATTACTGCAACTACAAAAACTTGGTTCAAAAGTTTTAAGAAAAGGAGTTAGTTGTTGTTTACCTGCTAGATGTTATGATAAATCTATAATCGACAACTTAAAAAACTCTGAAGAAGGATACTTTTTCGAGACACATTTAGTTGCCATACCTGCGGAGGTCTTATGAAAACAACTATACGAGAAAATATGCAGCAGTACATACTGCTTCTTGAGTCTAATTTAACACCAGCTCCATTACGGAAGCAACTACATGACACACTTTTAAACATGGCTGATATAGTGGAGTTGGTTATGAACGATCCAGCTTTTAACAAGCCTAACGAAGTAAAACAAGAAGATACACCTAAAAAGAAAAGTAAGAAAAAGTGACGTGGAACATCTTACTTGGACCACCAGGAACTGGAAAGACTACCAGTCTCCTAAATCTTACAGAAGATTACTTGGAGAACGGTGTGGAGCCTCACAAAATAGGTTATTTAGCGTTTACTAAAAAAGCTGCAAACGAGGCATTAGAAAGAGCAAGTTTTAGGTTTAATTTAGACAGAAAACAGTTAGTTTATTTTAGAACTATACACTCACTTTGTTATAATTGGTTAGGGTTAAAAACATCAGACATAATGGCTAGAACACACTATAAAGAGTTTAGTAAGATTATGGGAGAACCATTAAATGGTCAACTTAAAACTGAAGAGGGTACAGTTTTTGGTCTATCAAAGGGTGACCAAATGCTTTTTATAGAAAACATAGCCAGAAATAAACAAATATCTGTAAAAGAACAGTGGATAGTTTCAGGAGTAGACATACCATGGAATCATGTACATTGGTTTTGTACAAGTTTAGAAAAATATAAGGAAGAAAGATTTTTAAAAGATTACACAGACATGCTACATCTTTTTGTTCGCGATAAAACTAAACCAAGTTTGGATGTGTTAATCGTTGATGAAGCACAGGATCTTTCTAAACTACAGTGGGAATGTATTAAGAAGTTAGCACAAGGAGTTAACCATGTACATGTTGCTGGGGACGATGACCAAGCTATCTATCAATGGGCAGGAGCAGATGTTCAGTCGTTCATAGATCTCAAAGGTGATGTATCTGTGTTAGAAAACTCTTACAGAATACCAAGAAAAGTTCACGAAGTCGCACAAGGCATTTTAAATAGAATACCGAAAGAAAATAGACGAGAGAAGTCTTGGAATCCCAGGTCAGTTGAAGGAGAAATATTTATTCACGTTTCCCATGAACACATAGACTTTTCTGATGGAGATTGGTTAGTTCTTGCACGCAACGGCTATATATTAAATCGTGTTGAAAAATTTTTGCAACAAATTGGTTTCATTTACGCTAAAAATAATAACCTATCTGTAAAGCAGGAATTATTGGATGCTATAGGAAACTGGGAGTTGCTTCGTAAAGAACGTAAAGTTTCTGTGAGTAAAGTGCGAGATATTTATTATTTTATGTCAGTAGGAAAAGGTGTAGCGAGAGGAAAGAAAAAACTTCCTGGACTTTCAGAAGAAGAGTTAGTCGACATAGAGGAACTAAAAGAAAAACATGGACTCCTGACTGATGAGATATGGCATAAGGCATTTGATAGAGTTGGAGCACAACAAAGAGAATATCTTATAGCTTGTTTACGTAGAGGAGAAAAAGCTACAAAACCTAGAATACGTTTATCTACTATACATGCAGCAAAAGGTGGAGAGGCAGACAATGTAGTAGTGTTTACAGATATATCTGTTAAAACTGCTAACGAACTATATGCACGACCAGACGGAGAAAATCGTGCATTTTATGTGGCTGTGACTAGAACTAGAAAAAACCTACATATAGTTCAGCCATCTACTTCTAAATTTTTTAAACCAATCCTATGAACTCCTTTACAATGTATAGGAGTTATAGTATGATTAAGGTCATGAGTAAGAAGGATAACTTAAGATTACAAATAACCGAGGATTCACAACTTGAACCTATGTTATGTAGCATAGTATCTTGTGAGAATCCACTTACAGGGCAACAACGTAAATATTGTAGTGAAACTTGCAGAGCTAAAGCAATGTCAGCAAAAGCTAGTAAAGAACTAAAAGGAGTTTATAGAAACCTTGACGGATGGGCAGGTGGACCGAGAGGCTTAACAACAGTTGAAAGCTCTATTAAAAAAGATGAAAGCTATGTTATAGGTGACGGTAGATTCTCAGTTGACGATTATCCCGTTGACCCAGATATATTTGCCATAGCTGAAGCTAACCATGAACAATATATTCTTGATAGAAATGAACACGAAGCTAAAGTAGTTATTGACGGCTTAATGATTTTTCAAGAAGAATATGATAAACACCACAAAGTTTCTTATGCAAAAGAACAAGCTAAAAAACGTAATGCTAATTTAACCGAAGACGAAAAAATAGCTAGAGCTATTCAATCAAAACGATACCAAAAGGAAAATAAAGAAAAAATAAGTAAAAAAGCAAGAGAAAGATATAGAGCTAACCCTGAAAAATACAGAAAAATACATAATGTTTATTATCACAAGAATAAAGATAAAATTAAAAAATTTCACAAAAAATACTATAGAGAAAATGTTAGAAAACCAGAACTGTTCAGGTTAGAACAGTGGTTAAGGAAAAAATATGTACATTGATTTTTTTAGTTTTATAAACGAAAGACATTTAATACATTTACGTAGATTGCGTGGTGAGGAGTTTCCTTGGACAAAAGATCCTATTTTACAAAAATATAAATTTACTAATGTGTTTAGGGAGAACGATAAGACAACAGTATGGTTTAAAGAAAATATACGTGAACCTTTAAAAGATGAACAGGATGTTATATTAGCTACTATAATTTTTAGATGGTTTAATCTTATCGCTACAGGAGAAGTTTTAAAGAAACATGATTTACATAGGTATTGGGACAGTGAACTATGTTATGAAGTTATGAAAGATCAACCACAATGGATTACTGGAGCATACATAATAAAAACACCTAACGGAATGGATAAACTAGCAGGAGTATGTTGGTGTATCGATCAAATCATGAAAAACCATAATAAATTTTTAGATGATATACATGAAGCTAAAGACTCTTTACGTAAATTGTGGGAAGTTTTATTACCTTATCCATACATGGGTCCATTTATGGCTTACGAAGTTGTTACAGATTGGCGACACACATGGGTAGGAGAAAATGCCGATGATATTATGGAATGGGCGAATCCTGGACCAGGAGCAAAACGTGGTTTAAATAGAGTTTATAACAGACCAGTAGACAAACATGTAAAAAGTGGTCAGAATATAGTCGAGATGCGAGAACTTCTAAAAGCAAGTCCAGATTTTTTACATGGACAAGTTCCAAATTTAGAAATGCGTGACATAGAACACTCCTTATGTGAGTTTGATAAATATGAACGTGTTAGACTGGGTCAAGGAAAACCAAGATCATTATATAAAAGGAGTGTAGAATAATGGATATAAGTTTTTTAGCAGTGTTGGGTGTATTACTATTAATGGTTTACGCATATTTTATGGAGAGAAAATAATGGACGAACTTAACGCAAAAATAGAAAAAGACGAAAAGTCTGGTTTATGGTATAGACCAGAGTTGGGAGAGCTTTTCGTAATAAATGAGCAATCTCAGTATGCTAAATTAGATTTTAAAGATAAAACTGTTATGGATGTAGGTGCACACATAGGTTGTTTTACAGATTTAGCGTTAAAGAATGGTGCTGAACATGTGTATGCCTATGAGCCAACTCCTGAAAGTTTTGCACTTATGGTTATGAACGTAAACACTAGAAAAACTAGTCTGTATAATTCTGCTTTAACAGGACACGATGACATAGAAACTGATTTTTATTTGTCTAAAACGTATCCCACGTGCCATACACATATTCCTGTAAAAAACAGAGAGGTAATGACAGTACAAGCAGAAAACTTTTGGAAAAAACTAGATATACACAGACCACAAGTGTTAAAGGTAGACATAGAGGGTGGTGAATATAATTTTATGTTTCAAAAAGAAATACCAGATTACGTTGAACAGGTTGCTATAGAGCTGCATTTAGGTAAAAAAGGATATAGAGAACTTGGTATGGCGTTAGCTAGAAGATTTAATGACTGGCACTACCACACTAAATTTAGATTTAGCTGGCATATAACAACATTAATACTACACAGAACAAAACCTGGATTGGGTTTAGTCAAAGATAAAATGAAGGAGTTAGAGTTATGAGTAATTTATTTACACCGTTTGAAAAAATGCGAGGCATCGCACAAACAGATGTCACCGAACTAGAAGAGGCAAGCAAATCTTACGGAGACTCTTGGAGAAGAAGAGGTGGAGTTGGTGCTTTTATGATGTTAGCACGTAAGTGGGACAGAATAGAAAACCAAGTTCTAGGATATAACTATGATGTGTTTGAAGCATATTTTGATGACGATAGAAAAGAGGGTATTTTAGATGACATACAAGATCTACGTCGTTATTTACTGTTAGTTGAAGAACATGTGACGTCAGCTAAAGAGGAGAATGTAGAATGAAGATATTAATTACTATGTATGGTATTAATAGTCCAGGTGGGATTATTAACCACAATGAACAGCTTATAGCTGGTTTAAAAGAACAAGGACACGATGTAAATTTTGTTGAGCTTATCTGGAGAGAAAGTGTTAAAGGTAAAACTACTAAAAGCACAGATGAGTACGAGACTGGTGCATCTGGTATACCAGTGCATCAAGGTAAAGGATGGTTATTTCCTGCTGCTAATAGATTTGCTTATAAAGGTGACTGGAATCTAAAAAGGTGGAGGAAGTTTGTAGATGATTATGAAATGATAATATGGCAGATACCTGTTCCTACAAAACAAAGAGATAATGAGGGTAATACAGACTGGTTAGCATTATACGATCTACCTCCAGACATAAGGCAAGTTGCTATTATCCACGACGGAAATATGGAAAAGAGTTATCCATGGATACATCAAATATCTAGACATTTGCATGGACTAGCTTGTGTACATCCATGTGCTTTTCATGGTGCTAGTGTGCTAGATGTACCAAGAGCATTAATATTTAATCCACAAAATTTAGCTTCGTTAACTAGAAATAATGATTGGAAAAACAGAAAAAATGGTTTTATTTCTATGCAAACCTTTAAAGGCTGGAAACATGTGGATGATTTAGTTAGAGCTATACCACATGTGTCAAAAGATACACGTAAACTTATGGCTGGTGGTGGCATAGAGCATAACTACATGACTTCTGTAGATAAATGTAAACCACAATATTTTGTTTCAGAAGAAAAAGATCCAGACATAGATCCCATTCATTATGGCAGAAAAATATGGGATGTTGCGTTAGAGCATGGTATGGAGTGGTTAGGCTATTTAAGGCAAGAACGAATACGTTTTTTATTAAGACAATCTAAAGTGGTGATAGATCCTTCTTGGTCTGTGGCTTACGCAAAAGTTGGTGACCATTTTAATCGTGTAGTCGTGGACGGAATAATAGAGGGAGCAATACCTATAGCCAGAAATTTAGGGATATCTACTAATGAAGAGGGTATAGGAGAAGTATTTAAACCATATGAAAACTATATGATGGTTCCTCATGATGCTACTCCTTTAGAGTTTGCTGAAAAGATAGAAGAAACGTGTAATCTGCCTGATTATTTATCTAATGAAATACATCAAGCCAATTACACACTTTTAGCTAATTTTGAAAGAGAAAGAGTTGCTCAACAATATGTTTCATTAGCGTTTAATATGCCGACAGGATTTTACGGAGATCTAAAAGTAGGTGAAGTTTCAGATAAAGTTAAAAATAAAACAGAAGAAGTCATGTCAGACTTTTTTAAATTGTCAAAAGAAGTATAGGAGAGAATAATGGCGAAAATAATAAATTGTGATAATGTGCATGAAGCATTTATATTGGGTATAGATTTATTCAGATGGGATGGAGATATATGTAAACAAGAAAGTAGAGCAGGTACAACGTTAGAGTATGATGGTCCAGTAATAACCACATATAGAAATCCATGTCAACGTGTGCTTTTTTGGGAACCTCGCGATGCTAATCCTTTCTTTCACTTTATGGAGGGTTTATGGATGTTAGCTGGTAGAGATGACGTACATTTTTTAACCAAATATAACAAACGCATGGCTGAATATAGTGATAACGGAGTGACTCTAAACGGAGCATATGGGTATAGATGGAGAACATTTTTTCAAAAAGACCAGCTAGACATTATAGCAAACCGATTACAAAACGATCCTACAGACAGAAGATGTGTGTTAGCAATGTGGGATTGTGTAAAAGATTTAGATCGTGACACTAAAGACACACCATGCAATACACATATATATTTTAAAGTTAGAAATAACAAACTTAATATGACTGTATGCTGTAGATCTAACGATATGATTTGGGGAGCATATGGTGCTAATGCAGTTCATATGTCTATGCTGCAGGAATACATGGCAGCAAAAATAGGTGTAGAAGTAGGTGTGTACAACCAGATAAGTGACAGTTTCCATGTCTATGAGGATGTGTATAACGAAATGGAAAAAAGACTTCCCGAAGTAGACTACTATGCTATGAAGTATCCTATGACTGGAAGTCCGTATGATAATATATCTACTTATCCTATGTTGACACTAGATGACGACTCGGTAAGATCGTTTGAAGAAGATTTAAATAGTTTTCATAAAACTCCTTCAAAAGAATGGAGGTTTGAGCATCCTTTCTTTATACATGTAGTTCAACCTATGCATAAAGCATGGTTTATGCATAAGGATAAAAACACACAGGGAGCAATCTCTATCTTAAAAGAGTTTTGTAAAGCAGAGGATTGGAGTTTAGTTTGTATAGAATGGCTACAACGAAGATTAAAACCTAGTTTGGTAGAAACTCCGACAGAAGATGGTGGTCCAATTAAATCAGGAGATAAGGTTGACAACATGGTCGTATAGTAGATTATCTGTGTTTGAGCAATGTCCTAAAAGATATTATTACTCTAGCATAGAAAAAATACCAACTCCTCAACATCCTGCTGCTACCAGAGGAACTAATATACATATAGAGGCAGAGAATTATATAAAAGGTGAGGGTGAACTTACTAAAGGGTTGCAAATGTTTGAGTTAGGTTTTGAAGATTTAAGACAAGGGTACATCGATGGACATGTGTTTGTAGAAGAGGATTGGGCATTTGATTTAGATTGGCAACCTAGTGGATGGAGAGAAGATAAGACTTGGTGTAGGTATAAAATAGACGCATACGTTAAAAAACCTGATCGCACAGTAGTCATAGATTTCAAAACAGGTAGATATATGGGCAACGAAGAGTCCCACGAACAGCAATGTGCTTTATATGCATCTGCAACATACAATCGTGATCCTTCGGTAGAAAATATACAAGCAGAACTATGGTATCTAGATCATGGTAAAATATCTAGACACTCATACACAGTAGAAGAAATAAAAGAACGACAGGGAATGTTTCATGAACGAGCATTAAAACTAACAGAGGCAAAAGAATATCCAGCAAACGCTAGTGTAAAAAACTGTCGCTGGTGTCATTTCGGTAAAATAGGAATATGTGATGAATATAGATCAATCTAAAAAAGTAAAAAATTTATTAGACATTTTAAGTGGTGGTGAGGTTAAGCGTTATCACACTATGAAAACTATTGGTGAACAAACAGTAGCTAATCATTCTTGGGGTGTGGCAGTTATTTTAAATTGGCTAAAGCCAGACATTAGTAAATCAGCACTACTAAAAGCGTTAAGTCACGATGTAGCTGAGAAAAGAACTGGAGATATGCCAGCTCCGACTAAATGGAATAATGAAGATTTAGCTTATGAATTACGTAAAGTTGAAAAAGACATAGAAGAAGAATTAGGTGTAGATTACGAGTTAGACGCAGAAGAACATGAATATTTTAAACAATCTGATTTGTTTGAACTTTTACTCTATTGTGTAAATCAAAGAAGTTTAGGAAACACAAACGTTAATGTGGTTTTTAGTAATGGTGTAGAGAAGTTAGTTGATATGAACTTAAATAAAAAAGGTAAAGCATTGTTGGGTTATTTAGTTAAATCTTATGGAGCTACAGAATGAGATCTATGCCTTTATTTCCTCCTAAATCTGACTGGGTAGCTCCTGACACATTGCCTGATTTATCTTCAGCCAAACGCATAGCTGTAGATTTAGAAACTAAAGATCCTAATCTAACAACTTCTGGTCCAGGATGGGCAACAGGAAATGGGTATGTCACTGGTTTTGCAATAGCTACAGATACATGGTCTGGATATTTACCTATAAGACACGAGGGTGGTGGTAATTTAGATGAGGGTTTAGTAAAACGCTGGGTAAACAAAACATTATCTAGCAATTGTGATAAAATATTTCACAATGCTTTGTATGATGTAGGTTGGTTAAAACGAGAAGAAATACAAATTAATGGTAAAATACATGACACTGTAATTGCTGCTCCATTAGTGGATGAAAACAAACGAAGATATTCTTTAAATATATTGGGTGAAGAATATTGTGGTGATATAAAAGATGAGACTTTACTTAAAGAAGCAGCATCTAGTTATGCAGTTGACGCAAAATCAGAAATGTGGAGACTTCCTGCTAGATATGTAGGGCAGTATGCTGAGCAAGACGCTCTGTTGACTCTAAAATTATGGGATAAATTGAGTAAATTAATGGATATAGAGAATTTACAGAGTATCTATGATCTAGAATCTAGTTTAATTCCTTTGTTAATAGAGATGCGATGGAAAGGTGTACGTGTAGATGAAAACAAAGCACAACAATCGGCAGAAGAATTAAAAATTAAAGAAAACGAATGTATAAAACAAATAAAGTATAAGTATGGTGTAGATGTAGATGTATGGGCATCTGCTAGTGTTGCAAAAGCGTTTGATAAAAATGGCTTAACGTATCCCAGAACTAAAAAGACAAACGCTCCAAGTTTTACAGGTAAATGGCTAGAAAGTCTAGATCACGGACTGCCAAAACTTATAGTTGAGGCAAGAAAATTACAAAAAATTAGAAGTGCGTTTATAGAAAACATGATTTTAAAACATGCACATAATGGCAGAATACATGGACAAATGCATCCATTACGTGGAGATTCTGGTGGCACTGTTAGTGGACGATTTAGTTATAGTACTCCCAACCTGCAACAAGTTCCTGCTCGTGATCCAGTGTTGGGTCCATTAGTTCGTGGATTATTTTTACCTGAGGAAGAACATAAATGGGGAGCTTTTGACTATTCTCAACAAGAACCTAGATTAACCGTGCATTATGCCTCGCAACTAGAACTTCCAGGTGCTGATGAAGCAGTACAAGCCTATCGTCATGAAGATGCCGATTTCCATCAAATCGTAGCAGATATGGCAGGTATATCTAGAAAAGATGCCAAAGTTATTAATTTGTCGTTGAGTTATGGTATGGGTAAAGCTAAATTAATTAATGCATTAGGTATTAACGAACTAGAGGCTGACGTGTTGTTTAACACTTATCACTCAAAAGTACCTTTCATCAAAGAATTGACATTAGCATGTTCTAGAAGAGCAGAAAATGTTGGTTATATCACGACACTACTAGATAGGAAATGTCGTTTTGATTTATACGAACCAAGAAACGAGAAAGACATACCATTGCCGTATGAAAAAGCATACGAAGAATATGGTGGAAACATTCGCCGAGCATTTACCTATAGAGCGTTTAATAGGTTGATACAAGGCAGTGCAGCAGATATGACAAAACAAGCCATGGTGGATTTATGGAACGAGGGTATAGTCCCACACATCCAAGTTCACGACGAGTTAGATATATCTGTTAAAAATAAAGAAGAAAGCAGAAAGATTGTAGAAATAATGGAAACCTGTGTCGATTTAGACGTTCCTTCAAAAGTAGATGCTGAAATAGGTGATACATGGGGAACAGCTACTGTCGATCACAATATATTTTGGAGCAATTAATGCAAGGTATAAATAAAGAGTTGGCTACCGACTTCTTAAAAAGAAATAAAGAAATGTTTGATATGTATAAACAAGGTTTGACTATGGAAAACATTGGCGATAAATACAACATTTCTAAACAAAGAGTGCATCAGATTATACGAAGATGCAAAATAGGTGAGGGTCATTATTATGACGCCTTACAACTAGAGCAAGAGAAAAAAGATCTTCCTAACGAAGAGTATAAAAATTGGCTCGAAACTAAAGGAATCAAGAAAGTAAAAAATAGATTTCTTTGAAAGAGAGTGCATTCTGGGGTCTTGTAAATAAAAACCTGAGCAACATGCATATACAAAGAATTGAAACGGGAGGCACAGGTAGAGGCATCCCAGATTTTAATGCATGTTGCGAAGGAACAGAGTTTTGGGTAGAATTAAAAGTTGTTAACGCTGGTAAAAAAGTGGGACTACGACCAGAACAAGTAGGATGGTTAGTTAAAAGATCTATGTGTGGTGGTAAATGTTTTGTTTTAGTTAGAACACCTACAGCAGAAATATATTTATATAAAGGCGAAGACGCTAGAAAAGTTGCTGATGACGGTTTACGTTTGACTCCTGAACTGTGTTTAAAAAAGCCATATGACTGGGAACTATTAATTAAAACTTTTTTAAAATAGTCCTTTACTTTATTGTAGAAATGAGATACACTGATTCTAGATTAGTTAAAGAAAGGAGAAAAACTATGGAAAATAATCTAAATCCGTACGATAAAAACTTATCCACGGTATTCAAAACTTTACGTAAAGCTGTAAATGGTAATAGTAATGCTGAAAAAGCATTACAGTTATTATCAGAACATGTAAAACGTAAAACACCAAGAAGCAAAGCCAAAACTTCTAAAACTTACGGCATCGCACCTAATGACATTGTTAATCAGTCAAATGATTATTTAAATGGCGTTAGAACACCACGTTCTGCTAATATAAAAGACATGGTCGAGGGTATCGGTTCTAAAAATCGTCCTGTAGACATTCTTAAGAAAGAACTCGGTATTTGCGAGGCAGATCTCAACTACTTTCGTAGATGGGGATATATTAACATAACTAAAAGAGAGGTGGCATAGTGGCAGATACATTTAACATAATTGTAAAATGCTCATCGGAAGAAGAAAGAGATAAATTACTAGAGTCTTTAGACTTCAGTATATTAAAACAACCTGTTGTTTTTTATTCTGAAAACGATGGACAACATTTTGACAACGAAGAAAGGCAGATCGTCTAGTGTCTAAAAGTAACGCACCAAGGAGTATCATGAGCTATATTAAACAAAAATATAGCTTACCACTCTCTACTCCGTTTAATAAGTTAGAGAAAATATTGTCTAAAGAGGATTATGAAATGTTTATGCACGCCATGAAATATCCTAATGGCATGCCCGACAATCAGACTCCTAATTACGACCATGATACAAAGTCCTTTACTTTTAGAAAAAAGTAGCACATGATTCGACTGTGATTAATTATTTAGGAGAAAATTATGAAACAGTATAAACAGTTAAATCCCTACAGTATTAGAACTCAAGAAAAACTACGTAGGAGAATAGACGAAAATGGTTTTTCTGATCCGAACCAGATTAAAAAATCAGAAGACAGAAAAAAAGCTATGAAGAAAAAAAGAAAACTCGCAAAGAAAATGCGACAGAAAAATAGGAGAGCATAATGAACTACGAAAAATTAGACTCATATTATGCTTATCAAGATGGTAAACATAATTGGGAACTTAACGGCAAAAAAGGTAGCATCGACGAATATGTCGACGTTGAAATGAAAAAACGTGGCTACATAAAAGATAGCTATCAAGGGCACGGAGTATGGACATGGATAAAGAATTAACACCTCGCCCATGGGTAGAAAACTCTTACGAGGAAATGCAAGAAAAGTTTTATAAAAAAGCTAAACATTTAATTCCTACTTATGATAAAGTCGTAAGTGACGAATATTCTAGTGAACGCATGGGAGGTTGGATCGTTCGCGATACAGCCGACATGATGATAGGGTGGGTTGGTAATCTAGGCGATGTAAAAGTTTACGATTACGAGCCGACGACCAAAGCAAACGCAAACTCTAGGAACTTTAGAACATGAGTACAGATTGTCCGTGCACGAACATTAGTAATAGTTTTACGATTACTAAAGACGGAGTCTTACAGAGTGTGCTAGAGTGCGAGGATTGTGGTAAAAGAGAGGTTGAGTTGTTCGACGAAAAATCTAATACAGGGAGAAAAAATGAACAGAAATGAGTTGTATCATGAAGAAGAGGTGCTTTATAAAAAACACAGCAAAGAAAAACACGGCATGGTCGCCAAAAAACTTGTTAAAAATAAACATAATAGACGTATGGTTGACAAACTTAAAAAACATAAAATCACCAAGATTATGTTAGGCAAAAATAAATGAAAAAAGGAATAACATTTGGTGCTTTTGATTTATTTCACGCTGGGCATGTTTTAATGTTGCAAGAAGCAGATACTGTATGTGATTACATGATAGTCTGCGTGCAAAGAGATCCTAGTGTGGACAGACCAGAGAAAAATAAACCTGTACAAAATATTGTAGAACGACAATTACAAGTTAAGGGATGTCGATATGTTGATGAAGTTCTTGTTTACGAAACTGAGCAAGACGTGTTAGATATTTTAGCAGGTATACAATGGGATGTTAGGATTATCGGTGAAGAGTATGAGAATGCTCCGTACACTGGTCGTGATGAGTACAAAGACAATCCTAAAAAAGAAATTTACTATAACAGCCGTCAGCATGGATTTTCGTCCAGTGAGCTTAGAAATAGAACCATAAAATAAATTAAAAAACTCCTTTACTTTTTTGTAGAAGAGCGTATGATGAATTCTAATAAAGCAATAACGCTTTATTAGAAACGAGAAATATATGGAAAATAAAACAAAAGAAAAAATATTTACAAAAATCAGAGCAATTGCTAGTCCTTCTGTTCCTTTTTGGCAACAACTAGAAGAACATAGGCTAAAGGCTGTTGAAATGCAAAAGTCAGGTAAACCTGAGCAAAATATGAATTTACCTATTTGGAATTTAATTCATACATACAGGGATTTGCATATGTATGTTGGTCATGGAATAAAACCAACTAGAGCATGGAAAGTGTCGCATCCTAAACAATATTTCGGTATTAAAGGAACAGGGCAAAAACTTCTAGATAATTTTTTAGAAATATACCATGCTGTGGCTCCTGTCTATTTAAATGAAAGCTACAAAAAAGAATTCCCTGAGCAATGGGAAGAATTATGTAGTTAAGGTAAATATTTATTTACGAAATGGCACCTTTATAGGTGTCATTTTTTATGTGGTTCTGGCTGATCGATCTTCTGGAATATCGCCTTTCATCCAATAAGTTAAAGAATATCGTTTCCCTTTCGTAATATTAAGTGCCGTGTGACGATGTGTCACTCGCGATGGAAATAAAATGGCATGACCAACAGGTAAATTACCAGCACCAAATTTTTGGTTTTCAAAATAAACACCACCATCTTCAAAATCGTCGTTAAGTTGA
>Ga0208666_1000378_pt1 | contig 21636 bp, 39 predicted proteins | sample 5B_taG_FD_184078 | JGI IMG/M metagenome (GOLD analysis project Ga0208666, IMG submission 184078) | Marine viral communities from the Subarctic Pacific Ocean - 5B_ETSP_OMZ_AT15132_CsCl metaG (SPAdes) (version 2) | ecosystem: Environmental > Aquatic > Marine > Oceanic | place: Pacific Ocean...
TTTAGATACGGCTTTCTTCAAGCCCATACCAGATATTGTTTTTATTCCAGTGGCGATTAGTGGTAACATTATCCTACAATATTATAAATTGATTTGACAATGATAAGGTCAGGATTACCAAGATCAATTGGTGAGAAACCAGCTTTTGCTGATGAATTACCAACTGCTGCACTTGAACCACCTTGAGACGGAGCTTTTGGAGGAGCAACAACCTTCGGAGATTTAGGTGGACAAGCACAACTTGGTGGACCGGGTGGTTTTGTTCTACTAGTTGATGATATCATTGGAGAACCACTACTAGCTGGACTAACACTTGGTGGTATATCCTCTGGTCTCAAATTCGTTCCACCAGAAGATGATGGTGACGACATCTGAGGGCCACCGGTGACAGATGGTGGTGAAGATGGTGAAGAGAGTGCAGAACCACCAGATCTGTCTTTTTTTAACGCCTCAGTTATATCCTCTGGAGTGATTCCAGCTCTGTTTCCACCTGTACCGGCATATCTAGACGAACCTCTAGGTTTACCGGCTTCTGGATACTGAAGACCGACAGAAGCAAATTCTCTGGCCAAAGCCTGTCCTGCTTCTTTTGGATCATTCGTTTCACCTCTGAGATATGCACCGACAGCTGGTCTCTTGTGATTGATCACATATTCCTTAAACTTCTCCTGTGTCGCAGCATCATACATATCAGATCCTTTGATTCCCATTGTAGAAATAAATCCAGGCATCGTTATTGGAATAATCTGATACTTACCAGCAGCAAACAACTTACCAGAGTTTTGAAGTTCTGAAACCTCAGATACAGTCATGTCTGTTAAGTTTTTACCGAAGTATTTGGAAGCACCACCAGGACTATCACCAGCAACTCCTCTATTGATAGAATTATAGTTACCTTCGTGAGCGGCTATTACATTAAATGTGTTGGAACCCATTCCACCACCGCCACCTCCTCCTCCTCCACCGGAGGAAGAACCTCCACCAGAAGAAGAAGATCCACCAGAAACCATCGGTGTCTTTGGTGAAGATGATGAACTTCCAGATTCCCAATCTGAAACTGCTTGATTGTATTGTTTAGATCCCTCTCTAGTTAGTGGGAAATTCAATCTATTTGGTTTTGGTCCAGAACGAGCGGGTCCACTAGAACCACTACTCATCCCACCACCACTACCTCCTCCACCACCGGAGGAAGTATTAGGAGAAGGACTGTAATCTGATGACCCACCATTCTGAGCAACTAATGCTTGTACATCTTTGAGTAGTGTGGCAGATTGATCAAAGTCTTTCTGACCGATGGCCCCACTACCAAATTGACTCCAAGGAATATCAAATGCTCTACCAACATAATGGTAACTTGTTGCTGCGTGTTTACCTCCAGTTGTAGAACCAATCTGATACTTACGACCAGATGGACCTTTACCATTGGCCAGACCATTCTGTACAGCCTTTCTTAATTCTTCAGTGGCAAACCCAAAGTGATCGTGTGCATTAGAAACAGAACCATGGTCAGCTCTGTATCCAGGACGTGTGGGGTCACCATGAATATGTTCTACAATACCACCACCAGAATATCCAAGAACCTTTCCTTGTGTTGGTTTATTAGTTCCACCAGCATCGGCATTCATTCCCAAAAGTGTTTCTGCACCATAAGCTTCTACAGCTTTCTTACTCATTACAACTTCACCAGGTTGAAGAGCAACCAGTTGAGTATCAGGGCCCAGGCCACTAACTCTCTCTCCAGTATTACTATCTACCTGTCCACCACCAGCCATACCAGTTGATTCTCCACCTTCTGCTGTTGATGGAACTTCAATAGTAGGAATCTGTGGTGCTTCAAATGTATTAATTTTTAGTGGTTGGTTATTACCTTCTTGTCCAATTAATTTAAGAACACCATTCAACATACTATTCAAACCAGCAAGACCTTCGTTGACCCTGTCAATTAGAAAATTAACTGGGAAAATTAAACCATTCCAAACAAACTTAATAACTCCATTGAAGAAATTGATAACTGGATTGAGTAGGTCAGCAAAGAACTTTTTAGGATTCTGAAGAATATCAATTAACTTTAAGACTGCAGCACCCTTGAGAATGTTCATGAAGAAATTCTTGATCATATCGAAGAAGTCTGTAAAAGGTTTAGTTACTTTCTTTTTTAAACCATCTCCAAACTTAGCAAGTCCACCTTTCTCAGATTTCTCTTCTCTGTCTCTCTTTTTGTCCTTCTCACTATCAACTCTTGTGCTCTGTCTTGATTTCTCTGCCAGTGCAAACTGGTCAGTCATTACACTAAGAATAGATTCGAGATTCTCCTCAATCTTTGTTAAACTCGGAGCAAGAACATCCTTAAGAAAACTCAGGGCACCACCTTTCTTATTTTTAGATTCTGATGAGGTTAATAATTTTCTTGAATCTTTCGAATCTTCAGAATCTTCACCTACTTCGGAATCAAATCCGAAGAACTTTTGAACCAACTCTGTGCCAGTTTTCTGTCCTCTGGCCGGTTTAAGTCTTCTCTGTGATCCTGTATATGTTCTAGTGTCTTTTGGTTTCTGTCTTGTAAAAGAAGATACATCGACCTTCTTTTCTTTAATCTTGAATCTACCTGTCTTACTCTTAACTCTCTTAAATTCATCAGTGAGTTTCTCTGTCTCAGTTGATGCCATTTTGGTAGATCCCATTCTACCAGCTAACATCCCTTCTTTCAGAAGAGTTTTATATTCATCATAATCTAAGTCATTTACATCTTCCAACCCAAGAAGGCGTAGAATAACCTCATCGATACTCTCACCGACAAGGTTATTACCTGCACTTTCGTAGATTGTCTTAGCCATTAGCCCCCTGTTGCGCTCTTTGTTCCTCTTCTTCTAAATGATTCTGAAGAAGCATAACGTAAACATCCCTCTCCCAGGGCATCATGTTTTCAATCTCTGTTAATGAATATTTATGGTACTGCATCAAGGCAAAATTGAGACGGAAGTAGTTCTCAAGATCCATATGGATCATGCCTATGCGAAAAAACTAGACAGACCCTCCAATACCACACTACTCTTCACTTTTGTACTTGGATTTACAATCTCCACTGTATGTGACAATTTAGGCATTGTCTCAAAGAATTTCTCAATCTGTTTGAACTGAATTGAGTTCATCTGTTCAAGGAACTCGGTGATTTCTTTCTTAGTACAATCTGCAGCTGCCCAAACCTCATCTTCGGTATAGATTTTATCAATACAACCAGAAATAAGACTAAATGATTGATCTATATTGTTGGACTCCTCAAAGTCAAAATTGTTCTTGATAAACTGATCGAGTGATGGATACTTCATCTCCATCATCAGACTATCATCAATTTTGATTTGTTTACTATGTTCTTCATTCTCAATGACATTGATGTCATCCAGATTGATAGTAACGGGAATAGGTGTTACTCCATCGTCAGGTGCAGTGATATTGACTTCTACTTCTTCACCAACAGACTTACCACGAATGTTCAAAAACAAATACTCAATGTCAAATGTGGGGAGTGTCTCTACCTTAATTCCTTTTGTGGAAATACAGTTCTTAATTACAGCTTTGATTGCTGTAGTAATTTGTTTACTATCCTCACTCTCTAGTGCAATAACAAGAAGTTTTTCTTCTTTTACAAGGAATGGTCGATACTTGACCGTCTGTTTAGTAGAAGGCATCACCAATTCATAAGTTGGTGTTGCAATTTTTGGTAAAGGCATAATAACCTAAAGGACTTCAGTGTCAGTATTTATCACCCTCTAACCTGTCTCTTTTCTCTTACATATCTTTGATACGCCATAGAAACAGTCACCCTCAAAATATCACTCTGAGCATATGCAACAGGAATACTCACAATGTTCAAAGGGAACGCTTGAACAAAAGTATAGTTCATAAAGAATGTTCTACCATCATCAAAAATTCTATTACTTGTAGAGACATCTTTTTCAAACTTTGTGATGAATACATTGGTCATGTATGAATCAGGATAGTTCATCCTGTAGTTAGCAGAAGATGACTTTTGATCATTTTTACTTAGATACTGACCACGACCAACTCCAGAAATGTAATCCATCCAACCATCAAAGAATTCAATAACCTTATAATCATGATCAACGTAAAATGTAAAGTCAGTGGTGGCATCATACATTCTTCTATATGCCATTCTTTCTCTGACACCATGATAGTCACCAGTGACTTCATGAGTAGAAAGACTGGTTCCTGGTAGTGATACAGCTTCACACAAAAGTTCTACATTTTCACCATCTTGTGAATAGTTGAAACCCTCCCCTGCAAGGTGTGAAACCACACTACTTGGTGGTTGAAGTTTCACCTGATACACAGATGTCTGTGCTAGATGTAGAAATCTACTTCTTAAATCTGATGTTCTGATTGCCCCAGCCATCTATAAATATTGGGAGTACCATACTATGTATATGGGTGAATCAATAAAATCATTATTCAAACCTTCTCACCCTGAGAAATATCAAGGTAACCCCAATAATATCATCTGTCGTTCTTCATGGGAAAGGCGTTTCTGTTTCTGGTGTGATACCAATGAGAATGTATTGAGGTGGGCTTCAGAAGAATTTTCAATCCCATATGTGGCACCTGACGGTAGAGTGAGACGATACTATCCTGATTTCTTAATTGAATTCAGAGATATCAATGGGAAAGTGAAGAAACAAATTATCGAAGTCAAACCAAAGAAACAAACACAACCACCCAAACCAGGACAGAGAGCCACTAAGTCTTATTTGTATGAGGCACAAACATATGAAAAGAATATGAGAAAGTGGCAAGCGGCTTGCGAGTTTGCTAAAGATAATGGGATTGAGTTTAGAATAATTACGGAGGATGAACTTGGCATCAAACAATACGGAACAAGAAGAGTACCTAAAAAGCGACAACAAAAGAACAGACGGACTCATCGATAGTCTTTCTAGAATAGGAAATGATCCAGAAGATTTATTTCTGGAGATTCTAGATGTCATTAGTAATACATCTGAACCAGTTCCTCTACCAGGAAGATATTATACTTTCATCTATAAGGCAAAGACACCAAGAATTGAGTATGATGCTCACCCACTTATTGCCTGTACTGGTGTATATAACTGGGGATTTACTGGTATCAACTATCACTGGGGAGAAGGTAGGCAATATACATGGGAAGAAGTTGGTAGTATGTTCTACCTAGTTTATCCAAACGAACTGAGTGACCTTAGAAGTATTCCATATCAATATTTCAAACTAAATAGTTAAAAGTATTCATTCTGATGGCAGTTAAATCACTTAGAAAAGTCTGGAGTGGAGTAACACTGGATGAGAGCATCGACACAAAGACTGGGAAGATGACTCTGAGCAAGGGAGAAGATCTCCAACTGGCACACTCTGACACCACAAACTGGGTGATAGATCAACCTGCATCTTTTGCTAGACTCTATAACAATGCCAACTCACTAACTGCTCTTGATACTACAGAGTTGTCGGTCGAAGACTTTGAAGGAATATTCTATAGTGAAGTCAATACATTTAATGAAGATAGAGCTAATGTTCTAAACAATCCTTCAAATTTTACTGACATCGATGCAAATGACATATTAAGAACACAACAAAGTTTCTTTGATGAACGTATTCCTGGAATTTCTAATCCAATAACAAAGCAACAGGTTACATCTAAAAGTGATGTAACTATTGGTAATCCTGATGGTATTGATCCTCAAACTTTTGAAAATGCATCAAACTTTATTAGTAATGCAGTTGGAAGAGTTACCAATAATAGATCACTGAGAGGAACAACTTCTAGATCTAGTATTGCAAGTATGAGATATCCAATCGGTCAGATACCTGATCTTGGATATGATTTTATTCAGTTTGAAGTTTATGATTATTCCAATAAAGATGGCACACTCACCGTAGAAAACGCTGAAGAAAGACTTGGTGCCAAACTAGAAACAATCACTCTTCCTATGGTTGGTAATTTATCAGACACTACTGGTGTTGACTGGGGTGGTGACAAGTTGAATCCAATTAAAAAAATTGCAGGACAGACGGCTATGGATGCAATCGATAGTGCTTCTGAATTTGATGTTCAAGGGATAGCTGATGCTTTCTCGGGAGGAGTGACCCAGGCCAAAGATGCACTCTTGAAAGATCCTGGAACAAAATCAGCAATTGCTGCTTATTTTGCTGGTCAAGCAGTTGGTGCAAATCTCCTAACTAGAGGAACTGGTCAAGTTTTGAATCCAAACCTTGAGCTCTTGTTTAGTGGTCCATCTTTGAGGTCATTCAGTTTTAACTTTGCTTTTAGACCAAGATCTCAAGATGAATCACAAATGATTAGAGCCATCATCCGAACATTTAAGAGAGCTATGGCTCCAATAAGATCAACATCAAGTTTCTTTCTTCAAACACCAAACGTATTTAAGATCAAATATATCTTGAATAGTGGGGAAGAACATCCATTTATGAATCGAATTAAACCATGTGCTCTAACAAACTTTGGAGTCTCATATACACCAGATGGAAGTTATATGACATATGATGATGGTGGCCTAACTGGATATGATGTGAAAATGAGTTTCGGTGAATTGACGCCTATATATGCTGATGACCACGAAGAAGCAGGAGGAATGGGTTTCTAATGGCATTTCCAACTTATTTCAGAAATGTTCCAGATTTCGATTATGTAAGCCGTCTTCCTGGATCCAAAAGTATCTCTGATTATGTCAGAGTCAAAAATCTTTTCAGACGAGTTAAAATTAGACCTGATATCTTTGCGGATATTACATATTTTACCAAATATAAGGTCAATTCTCCAGATAGACCAGACAATGTAGCAAGAGAGGTTTATGGTGACCCCAACCTTGATTGGTTAGTGATGCTTTCCAATAATATCATTCATCTTGAGAACGAATGGCCTCTTACACAGATTTCTTTCAATAACTATTGTCTGTCTAAGTATGGGTCTTATGAAAATCTGTATAATGTTCATCATTACGAAACTCAGGAAGTTAGAGATAGTAGAGGAGATATCATTCTTGAAAAGGGATTACAGGTTTCATCAACATTCAATATGACTTTCTTTGACCCTGGAATTGGACAAGAAGTGATTGCAAATAATATTGTCGATGAAATTACCAACTTGGACCACGAAGAGAGAATCCAAGACAAAAAATCAAATATACTTCTTCTTGATAGGAGATATATCAATTTGGTAATAAATGATATCGACACTATTATGCCATATAAAGAGGGTAGTAGTCAGTTTGAGTCATTTGATGTTGTGAAAGGTGATAACATCCGTCTTTACGAGTAAGCACTAAAAAACCACCATTTCTGGTGGTTTGAAAAAAGTAAAGGGGGTCAAAAATGCCAGGAATATTTTTTCCGACATTTATGAAAACAAAAGTCGAATTTCCCTCAGGAGTCAGCTAGTTTCGCAAAATATGACATTGGGTCGTCATCATCAGATCCACTGTCGCTAGAAACGGATGGTTCCTCAACAGTTTTTGCTGCCTTAACAGAGTCTTCGAGTTTACGGAGGACATCTTCCTCTGAGACTCGTTTGGTTTCTGATGTTGCGTAGTTATCATACTCGGTTTCTTCTTCTACAGGACGACGATTTGATTTACCAAGGACTGCATCCAGTCTCTTCTTCAGGTCATCATATGACTTGAACTTATCAGAAGCTACAAGATCCGTGAGGGAATACTGTTTCTTCCAGATAGCTTCAAGTGCTTCATCATCATCAAGAAGTGCACCTGTACTGGCAAACTCACTGGAATCATAGTTCCAGTATCCAGCAACCTTCTTCAGTTTCAGTTTGAAGTTAGCACCTTGCCAGAAATCGAAAGGATTGATAGGATCCTCATCTTCGAATTCAGGTTGCATTGCATCCATGATCTTGTCAAAGATCTTTTTACCAAACTTGTAGAGGAACACACCACCTTCATTCTGAGGGTTAGCAGGATCCTTTACAACATAAATGTTGGCGTAGAAGGAAAGCTTACGCTTTTGTTTACGAACAGTGTCTTTATCTGCATCATTACCACTATTCCAGAGTTCACGGTTCAGTTCACCCAGAGGGTCTTTTTGTCCGATAGTGGTCAGTGAGTTCTCGATATACCAACCACCAGGACCTTGGAAGGCGTGTGAGAAGAGTTTTACCCAAGGAAGGTCTTCACCATCAGGTGCAGGGAGGAAACGGATAACAGCATATCCATTACCAGACTTGTCCATTTCTGGTTTCCAGAGACGGTCATCAGCACCACCTCCACCAGTATTGTTTTGTTTCTCAACCTCTCTTACGAGTTTGGCAGTCAGACTACCAAGAGAAGATTGTTTTTTGAGATTTGAAAATGACATTCGTATTTGTTGTGTGTTTGTATTTGGCTTGTGTGACGTGGCTTTAGGGATTGTCTAGCCCATAGATTCAAGACTCTCTGAGAGACTTCTTCATGTTATCAATAATCTGTGTCATGTTCCCAAACACATATGCCAGATCGACATCTGGTGGGAACCCGAGTTGTTTAGCTTGTTCGAGAATCTGTTTCTTCATATCCACTGCAGTAGGATCATCAGACAATGTCATACGAGTATAGAGGACCCTCTGTTTGTTGAGGAGATCTTCTAACATTTCTACATGATCAAGTTTATCTTGATTGTTCATCTGGGGAAACTCCCAGACCTTTGCATAGATTTTCTCCTGAAGGATTGAAATTTCCTTCAGTTCTTGTTGAACAATGTCTGATTTGAAAAAACTCATTCTTCTGCTTCTACTTCTTCTGTGGTTTCTTCTGTAGTTGTTTCTTCTTCTGCTAGAAGTTGTTGTAGAACATCAATAGCACCTGTCAGTTTCAGATACTGAGACCTACCTTGTTCTAGGTTATTCTGAAGATCAGCAATCTTCTGTTGAAGATCATTCCTTTGAGAGATGAGATTCTGAAGGACTTCTCTTTGATCAATCATGACAATACTACCTCTTTTAAAATCTTTTTGTATTTGAATACATCAATATGTAGAAAGGAAGAATACTTCTTCATTCTAGAACTAACAGATGTCCATACTGGATCAGTTAGTTTTTTATCAAAGTTCTTTTGATATCCAAAGACTCTATCATAGATTACCATGGTTTCAAGAGAAATATCTTTGGTAAGATGTTTCTTCAATAGAATCGGATGACCTTTGGAACAATCGAACACATCATCAACTTTGTGTTCATCAAATAATTTTGATGACTCTTCACGGAAAAGATAAGTCAGGGACTGAACTCTCTTCTTCCATTCATTATAAGTTGTTTCTCCATTTCTTACAAGTTCACCAATCCATAATGATCCAGGGTCATCACAGTCAGCGAAGTTAGAAACGAAGAACTCAATTACCTCAGTATCATCCTTCTGACGACTGAGTTTCTCAAAGAAGAAACGATCTTTCCTCTTGTAGAATGACTGAACACTTGCACGACTTTTACCACAATACTTATGCCAATCATAACTGGGTTTAGTAAAGTGGTTCTTGAGACCTAAGTATGACTTATAGCACTCAAATGGATTCACTTTTGGTATCATTAATGTTAATCATAATCAAATTGGTAACTTGGCGTGGGAAGTTCTCTTCAACAGATTCAATTCCATTGCTTCACACTTGAGTTTTTCTTTCAGTGGTTTGGATACCAACTTAGGAACAGACTCAACCTCAACATTATTCTTTTCACAAAAGAAGACAATAGCATCGACATACTTCATGCCTTTGTTTTCAAGGACGATCCTTTCTATCTCTTCAGTGAATGTTCTAGCACAATAAAACTTACTCTTGAAGATTTCGTTGATGCTTTCATCGGTTTTCTTAGGCATATTCCTTAAGTTTGGATTCAGCAAACTCTCCAACGTAATCGTAGAGAAGACTGATGTACTTACGTTTGTCTCTTTCTTCATAGACTTCCACTTCACCGTTTTCACATGTCATAACAATGACGAATTTCTTAACCATTATATCCTTCATCTCATACAACATACAAGCATAAGCTGCACACTGTACAAAATAGTCTTCGATCCACTCCCGAGGTTTTGGTTTAGCTGATGTCTTAAAATCAATGATAGACAACTCACCATCAAACTCTGCGATACAATCAACAGAACCAGCTATACCAATCTCAAAACTCCAGAGTGATTGTTCCTGACATAGAATATTATTGATTCTATTCAGTGTGGGTTTAGCCTGTTTGAATAAAAACTCAGAAAGAGGAAGAACATCAGACATCTCATCAGGTTCTACATTGTTTAGATACTCTTCAATCAATGTGTGAGCATCAGTTCCACGATGTGTAGCCTTACGAGTGATGTTGTTGGCTTCTTTTTCACCAACCTTGGCTCTCCAGGCTTTGAACTTATCTTTGTTTCTGTGACTAATTACAGAGGTAATAGATGGGAGTTTGATAAGTTTATCAGTTCCCATCGCCTTGTAATAACGAACCCCATCAATAGTCTCTCGTTCAATGGGAACGAAAGGTACATCCTCATGTAAAAACATTACAACCCCAATTCAAGTTTAGCTATGATATACTCCTTAACCAATCCACTACGGCAGATGTCCTCAGCCTGGAACTCAATAGTTTCAAAGGATGGCATACTGTTGATAATTCTCATAAAGTCAACAATACCATTCTTCTCTGCTGTTTTTGTCAGATCAGTTTGAGTGGCATCACCACAGAACATAATCTTAGAACTTTCACCTACACGAGTAATGATACTATCAAGTTCATGGAAGTTCAAGTTCTGAAACTCATCGATGATCAAGATAGAGTTATCGAATGTAGTACCACGGATGAATGATGTACTCCAGAAGGAGATAGTTCCTTGTGCCTTGAGATTGGCATACAACATCTCAAAGGAGTTATCATCAGGCATCTCGAACATGTATTTCACCATGTTCTTATATGGAATCTGATACAGAGAAGACTTATCCTCATGATCACCGGGAAGGAAACCAATCTCTCTAGTAGCCACAAGAGACCTGACGATGTAGATCTTATCGTATGGTGTCTTAGGGTCTAGAACATCCAGAAGAGCGTTGTAGAGGGTGATAAAGGTTTTACCTGTACCAGCCACACCATACGCTACAAGGTTCTGTTCCTTACCATATAAGTTGAAGAATTTCTCTTGATTATCAGTAAGAGGTTCAATCTTCTTGATGTAGTCAAGATTGATTGGTTTCTTCCTCTTCATTACTCGGTTACTAGTTCCAAACGGAACAGGGTTTGTACCAATACCGGACTTACTCTTTCTAGGCATAAACTCAAATAGGTTTTACGTTTGAACCGGGCATCTTAGATGCTCTTGTGAGGACTTCGTTCCATCCTGGCTTAGACTTTACTAGTCTATCATAGATCTCTCCTACTTCACCAACTCCTGGTGCTGTAGTTGGATCTGACCAATCACGAGTCCACTCAGGGTTGTCTTCTTTCCACTGATCCCAATCATGAACAGAACATTCCACTTCTTTCTGTTCACCAGTTTCCTTGTTATATACTGGATACTTAGCCATAATATCTCCTAAGTGTGTATATTTATGTTTCGTTTTAGATCCATTCCATGGCTTCTGAGATAGAGGGGAACTGTTCTACAAAGATCTTCTTACATGAATTTGCAATGTCCATGTGTTCTTTCTGAGTTCCGTGTGCAGATCTCAATTCAATATAATGTAACCAACTGCGAGCTGAGCCGGTCATGTATAATTTTGTTGGTGTTGCCAAAGGCAATACAAAGCGTGCACACTCTTTTGCCACACCAGCATCCAACATTTGTTTGTAGAGGTTACTAGCTGAACTGAACAAAGTAATCATCTGTCTGTTCAATTTCTCTACAATCTCAGGATCTAGATCGTCGATACTATTCTGACGATTCTTATCATCCTGTCGTCTCAGTTCTGGGAGTTCGATATCACCAAGGAATGATGTAGGTGCATACCTCTGTGAAAATTCCTGAAATGTGAACGAACGATGGCGCAGGATCTGAGCTGCGATTCCTCTGGTGGTTGTAATTTCTAGAGTCATGAACGCCTGTTCAAAGATACTCCAGTGTTGATGCTTGATGCAATACTTCAACAGACCAGAGAACTTATCGTTATCCTGGTTGTTTGGATTGCTCACCCTCGCACAATAAGCTATGTGTTTTTCAGCATCAGGTGTAACTGATACTAATTTGGCTCCGGGTTTCATTTCTGATACTTCCATGTGGGTTTCTTTCCTCTCGAATCACAGTCGTTACAATAGTATGAATAATTATACTTGAATCCTTTCACGGGTTGAAAGTATTCAGAATTTAATGGATATTCAGAATGACACTTACTACAAGTCCTTGTCGTCGGACTTTCTAATTGCTTTGAGTTTCTTGTACTCAGTTTTAACGCGTTGGTAAGCCTCTTCAGCAGTGAGACTCCCTCCCAGTTCCATTGCACAGATAATCTCCACTTGAATACCGAATGATCGTAAAGCCTTTTCGTAATTATTAAGATTGTACATTAAGCAGAATTTGAAAAATAAGTCTTGAAGTAAGAGTCGATACCATGGTGTATTTTATGTCCCTGACTCACCCAGGTATCGACACATTCGTAAATATCTTTGGTTGAGTAGGAGGCTTCTTCAATCCGTACTCCACCATACTTATTTAGAAGGATGGAGAGACATGTCTGTCTGAGTTTGAGACGGTCGTCATCATATCTCCAGTCTTGATTACTCATCGTCTTCAAATACCTCGTCGTAGTCAGCAAGTGGGGGAAGATACTCTGATTGATTAGTATATGCTTCCACATCAGAGTATACCTCAGACTCCAAAGCATCCACAAGAAGTCTAAGGTTCCTAACAATCAACTTAAGCTTTTCCTTTTCCATTAAAAAAGAGGGGAACTAGTCCCCTCATTATATCACCTGTTTGTATATTAAACAAGTGTATTATGCAAGTACATCACTTACGGTAGGTTTGACCACGATAGCAGAAGGTGCCATGTGCCTCCTTACCTTTCTGGTGTACATTACACTCAACACCACGATAACGAGTGAGAGTGATCTGTGCGTCATGAAGAGCAGATGCTTTGTTGATCTGCTTTCTGATCAGATTAAGTGTGTTCATTTGTTTACTCCTAAAGTAGTTGGATTTTTAGGTCCGTTCCTTTAGTTGGCTTTTGCGTCCCAATAACATTCTGGTGTTGATTCCTTTACGGTCTCAACCAACTCAATAACTACCTCTTGGGGCAAGTTATTTTGTGACCTTATCCTCAACATAATAGCATCGGCATCAGCACACGTTAGTGTTGAATAAACTAGTAGATCTATCATGGGATGAACGCTCCGTTCCGAGTCAACTTACTTGCGTCTAGTTACCTAGATGAACGATAGGTTAATTATAACCTCATATTCTATATATGTCAACCCCTTTTTAAAGTGTATCAACTGTTACCGGATGATACCGTTTGACTTCAAATACTGGAGAGTTTCTTTCAAAGTTCCTCTGTGTTCGACTCCGATTGATACTTGAGGATACTCTGCTCCATCTCCAAACTCTGCCTGAAATTCGCTCTGAGTAAACTCTTTATCTAAAGTGTATTCGTGAAAATCATTGTAGACACTCTTGAGAAGCATACCTGCCCTCTCACACTCTTGACTACCATTACTATAAATCCATGCCTGCATAATAGTTAATCCCTCTGTCTCCAATCTTCAGGTTTTTCTTGATGAAACCACTGAGCAATTTCATCTGTGTTACTGAACCCCGTTTTATGATTGGATGGGTCGGGGTCACCTAGTCCCATCCTGTTCATAAAATCATCCATAGTTCCTTCTTGGATACCCTGAGATGATTGTCTTCTTGCTTTCTTCAACATCTCATTCGCTGTTGTGTTTGCTTTAGCAAGTTTCTGTGCCCATACCATATCATCGAGTTTTACCTCTACATCATTAGCAATACACTTACAAATGAACTCTAACCGAAGCCTATATTGGGTAGACAACATACTAATATGACCTTTATCTTATTTATTTTTGGATGAGAAATATATTTTATAATATTTCTTGATCATTGTTCGTATTATCTCCTTATCCTCATACTCTTCTAATAGATTAAGAAGTGCAGAACTACCTTCTAGTTCAGAGATTAACCTAAGAATATCTACACGATTAAAATCCTGCTTCACGAGATTCATCGATCATCTTGGATACGATATCTTCAGTGCCATCAAGGTTCTTGACAGCAAATAAGTTTGATCTCTGATACTTCTTGACTTTCTTGTACTTCTTCAAGAGATCCTGAACCTGATCTGGGTTCATACCAATTCCTTCAAAGTCAATATCAAATCCATCAGCTGCCATCTGTCTTACCACTCCATAATTTTGGACTCACAGTTCCACCAGACTGTGTAATGTTGATTAGATCTTTCTTGTACTTGTCGTAGAACTCATCAAAGATATCAACTACCTTGACAGATTGAACAACATCATAACGAGTTTCACCTTCTACCTTGTACTCTACAAGATATGCATTGTTAGGAAGGTTCTTGTTGTCTGCTAGATCCTTCTTACCATTTTCATGAATGTAACGCACTTTACTCAAGACCTCCCTCCCCATTGGATATCAGGATATGCTTTAGAAACATGATCCTGTGTTAGTTTGTATTTACTTGTTAGTTCTTTATCCTTTACAAGACAAATAATTTGTGCCTCATCAGGATGAAGACCTTCCAACATTTGAATAAACATAGACTCACGACGAGTCTTACTCAAACTATCATTACCACCTTTCACAAAGTGATAAAGGTTTTTCCACTCCTTACGAAGTGAAGTGTGGTCAGTTCCAATAGGTACTTCATTCTTATTGAATGGTACTTCACCATCGGGAAGCATACTGACCACAGTCTCATCAAAGTTCCAGATCAAAATAGAAGTCAAACCATCATTACGGTACTTCTTAAGAATCTCAACCTTCTTTGCTGCAGACCTTTGTTTAGATACCTCTTCGAGGATTTCATGAACAAAAGCGTTAGCTGGAAGTTCTTTTGTCTTCTTTGTTGATGTAGCCATAGTAATTTCTGTTCTCGTTTCAGTGTATCGTATTTAGATCATTCAGTCAAGGGACCATCACTAGGATCGAATCCTTCTCCTTCTGAATCTCCTTCAAATCTGACAGCCCATACTGTCTCTGGAATAATCTGTCCGTTCTCATCGAACATTTCTGGGTGTGTTGGAATAAACTTGGAGTCTCTTTGAAGAACGTATTCTTTGGCGATCCATCCAACTACAGATCCTACAATTAAAAACATCAGTGAAAAGATTACACTGAATGTGAGTGTGATTGCTAGCATTTCATTCCTCCTTCTTTTTGATGTCAAAAGACATATCAAACGATAGATGGAACTCCCTTCTGAAAAAGGAAATCATCTGTCCAAACTTTACCTGAAAGGTCTTTGATGGTTCTGGTTTCCTCCTTTTATTTCTCATCAGTAACTCTACACCACGATTTATCTCTGGTAGGTCACTTGTTTGTTTATTTAGAGTTAGTTCTCCTCTTTCTTCCTGGTCTCTTTTCTTGTCCATACTTCCATGCTCCTTGTAGAAGACTCTCTAAAAAGTCTTTGATCTTTCTGGCTTCAGGTTTACCAAGATGACCATAAGCCTCTCTTAGTTGTTTGTGTTCAGAATCAGATCCACCTTCTAGATAGTCTTCCAAATCATAAATGAGGAGAGTAATATTCTTGGCAGTTTGACTCTCCAAGAAAACATCAACATCTCTTTTGGTTGCCTTGTTTGATTTTAGGAGATCGTACATATCCAACATGAACTTACCTCTGTTAAAGGCATAGTCCACTGCTTGTTCAACGATAGTTTCGATCTCCCAGATGTTATCCATCAAATTAGTTTGTTTTCTCTCAGGTATTTAACTGTTTCGGTAAATCCACCAATCAAAGTTTCTTCTTGTAAAACTTTGGGAAAGGTTGACCTACCAAATTTATCAATAAATTCTTCTCTTGTAAAGTCTCTTCCAAGTTTAAGCACCACATACTTAACCTCTGCTAGTTGTAATGCTCTAACAACTTTAACACAGTAAGGACAACCATCCTTTGAATAAACAGAATACGTCATAACAATATAAGGAAAGGAATTAAAACCATAAAGGTTGATATTGAAATACCCCCAACTCCATTACGAAGATGGGGGATGAAACTGAAAGGGTCTTCAGGCATCTAGTGTGTCTCTGAGTGTTCTATCTCTTTTGAGTTTCTCGATGAAATCATTTGGTGCCAGTTTAGCACTGTACCCAGGATAGAATCTCTCCATCAGTTTGGGAACTGCTAAACAACCAGGGTATCCACCCTTGATCCATACCTCCTCACGGTCATCGAGAACCACATGGTTGAATGGAAACTTTTTGATTCTAGTCATCGGTTGATTCATAAGTGAACGTTTTGTTCTTGACCTTGGTGTCGAACTCACCAGTCTTGCCTGGATTCATTTTACCAGTTTTGATCCTTTTATTCATACCGGGGAAGTCACTTTTATTAGTGCCCACCAGAGCGGCACTCCCTTTGGGTTTCTTCTTCAGGAGAACAGCATCCTGATCATACTTCTTACCAAGTTTCTTCATGGTCTTGGCAAAACGTTTCTTACCCATCTTACCTGAGGAGACCACAGAAGACCTCTCTCCGACCTTTCTCTCGTTCTTCTGTCCCTTGTTCTCAGTGTATCTACCAGAGACCTTGGTGGGACCAGGAAGACCTGCTCCACGGATATCACGATCCAGTTGTTTGGAACGAGCTTGATTCTCTTTCTTAGACTTGTCACCACGTTGAGCAGACATAATAGCCGTTCCCTTAGACGAATCCTTCTGACGGATACGATTAAGGGACGACTCTTGCATGAATTCTAGAAAGGTCATCTATTCTAATAGCTCTATAGAGTTATTTATTTACAGGATAGGTTATAGTGACTCTTCTTTTCTCTATCCCATTAGAATCAAGAACTGACATCTCATGAAGATGACCATCAAGTTCTTTTGTGATCCTCTCCAGATCGGCTTTCTGTTCCTCGTTCATTGGGTTTTTCATATGGATGTGCAGGTTTAAATTCACCTTCAGGAAATGGTTGAGTTTTGGACAGATCTCTTCGTGATTGATTTTTGATGATGATGAAAGCATCTTTGTTGTACTTACGAGTACCAAGAGGTGATTGCCACTTCTTATTGTACTCCTCACCAACATCAATACCAGAGACGGACATTCCACCAATCTCTAGAGTAACATCATCAGCACCAGACCACCCGAGGGTGACGATAGTTTTTGACAGTTGTTCTACCAGGTTTGGTTCTCCCATCACTCTATCCTCTGGTTCTAGATTTCCATTCATTTTCTAAACTCCTGTGACTTGTACATGGACACTGGATTTTCACCACGAACGATACTCTTAGCATCCTCTTCAAAGAGTTCCATACCTTTATCAGTGAGAATGTGATCATACATTTGATCAAATACCTTGGGTGGCATCGTGACTACATCAGCTCCATTATACCATGAACGAACTGCTCTATGAACATTACGAATAGAGGCAGACAGAACCTGAGTCCTGATACCATGGATACGATACAGTTCTGCGATCCCTCTAACCACCTCCAGACCAGCTACCTGTTGGTCGTCTAGGCGACCCACGAAAGGACTGACATAAGTGGCTCCTGCCTTGGCTGACAGGACTGCCTGAGGGAGGGAGAAGATGAGTGTGACGTTCACTCTGATGAGTTCTCTGGAGAGGGCCTTACAGGCCACCAGACCCTCACGGGTGCAGGGAACCTTGACTGTTGTCACATCTCCAAACTTCTTATGCAGTTCACGACCCTCAAGGATCATTTCATCTGCAGTTCCCATCACCTCCATACTGATATCTGGAACACCAAGATCTTTGAGTTCTTGATATACATCGAGAGGGTCTCTACCACTTTTCATGATCAGTGTGGGATTAGTGGTAACACCATCCACAAGACCAGTGGCAAAATACTTCTTAATTACTTCTGTGTCTGCTGTGTCTAAAAAGATTCTCATGCTGGATAATCCCATTTGGTAATTTGTTCTGTTTTATGTTGTGGTCCCCATGATCCATCCTTATGGATGTAGGGAGCTGTCCTGACTGGACAACTTTCACCAACACATAGGAGGTCCTCTACGATTCTCCATGACTCTAACACCTCCTCGGCGTGAACGAAGTGTGATTGGTCACCTCTCAAAGCGTCATAGAAGAGCTTGACATATCCATCCACCGCATCCTCTGAATACCAGTGAGTTAGTGTGGCTGTCTCTACTTTATCTTCTAAACCTGGTGACTTCATGTCGATACGAATATCTACATGTGGTTTAGGTTGGAGTCGGATAACAATACGATCATTATACTCATGACCTTCAAAGAGTTTGAGTGGGGGTTCTCTCAGTTTGATAACAACCTCAGCACATTGGTAAGGCATCTTCTTACCAGTCATGAAGTGAAAGGGAACTCCTTTCCACCTCCAGTTATCAATGTAGATATCACCAGCTACAAAGGTTTGAGTTAGTGAGAATGGTTCAACACCTTCTTCTTTTGTATAAGATTCATACTGACCAGTGATAAGTTTACCTCCCAGTCTTGCTGCTGAAAGAACCTTTACCTTCTCACGACGAATCTCTTTAGCGTCATTCTTACAAGGTGCTTCCATAGCAATCAGTGCCAGGATTTGTAACATGTGGTTCTGTAACATGTCACGAACTGCACCGGCTCCCTCATAGTATTGAGCCCTACCTTCACAACCGATAGTTTCAGTTGCGAAGATCTGAATCTCTTCTATGAAGTTCCTGTTCCAAAGTGGTTCAAGAAGAGTATTACTAAAACGGGTAGCAAGAATGTTATTGACAGTATCTTTACCAAGATAATGGTCAATGCGATATACTTGTTTCTCGCGTAGACATCCAGAAACCACAGATTGTAGATAATTAGCAGATTGAAGATCGGTCCCAAAAGGTTTCTCAATAATGACTCTAGTTTTCTCTGGGTCATTGACCAGTCCTGCCTCCTTTAGATTAGAAACTGCGTCACCATATCTTTCAGGGGGAACTGAAAGAAAGTATGTCATGTCATCAGATAGTGGAATAGATCTGAGAGAGTCCACATCACTCAGGTCACACTGATGATAATCTAGATTGACAGAAAATTCACCTGGGTAATACCTACCAAGACTTTCCAACCAACTTTCTCTTGTATTTTCTCTTCGTGCTGCACCAATCACCTTTAGGTTCTCTGGAAGAGTTCCGTTCTCCCAGAGAGTAAAGAGTGCTGGAATAAGTTTCCTTCTACAAAGGTCTCCTGTTGCACCAAAGATAACAAGTGTTCTAGTGGGCTGTTCCATTTCCGTCATAATCATCTGAGTCGTAGTAGTTATTCTCACCTTTTCGTAGCCCGAAATATATCGTGGTACATACAAAGGGTATTGTTGCCCAAAGTAAGACATCAGCGAACGTCATGACCACCAAACATAGATCTCATTCCGTTCAGGATTCTGTTTCCAAACTCTCCAAGTCTTCTTGAGTTGAATCGTTCGAATAGTGCAGTAGTAATGACAGGAGCGGGTACCCCAAGATCCACAGCGGCGTTAACAGTCCAACGACCTTCACCACTATCGCTAACTCCCCCACTGAAATTGCCAAGCTTAGGATCACTCCGTAGTACATCCGCAGTAAGATCAAGTAACCAAGACCCAACCACACTACCACGACGCCATAACTCAGCCACTTCAGCAACATCAATGTCATACTGATAATTCTCTGGGTCTGACATTGGAGCCACTTCTGCATCACCCTCCGCTACATACTTTGATCCGGCATCAGCGTTGTAAAGAATATTGAATCCTTCAGCGTACGCCTGCATGATACCATATTCTACCCCGTTGTGAACCATCTTGACAAAGTGTCCAGCTCCTGGTGGTCCACAGTGTAACCAACCATGTTCTGCAGAGGTCACCCAACTACGATCATTTGTCCGGGGAGCCGCAGAGAGTCCTGGAGAGAGGGCCCTGAAGATAGGTGAACAGACGGATACTGCCGAACTTGTGCCACCAACCATAAGACAATATCCACGGCTAAGACCATAAACACCACCACTAGTACCACAGTCAATATACTGGATGCCCAGTTTCTCAAGGTATTGTGCTCTCCTCCTGGAATCCTTAAAATTGGAATTGCCATGATCAATAATAATATCACCTTCAGTACAACCTGATCGTAGAAGTTCATCGATCGTGTTCTCCACATTTTCTGCCGGTACTACCATCATGAAGATACCAGGTCCTTTGGCTCTGACACCATCTACAAGACCTTGGATATCAACAGTGACTTCACTGACATATCCATTCTCCAGACACTCTTGAGCCTTCTCGTAGTTTCTACGGTATCCCCATACTTCGATACCTTCTTTCATCATTCGACGGGACATTCCTTCTCCCATCCTACCTAGTCCAATTATACCTACTCTCATTTGATTAACTCCATCGCTTGGTGTAGTTCGTGTACGTGTTGTAATTCATCATTAAGTATTTCTAAAATCTTATCGTCATGACCATTTAATGCCAGGTATGTTCCGTAAGTGGTAGCAGCATGAATTTCTACTTCCCAATTAAGATGATATGCATCAATAGGATCTATCAGATAATAGAAGACCATAATCCAATAGTACAAAAGAACTAGGTGTTTTGCAAAGAATCTATCGATCCAATGTTTAGAACCACCGATTGATTCCATGTACTCAAGATGTTCTGTTTCGTTTAAAGTTTGTTCAAAGTGTTCTTTCATTAGGTAAATGTGTTCTTCACCTCTCAAGCCCAATGATTCCCTTAGGTGTAGGACACTTACAAAGGCAAAGTATGGAGCTCTTGCTATCTCTTCAAGAACCCAAAACCTTTGATAATCTCTTCCTTCATAAAGGAAATCTAATATGGCAACAGTGATGTTTAGAACAACAGTGTTAAACTTTTTCATTCCACATGCACCGTCCCAGTCATACCTGCTCCTTGATGAGGACCACAGAAGAAGTTATAGTCTCCGGAATCAGCAAACACAACGTCTTGTGTTTCTCCGGGGGAAAACAATAATGCTTCTCTGGAAAGATCTGAACGACCCTCTACAATAATGTTATGAGGAGGTAGTGCCTCGTTAATAAAATGAACTGTATCTCCTGCAGAGATTGTAATCTCACTAGGTTCGAATACTAGGTTTCCACCAGAACCCATTGTTACATCTACTGCCCATGCGGGAACAGCTAGGAAGAATACAGTTAGGAGTGTGAGAATAAATTTCATTTAATCTTTTTATACCAATACTATTTTAGGCATAAAAAAGAGGGGTGTCTACCCCTCTGTTATCGTATCCTAATAATTAAGATACCAGGTTATCTAAAAGTTGTTCGTAACCCCTAGATGTTCTGAGTTTTATCAGGTGATCCACTGAGAACACACCGGGTCCGTTGAAAAGGATACACAAGACTCCTCCCCAATACAAACCAAGTAATTCTAACAGATAGATGTTGAATCCTGCAGTCATTAGAGCGTGGTAGATAGCAATTGTCATCGTACCAAAGAT
>Ga0208666_1000379_pt1 | contig 21596 bp, 20 predicted proteins | sample 5B_taG_FD_184078 | JGI IMG/M metagenome (GOLD analysis project Ga0208666, IMG submission 184078) | Marine viral communities from the Subarctic Pacific Ocean - 5B_ETSP_OMZ_AT15132_CsCl metaG (SPAdes) (version 2) | ecosystem: Environmental > Aquatic > Marine > Oceanic | place: Pacific Ocean...
GACGCATATATGGCATCACCACAAGCTAAATCGTTTGTTGAAGATTGTTTGGAACAGATAATCCAGTACGAGAAAGACTTGGAAAAAGCCAGCATACGCAACTAACAACGCCTAAATAAATTGCATAAAAGCAGCAGGACGCACCAAAAATGGGTGCGTCTTTTTTATGAGAATGAAAGACCAACTAGAGTGTTTCTGCACTGACATTGAAAAACTAGTGGATCGTTATCAGGAAGAATTTGATTTAGACGATGCAACACTCATAGGTGGTCTTCAGATGTATTCATGTCTGATGTCATTACAGGCAATGGGTTATCTCCTCGAAGATGATGAAGATGAAGAAGACGATTTTACAATATGAAATCTCGCGATGATTTAAATGCATCAGTTCTGCAAGATCTTGCTGATCGTAGCGTTTGGGATACCAGACAACGCATGTTTTATGAGATGCGCCACCATGGACTGAGGAGAAAAAATAAACCTTGGCCTGGTGCATCAGATGTACATTTTCCACTAGTAGACACTACAATTAGTGAATTAAAACCTGCTTACTTCCAGCAGTTATTTGCTACAGACTTAATTGCTCAGTTTGTTCCCACAACTCCACAGGTTGCAGAATATACAACTGCTGCTGCACAATGGTTTGATCATAAAATAAAACAAAAAACTAATTTAGAAACAGAGATTCTAAGCACTGTTGATGCTATGCTCATGAGTGGTAATGGCATTTTGAAGGTTCTTTGGGACACTAAAGCCAAGAAAATAAACTATTATTCAATAGAACCTCAGCATTTTGTCGTTCCTAGCTGGACTAGGAGTTTAGAAGAGGCAGACAGAATGTGTCATATTTCAGTTTACTCAGTTGATTCGTACAAACGGCAAAAACACTTAAATCAAGATCCAGAAGTAATTAGACAGATTTCTGGAAGCTACAACAATGACGCTGGGGATATGGATACTGAGTATACCAAATTCGAGCGTGAAGGACTCACATTTACAGATGAGTCCAGCATCATTGTGTGGGAGGTATATTTCCGCGAAGAGAAAACTGGGCAGTGGTGCATTTGTACATTCTCACCTACTCAGCCTGATATTGATCTTAGGCCTACAATGAAAATGCCATATAATCATGGCAAACCACCATTTGTGGCTTTTCATTACGAGGTTAAAGATCCCGGTTTTTACTCAGCCAGAGGTGTAGTTGAACTTCAAGCAACCATGGAAGCTGATCTAACAAAGCTTCTTAATGACAAGAATGATTTCATGACTCTCGCAAACAGACCACTGTTTCGCGCTGAGAGAGATATGCCTAATACTGGCAATCTCAGAATGACTCCCGGGAGCATTTTACCATTTGGAATCCAACCAGTTGCACACCAAGCTCCTCCAATTTCGTTTGATACTCAGATGAATATTATGCGGGAATTGGCTCAAAATCGTGTATCTACACCAGATTTTGGTCTTACTCAAACTTTACAAAACACTGAAAGAAGGACCGCAACTGAGATCCAAGCTATTGGAGGTTTGTACCAGCAGAGCAGTGATCTACGGATGCGAATATTCCGTATAGCACTCGGCAAACTTTACCGCATGAGTTGGTCCGTTTTATTGCAATATGACAAAACTTCTTTGGATTATTGGTATTTAGACACCGCACAGCAAATCCCACAGGAAGCACTGCATCAAAACTATGGTATTCAGCCAACTGGATCAGCAGATGGAGTGAATAAGCAATTGCTAATGCAAAAAGCAATCACTCGTTTTCAGATGTTTGCAAACGATCCATTCATTAATCAAGGACAGCTCAGAAAGACTATTTTGGAATCAGACGATGCCACTTTGGTTAAACGCTTATATCAAGATCCAATGGATCAACAAGCTACCCAGGCAGAAGATCAAGCCAATGAAATCACGTTCCTAAGACTTGGTTTCCCAGCAGTAGTTAAACAGTCAGATGATGATGCGGTGCACATTCAGACAGTTGTAAACTATATTAACAATCGATCTCAATCAGGAGCACAACCTGAGCCAGCAGAAGGACAGATGTTAGAGCAACATATCGCCCAACATTTAGAAGCTTTAAAAGAAAAAGATCCAAAAGCTGGGAGACAGATGGAAACTGAATTAAAGAATTTATTCGCGCAGATGCAACAAGCAGTAGCGCAACAAGCACAACAAAATGCTGAACAAACTGAGGAGAATACTGGGGGCGTTGAGAACATTGCGGCAAGTGCCCCAGTGGGTCAACCCACCTGAGTGGTCAAATGAACATGCTGTAAAATTGCAGCAATTCCTAAAATCAGAGACGGGTGCTGCATTGCAACAACACCTGAGAAACTTGCACATCACTAATTGTGATAGATTAATCTCATCTCCAGCAGATTTGTCATACAAGACAGGTCAAGCATTTGGTTTTAAATCTGCACTAGCCACTTTAGATGGTCTAGCGACAATCAGATCACAACCTGATGAGGAGGTCACAGGAGTGACCGATGACCTGGAATGGTTAAGACAGACTGCAAATTAATTTATGTCTGAGGCTAAAACAGAAGCACCAGTCACGGTGGATAACGAGCGCGAGCAATTGCTACAAGCATTAGCGGAAGCTGATGATAACGCGTTCGATTTAACTGCGAACACTACCTCGATGCCGCAGGTCGAGGAACCTGACACGGAGTCTGCCAAAGTGGAAGACACCCCCAGAGAAGAAGCACCGGATCAACCGGGAGAGGAAAAGTCACAAGAAATTGAAGAGGAGGAACAATCCAAATCCAAATATTCTAGGACTAAAAAAGCACAGGACCGAGCAAACAAATCTTGGCGTGAAGTCAATGAGGCAAAAGCTGCATTGAAGAAAGAACGAGAAGAGTTGGATGCGAGGAAGAAAGCGTATGAAGATGGGCACCAGCAAAACCTGGAAGAGATCCAACAACGCACCAATACTAGTCGTTATTCACCTGATGAGTATGAGTCAGTGGCTCAGGAGTTTGAAGATGAAGGCGATCACGCTAATGCTGAGGCGGCACGAAAAGCAGCACAGCAAGCTAGGCAAGCTGCAAATGAACAGCAGCAGAAGAAACAACAGGCTGACTTTGTGTCCAAGTGGGATACAAATTGGAAACAAGCCACTTCTGCACACAAAGACTTGAATGATCAAGACAGTGAACTGTTCAAGAAGGTTGGCCAATTATTGGAGAAAAAACCTGTACTGACTCAATACCCGGATGGGATCACAGATGCCGTCGAAGCGGCGGCAATGTATCTCAGAGCAAACCGATCTTCTGACCTGGAAAAACAGGTCAGTGACTTAAAAAAACAAGTTGCTGAGTACGAAGAGAAATTAACACTGAACGGTAGCCAACCCGGCAACGTGTTGCAGGTTGAATCATTTAGCAGTCTTCCCGTGGAAAAACAACGGGCAGAGTTGGTTAAAGCGATGCAAAGTGCAGACGAGTCAGGTGTTGGCATGTTCGCAAATTAAAATAAAACAATATGGCAGGAACAACTCTCACGACAACTGGATCAGCGACAGCAGGACCAGAGTCAACACTACAAGATTATTTCAATAAGAAATTACTTGAGCAAACTCTAAAGACAATCGTCTTGGATCAGTTTGCCTATAAATCACCTCTCCCAGCAAAAGCTGGGCACAAATCGGTACGGTTCTTCCGTTACCCAGAATCAGTAACTACTGATGTGCAAGCATTGACTGAAGGAACAGCAGTAACAGTTGGTAATTCTAAACAATTATCGATGATCACTGTAGACGTAGATCTCGCTCAATTTGGACAGACAGTTACAATTTCTGATCTCTTGAGCAATGTGGAATTGTTCAACACAATGGAGCAAGCAACTGTTCAAAACGGACAGGATGCAGCACTAAAAGTTGACGAATTACTTCGTAACACACTTGGTAATTCTTCTGCAACTCAAGCACGTTATGCTGGTGCTGCTACATCATATGCCACTGTTGGTGGTTCTGATGATGCAATGACTGCATTGGACATTCTAGATGCTTCTACAAACCTACGAGTTAATAACGCTCGCCCAAGTAACGGATACTTCACTGCTGTTATGGCACCAGAAGTTGCTCGTGATTTGATGAACGATGATGACTGGTTGGAAGCAAGCAAGTACGGAGCACCAGATCAGTTATTCCGTGGTGAAGTAGGCCGATATGCTGGAGTTCGAGTGGTAACCACAACAAATCCATACAGGCAGAACACTCAACGCACTTACAATGCTGCTGGTACTAAATACAGCACATTTGTTGTGGGTGACCAGGCATATGGTGGTGTGAACCTAGCTACAATGAGTGCTTACTCACCTAAGATGATCATTGCTCAAGGACCAGATAAAAGTGATCCATTGGCGCAATTAACAACTGTTGGGTTCAAATTCTATTACGGTTCTACCGTATTGAATGGGGCACATGCAGTGAACATTTACTCAGTCACTAACTATAGCTAATCAATTTGACTGGGAGGTCAATAGCCTCCCAGTCTCTTTTTAATTATGCCAAAAGTCGAAATACCAATTACCTCACTGCAAATTGCAGACGAAGAAGGTGTGATGGTTCTTCCAGAAGTGGGAGATGCCGTCAGTTTTACCATAGAAGGAGCTGTTGAATCACTTGGAGACGAGTATGCAACAGTTGGAATGGAAACTGTTAATGGTGAACCAGCATACCCGGAAGAAGAGGTCGTGGAAGAATCAGTTGAGGTGGAAGCACCATCCAGAGATGAGATGATTGCGACCATGCAAGAATTAGATCAGGCACAAGGATTATAATAATGAGTACATCAAATATAGGTAACCCAATTCAAGGCCGCCGATTGAAAAGCGGAAATAGTGGTCAAGAACCAATCGAGATAAAAGCATCGATCGGTGATGGAAGCACTGCAAATTCTGCTACTCCGTTTCTGAAATTTACGGGAACGGCAGCATCCACAACTGACGGTAATAATAATGTCACCACGGCAGATGTGACCGGAAGCGGCGCAGCACCAGGTGGAACTAATAAAGCCATTCTAGTTGATGTTGGTGGAACAAACTACTGGATTGCACTGTACGCAGTTTCGTAATGCCACTAGTTGAGTTTAAGAATCACGAGACAGGTGAGATCAAAGAATATTTGGTCTCATCTGATCTCGATAAATTTAGTGATGGCACAGGAACCTGGGCGAAAGTTGAGGTTCCTACGAGTTTTGCCATAGGAGGTATGAAACAAGCACCATCTCAGAAGCAGATGATGAAAAATGGATACCACCGACAAGAAAACTCAAAGAAAGGCTGGAAGAGTGAATACTCTCGGCAAAAAGTAAAAAAAATTTGGGGATTATAAAACATGGCACGACAAAACGACACACTGGCGAATTTTGCAGCGGCAACAAACGAAGAACTCAGTGTTGCAACAAGTAGCACTGTACCAAGTAACGCATCATTAAAGACTGAGACAGCACCCGCTTTTCTGCTATTGCAGAATGTTGGAACCGTACCAGTCTTTTATCGCCTAACCGCTGATGCGGATTCTGCGACTTGCACAACTGCGAGTGGTAATTATACAGGAATTTTGGCCGCAGGTACGGCAGACGAGGATGGCACTGGAGGTGCTATCACATTTGCTGGATACACCGGAGGTTTGGCTTTTTGCACAGCATCAGGAACCGGTAAAGTTAATATCGCATACAGCGGCAGACTGGGAGAATAAACGATGGGAATAGCTAACATAATTAATACGTCTTCTTCCTCAGGTGGAGGAGGATCGTTTGGTTCGCTGGATATTGGAAACGGTTTGGGCGGTGATCCAGACTCAACTGCGGTAGGTCAAAATGCATTAGACTCAAGTCTTTCAACTTCTGTAGAAAACACAGCGATTGGTAACAATACTTTAACCTCAATTAATCACGCAGACGGCGATCGGAATACTGCCGTAGGTTCTGGTGCTAGTGCCACAATTGCGTCAGGTGCGGACACAACATCTGTCGGTTATAATGCATTAAATCTTTACACAGGATCAGACGCAACTGCCGTAGGTTCTGGTGCATTAGATGCAGCTACAAGTGCGGTTTCTGTAACTGCCGTTGGTAAAGATGCATTAGGTGCTTGCACGGACGGATCTCACAACACAGCGGTGGGGTTTGAAGCTGCTGCTTCATTAATCTCAGCAGATACTTGCACAGCAATTGGTAAAGAATCTCAAAAGCTAAACACTGGAGGAGACGCAAACACAAGCGTGGGGAAGATGGCACTTTATTCTTGTGCCACGGGAGACGCAAACACAGCGGCAGGACACGACGCTAGCTACAATACTCTTGGAAGCAGTAACGTGTCTGTGGGGATGAACTCGGCTTACTTCGGAACAACAACTGATAATTGCATTGCAATAGGTCGTAACGCTTTATTAGGTGCTACTGGGGCCACTACGGGAAATGAAAATTTAGCTATTGGGTCGTATTCACTGGACGCTGCAACGTCAGCAAATTCGTGTGTCGTAGTGGGCCACTCGGCTGCGTCAGCCATAACGACTCAGACAGGTGTAACAGCAGTTGGACATAGTGCATTTCGTGATCTAACAGCATCCGATCCGTATGGCGTAGCTGTAGGTCGGTTGGCGGGTAGTTCTGCAACTAGTGCAGAGAAATCAACTCTTGTAGGTTATAATGCGTCTGGAGCTGGAACGCTGACAGGAAATGAAAATACCTGCGTGGGATTTGAATCAGGAAAAAACCTGACCAGCGGATCGAACAACACATTAATCGGAAGCGAGTGTGGTGACGCACTAAATACCGGGGGGTACAATGTTGCTTGCGGAGAGAACGCACTGGGTTCAACTGATGGAGGTGGAAACAATGTTGCTATCGGAAGAGACGCAATCGGCGCAGCAGATGCTGGGTCTAACAATTCGGCATTGGGGAACGGTGCGTTAAGATCAACTACAAGTTCAGAACTAGTTGCAGTCGGTTCATACTCGTCTTACAGAACAACTAGTGCAGCAAGAACGACATCAGTAGGATATGCAGCATTGGAAAATAATCTTACCGGGTCTGACAACACAGCGGTCGGATACTCCTCTTTAAAAGCCACAACGGGGACAGAAAATACGGCGGTTGGATCTAATTGTTTAGATGAAGTGGTTGGTGGATCTTACAACACAGCGGTCGGTTCGTTAGCAATGGGTAACGCTGACGGTGGTGAGGACAAAAATACAGCAATCGGAAGGTGTGCATTGTTTGGACTAGATAGTGACAGTGCTGACGGTAATATTGCTGTGGGACATAACGCTGGTCGATACTACGAAACAGATCCGACTGGTGCACCTACACCTGACGGTGCTTTGACTCAGGCGGTTAACAGCATTTATATTGGGAGTGAAAGTGCAGGTGAACACGTTACTAGTGCTGATAATGAGATTGTTATTGGCTATAACGCTGTGGGTAACGGAGCAAATTCGTTTACTCTAGGAAACGCAACGACAGCTTCATTGCATTGTGCTGTGACATCGATTTCTTCTCTATCAGATCGACGAATTAAACGAGATGTGAAACCTGCTGATAATGTAGGTTTAGCATTTATTGAAAAATTAAATGCGGTCCAATACAAAAAAATAAATCCCGCAGATTGGCCAGAAGAAATTAGACCAAATCAATTTAGAGATAAAGAGAGGCAGGAGCTTGTAACACCTGCCGTTAAAGCAGAACCCGCAGTTTTTGCGGAAGCAGTTGAAGAAGTTACTAAAGAAGTTGTGATCCCAGCAGTTGATGCAGTTTACGACGATAGCAAGCTGATAACTCCTGCTCAACCAGAACGCACTGAAACTGTTGTAGTTACTTCGGCTAAAGAGCGCAGACTGGTTAAACCGGCTATCGAAGCACAAGACGCAGTTTATAAAACTGTGACTGTTCCGGCAGACGAAAGACCGGAAGACAATGACACAAATTATGTTGGGTTGATCGCGCAAGACGTTCAGACGGCAATGACTGAGGCAGGTGTGGATTTTGATTTGGTCGACGAAAGTGTGAACGGTAAGCTTGCAGTTAAATATTCTAATTTAGTAATCCCGCTACTCAAATCAGTGCAGGAGCTAAAATTAGAAATTGACCAATTAAAAAACGCATAATTTAAAATAAAATCTAAGTGAACTTTGACGATATTAAAGTTGCGATTGCTAGTGCTACTGGGATTGGTAATTGGATGGTGGAGATAGATTTAATTCTGAAAGTTGGAATAAGTTTGGCGTCTTTAATTTATATAATTTTGAAGATTAAACATTTAATAAATAATGAAAAAGACATTAACAAGTAGACAAGAAAATGCGCTCAAGCGTCATTCAGTACATCACACATCTAAGCATATGTCTCAGATGAAAAAACTAATGAAATCAGGAAAAACATTTGGCGAATCACATAAAATTGCCATGAAAAAAGTGGGCAAATAATATGAGTTTATACAAGAACATTCACGCTAAGAAAAAGCGTATTAAATCTGGTAGTGGAGAAAAGATGAGAAAACCAGGTTCTGCTGGCGCACCCACTGCCAAAGCTTTTAAGAAATCTGCAAAAACAGCAAAAAAGAAATATTAATCATGTGGAAATCAAAAACATTATACGCTGGTCTAGCTGGGATTATATCCAGTCTAGGACTTTTTATGTCTTCGGAAATCAGCCTAGCTGAGTTTTTAAACGCAACATTTACAAGTCTTTTGGCAATCTTCTTGAGGCACGGCATTCATAAGACTCAGAATGTCGCTGAAGCAGCAGTTGAGGCGGCAAGCAGTGTCACCCCAGCACCAAAGAAAAAAGTCGTTAAGAAGCAAGATTAGGAGGCTTAAATGGCAGGATTAACAACCACTCAGACATTCAGCGATGGTGATACGGTTACTGCCGCCAAACTGAATAACATAATTGCAAACGCTTCAATCAGTGATGGAGGTATTGCACCTGACAAGTTAGCTCCTAATTCAGTTAAAGAAGCTAACATGGCTAATAACTCGGTAGATACTAATGCGCTAGTTAGTGATTCTGTTACCAATAGCAAACTAGACACGATGGAAAAGCGGAGAGTGAAAGTTAATGCTACTGACGCCACTGCTAATCCGACTGATTTATTTGTAGATGCAAACGAGCTACTCGTAGGAACAAGTAGCACAATTAATGCGGTTAGTTTTTCTGATGATTTGGCTTTGGATAATGCTGGAGCTACTGCAAGTAAGATCATTGCTGCGCCTAGTTTAATTAATGGCAAATCTACAGTAGCAGCATCTAACCTGGACGAGTTGTTGATTTACGATCAGGACGCTACGACTGTACTGAAGAAAACAACAGCAGGATCAATTGTCGCTAGTCTTAAAGCCACTGACAGTCAATCTGGTTCTGCTGAGTTGGCAACTTCCGCTGAACTTATCGGTGGAACTGCTTCACCAACTAATCTAGTTGCTGGAAATGTTAATGCTGCGCCGATGATGGCAAAAGCTTGGGGGTATTTAAAAACAGCAAGCGATGCAATAGTTACTGCATCGTCAATTTTACAAAATTGCAGTGTAACTAGAACTAATGATGGTGCATTTACTGTTGCATTTACTACTGCTTTACCATCAGTTAAATATATGGTGTTAGGAAACGGAAGAACGGCTGGGCCAACTGGATACGGAAACGGGTTACAACTTGTTTCATCAAGTTTAAGTACAAGTGGTTTTACTTTTATAACAATAGATACAAACGGTGACGTAGGATCACTAGTTGACCCAGACGGTGGAATGCAATTCGTTGTTTACGGACTAACATCATGACTTTAACCGACATTGCCACATATGTTTGCAACCTGGTCAACAAAACGGATGACACTAGTAAGACTAGGTGCAAAGAATTTATACGGCAACATCATGAGAACATCATTAACTCTGGGTTATGGAGAGAGACAATTGATGTTGAACAGATGACACTGCCATACGATGGCAGGATAACTCAGATTATTTTAGACAATGGAGGATCAGGATATACCTCCGCACCCACTGTTGGTTTTTCTGGTGGTGCTGGGAGCAGTGCTACTGCTGCTTGTGAGATTGGCGGGGGAGCAGTTGCAAAAGTTTACATCCAAAACTCAGGATCAGGATACACCTCCGCGCCAACAATAACATTTACTGGGGGAGCAGGAGATGGAGCAACTGCAACTGCAATTGTAAGTGAGTTAGCTGATGAGATGGTTTGTCCTCAGAAATTTGAGACTATTTTAGGTATTAGTTATAACGAACAAAATCTATTACCAACACAACTCATAACTGAGTTAATGACTGACCCAGATTCATTTAAGAAAGATGCAAACACTGCTCAGTTTTCTGTTATTGATAGCTCAGGTATTAATTTTGATCCTGCTTATGGTGCTATTGAGTTTCTTTCCTCGGACAGTTCTGACAACGGTAAGAAAATCACAATTGTTGGTGAACTATACGGGCAGGAACTAACTATGCAAAAAGAGACAGTAACACTAGCTTCTAGTGTTACCACATCAAATGTATGGTCAGCAGTTCATTCTATAAGCAAAGAAACAACCACAGGACATGTCCAGGTTAGAAGTGCTACTGACACAAGTAAGTACTTCTTTTGGCCTGAGTGGGAGAATGTTAGCAAATTTCAAAGAGTTAAATTTTTCGACAAACCAAAATATGATGCAAGCGATCCCAAGAACTTGTATGTCATTGGTAAGAAGAAAATCCAGCCCATGGTAGGTGACTATGATTCACCAATGATCAGTGGCATCGACAATGTACTAATCCATTTTGCGACTAGTGACATGTTGAAGAGGTCGAGGCAGTTTGGTAAAGCGCAGTTAGAAACCCAGCAAGCTAATGCATTAATGCAAGTAGCTCGTGACCAGGAGAACAACCAATCAGCCAAAGAAACTCGATTAATACCTGATGTATATGGCATGGGTTACAGCAGAGATGATTTGGGATTTTAAGATATGCCTGTCTACTACAACGATGGACTTGACGACCCGGTTCAATATGACCGTCAAGCTAGTTTCGTAGGTGGTCAGATAAGCAACTTCCGCGAGAATCTTCTAAACGAATCTCAAGCAGAGTCACTTAAAGATTTAGATGCACCAAAGAATGGTGTTTTAAAAAGCAGACGAGGATTTCATCGATTTGCTGATTTACTAGGCAGTTCCACTAGATCGATTAACACACAAGCATTAGCTTATTTTGACACTGATGCTAAAGAGGCATTAATTGCATTTGTTAACTCAAATGCATACGCAATAAATTCTAGTGGAACTGTTAGTGTGTCAGGACTAGGAACTGGTTTTACAAACAGCACAACTAACCGAGTTTACACTTGTCAGATTGCTGACAAACTGTTTTTTGGTAGTCATTCTGGTAACAACAGGATTGGTCAAATATCTTGGGACAACAGCGGGTCTGCTTTTGTTGTAAAAGAAATAGATGATGGACCAACTAATTCAAAATATTTAGTTAACAACAATTTCAGAATATTTGCTTACCAACCTAGCGACGATCAAATATATGTTTCTGAATTTCTCCCAAATTACACTCAAGCAATTGGATCTTTAACGATCACTAATGGTGGAGCAACCTATACTGCTGGCACACTTAGTGCCACTGGTGGTGGAGGATCAGGTTTTGCAGGAAAATATACTGTAGACACAAGTGGGGTAATTGATTCAGTCGAAATAACAAACGGAGGTAGTGGTTATACATCTCTTCCTACAATAGTGCCCAGTCACGCTGGAGACGGTAATGCATCTATAACTCCAGCCTATGAGACTACATTTGGTGGGACATCTAATTTACCATTCAAAGTTGGTTTAGGTGATCCTGTTACTGGGTTGGCAAGCTGGGTTGGATTCAATGTAGTAGTCTTTTGCAAGAACAGTTGCTATGTCGTTGATGCTGGGGGCACACCTGCTGCAAACGGAACTGCACCTAAAACATCAGACTTCACAATAAGAACCATCTCAGCGACTACAGGATGTGTCTCTCATGGTTCTATTGCCCAGGTGGGAGAAGACTTATTCTTTCTCTCTCGGACAGGAGTACGTTCGATTAGACGCACTATGGAAGAAAACATGGTTGCGTCTGATGTGGGTGTGATTAGTTACCCAATCCAAGACGTTATTGATCAGATTAATTGGGCTGCCGTAGAAAACGCTACATCAGTATTTTGGAATAACAGATATCTGCTATCTGTCCCAACCGGGGTAAGCACAATCAATAACACCACAATAGTTTACAACACTAACACGCAATCTTGGATGGGTGTTTGGAACGGAGATGTGACTGTTACAAGCGGGGTTCCATCTAGTTACATAAACCCGTACCAGTATGCGGTGACTCAGTTTAGTGGAGGCAAACCGTATTTAATTAGCCTGGATAAAGTTGGTAATCCATTGCAATACCGGGATTTTGTTGAAGATAAAAATTTAGTAGATACGGATTTTCAAGATAAAATAAGAACTTCTACGGGAGTTGATGATGTTCGGATTAAAAACGGAGGCACTGGTTATACCGCTGGAACATTAAGTGCAACGGGAGGAGGAGGATCTAGCTTTGCTGGAACCTATACCGTGAGTGGGGGAGTAATTAATTCTGTTACAATTACAAACAGTGGAACGGGTTACACTTCCGCTCCTACGATTGTTACTAGTCATGCAGGAGCAGGTAATGCTGATTTTGAAGCTTTTCTCGCAATGGACACCGGGTGGGAAGCGTTAACTAGAGCATTCACATTTAACGAGCAGACTACTAGTAAAGATGCTGAGTTCGCTGAGTTTGAGTTTGATCGAAGTAATGCAGTTATTGATATTGGGGTTATCCTCGATGGAGCAGAACAGACAGACAATTTAGCTGATGAACTAGACACTGGAACAGGAGAATTAAGATTAACTTTCCCACTGCCATCAACGCTTGGAAGCGGATTGTTAACTAGGTTTAGATATTCAATGACTCAATACCCAGAGTTCCGTGAGTTGCAGTTCAAATTTCAGCAATCAGATAACGCTGGAACAGACAGTAAATATTTAGCATTAAGATCAATTTATGCTGGAGGATTTCTTAATAGTGTGGGGGTGGAATTGTGACCTACGACGAGAAAGTGTATGAAGCAATTAGGCTAAGTTCCAACGGCAACACTGACGCTTGGGGCTATTTGTCTATCATCTCGCGGGTCGCAAGAATTATTGATGATTTAGTAGACAAACCCAATGAAGTTGATGTTGATTCTAAATATAAATTAGCACAATTATTATTAGTAGATCTACCGAGCAACCCATTCTTTCACGTTCATAAAACAACTTTACTTCCATTACATTTAACAAGTTTAAATGCGTGGATCGATAGTAATGATTGGATGGAAAAAGATACAACTAGAAAGAATTATGCTCTAGTTATTAGAGACCAACTTACTGAGTTAGTTCTGCTAGTTGCATACCTAACTGGGGGAAACGAATATATGAGAAAAATAAGTTTACAGATTAGAGAATTGTTTTTGAAGGAGGAATTTTAAAATGGGAGCATATTCATCAGACCCGCCAGATGCGCCAAATATGGCGGGAGCAAACGAAGCCGGAGTATGGGCAGATGCCGAGACATTAGCGATCAGGAAGATGATCAATAATGCCGCTAAGTTTGGCAAGAAGATCGATCTACAAGTACCAACATTTGACGGTGAAGGAAACAAGACTGGAGTCAAATCTGTCACCTATGATTTTAAAGGCTACTCGGATGCAGATGCAACAAGAGCAGACATGGAGTTTGCTAGTGAGTCAGCAGATAGAATGGCTAAGACGATGCTCGATGTTCAGAAGAAGTATGGCAAAGAATTTGTCCAGCAACGAATGGAAGAACTGAAAGCAGCAGATCCAACTGGTTATGAAGTTAGAGAGATGCTTGGTGAGAAAGCCAGACGAGGATTAGAGTTAGGTAGCCAACTGTCACCAGAGATGGCAGCACAAGTGGAAGAACGTGAACAAGCAGCACAAGCAGCACGAGGCAACATATACGGAACAGCACCAGCGGCGGCAGAAGCTATGTCTATGGGAGATGCTGGCTTTAGGATGGAACAACAACGATTGGCCAATGCTGCTGCATTTCTGAGTGGCACAACTCCAATTGCTCAATTTAGTCAGATCAGTGGAGCACAAGCAGGTGCGTCACCATTTAACCCGGTAGGAGTTCAATCAGGTTTAGCATTAGACCCAAATGCAGGTGCAAGAGGAGAAAGCTACATGATGAGTGGGTACAACACTCGGATGAATTTTGCCGCTAATCAGCAACCAATTGGAGCACAGATTTTGGGAATGGCAACTGGTGTAGCAACTGGAAAAATAGCAGATAAATTTATTTAATAGAACAATGAGCGCAGGATCAGCATTTGCGAGTGGTTTAAGAGCAGGACAGGCTATCTGGAATAGTGCTGTCAATAATGCCATGCAAAAGAAGCGTCTAGACATGGCTAAGACGCAATTTAAATATGAGCAAAGACAACGTAAACAAGCAGTAGAAAACCAAATTGCTGCTCAAGACGCTTTTGAAAGATTCCAATCAACTATACCAACAACAGACTTTGATTTTAAACGACAGGAAGACCGTGATTTGTATGAGAAAAACATGGTTGAATATTATTCAGATATAAGTCGTGACCCAGCTACACTTAGACAATTTGAAGCTTTTAATAAAACAATGGGCATTATTGGTGAGGCTGATATTGCAAATAAGATAAGAGCAAATCAGGCAAACATTGGAGTCACTTGGGATTTATACAATCACGGTCAACCTCGTCCACAAATAACTGATGAAAAGACTGGAGAGAAGTTTGATGACTATAACACAATGGACGCTGATAACTTTGACAGAGCTATAAAACGTAAAAGTAGAGAAGCTCAAGTTAAATATGGCAGCATTGATGATGCTATTGGTTCTGGTATTGATCCAAGTGATCTTCCTCCAGAATTAAAAATGCAATTTATTCGGGGTCGGAAACAAGCTTGGGACAAAGCTATGAAATCAGGTGATACAGACACTATTATCAAAGCATCTGAAGTATTCAAAACAAGACCAACATCTACGGAAATTCAAAGCATAGAAAAATTTAAGTTTACACTTGATAGGCTAGGCGAACTTCAAGATGAGCTTGAAGGCGAAGCGACTGGGCCAATTTTAGGCATTATTAGGAGTGCAAATCCGTATGATGAAAAAGCCAAACTTATTAAATCACAAATAACAAAGATTATCCCCGGATTAGCGCGAGGTGTTTTTGGTGAGGTTGGCGTTTTAACTGACCCAGATGTTCGTATGTACTCTCAAACGATTGGCAATCTAACAACCCCGGAGGAAGTTAACAAAACGCTGACTGCAATGGCAATTGACATGGTAGCAAGTGGATTTGAAAACAAGCTAAGAACAGCAGCAATGAGTAGGGCTAATGTAGCGTCTTTTTATCCTCAACTTGAAGAAATCAGAGCAGAAAGAAATAGACTTCTTGGCAAAGAAGCAGAAGAAGCAACCCAAGACAGACCAGTAGTTGAGGTTGAAGAGTTTAGAGGTAAAGACCAGTTCAGCGATGAGGAAAAAGCTGAAATAATTTCTACTGGAGCAAAAAAAGTTCAGATTCTAGATAAGAGCACAGGCAAGACGCATAACATTAATCTTGAAAGACGGACTGACTCTACAACTCCACCTGCACCTAGACCAAACACAATGGATGTCTTGGAGGAACTTTGGCCTGGATCGACTAAGTCTGACTCTGCGCCTAGTTCAGATGAGGTAGATAAGAAGCTAGATAAAAAATTAAAGATTGAAAGAAGAATTAATGTTCTTCAAGAGCAATTAGATAAGTTGCCATCTCCACCACCAAGCAGGAGAAATAGGAGATCATCTTACGTTCCAGTTTATACTAACACTAAAACTGATCGAGACACTGAAAAGAAAAGAAAGCAACTCATCGAGTCTATTAAAAAGAACAAAGAAAACTTATCTAAACTCTAATGGCTGATCCATTAAAACCATCTGCTGATAGATTGTCTAGGCAGTTATCTTCTCCCACAATTAGTGAACCTATTGAAGAATACGAGTTCACACTTGATGAAGAACAACCAATACAAGATTTTGAAGAAGTTGAGTTTGAAGAAACTATTCCATGGATAGACTCCAGTGGAAAACAAACTGATGTTCCAGTCTACGATAACAATAAGAAAAAGATATACCGTCCCACTTATCGACCTGTTTACAATGAAGCTGGAAAAATTGAAAGTGCTATTAAGACCCACGATGACCGTGGGATAATGACGTTTGAGGAGTGGAAAAGAAAACAAGATGACGTTGATTGGTATCCCATAGCAAAACAAGCAGTAATTGGATTAGCGGGTGGGTTTGGAAAGATACCCGGTAAGATCAAAGAAGAAGGCTTGCTTGAAGCATCAGCCAACATACCAGAATCATTTTTAGCAGCAACTGAAGGCTTGAAGTTAATTGGTGGAGGCATTGGCAGATTTGCAGCAAAACCATTTCGTAATAAAGAAGAAGAAGATCAGGCAAGTTATGCGGCATATAAAGAATTTGGAAATGAGATTTTCAGACAACTTGAGCTGAGAAAATCACGACTAGGTGATGTTGCCAGGTATTTTGGTGCTGATGAGTTGGCCGAGGTTTATGATGATGGAATTGATCCAGAGGTAGCAGATTCACTCAGTTTGATATTTGACCCCACTTATTTAGTTGGAGGAGGTTTGGTAAAAGTTGGTGCAGCAGCAGCAAAAAGAGCACCTAAAATTACTAATCAATACGCTAAGAAGATGATTAAAACTGCTGGTGCCGCAGCAGGTTCTAAAGCAGCAAAACAACTTGGAGAATTTTTAGCAAAGCCAATTACTACTAGTGTTAGTGGTATTGGTTCTGGAGTAGAAAAAATTGGTCGTGGTGTTCAAAAAGCAGGTGAAGTTGGAGCAAAATTTGGGGCTAAAAATCCAAAATTAGCAAAGACTCTTCAATATGGAATTGGTGCAGGTGCAGGTGCGTATTCTGCCCCAGAAGGACAAAAGATTGCAGGTGCAGTTGGTGGAGCACTTGGTGGTAGGTTTGCGTTAGAGTCAGGAAAAGTCATTGGGCTTGGTGACATTATCGAAAAAGGCGCACAACGCATTGGAGGTGCTGCACAAGCTGCAAAAATCAACTCAATCAGAACTAGTGGTCTAGGTACAGTTGCTAAGATTAGGCCAATGCGTGAAGACGTAGCAAAACAGTTTGTAACAGTCGATAATAGATTAGCAAACAAACTACTCTCTGGCGCAGGACAAATGGCTGACACGGTCACTATTGGCGCAGGAATGGGCGCAGGTTTGGGTGCTATGATGCCGTATGACCCAACTAACCCAGGATGGATAGCTGGAATGGGTTTAGGCACAATTGCAGCTCCTGCCGGTTTACTCTCAGCTAAAGCATTTAATCAGTTGGCAAGAGTTGAAATCAGTCGAGGTGGTGTACCTGATGCGGGGATGAGGTTACGCCTCAAAGAAACTCCAATGCATCAAATGGCATCTGAGGCAGTTGTTAAAAGATTTCTCTCCGGTTTACCAGAGCAACAAAGAGCCAGATTTGTAGATCCAAACAGAAACTTATCAATTGATGATTTAGCTTCTCAGGCTGAAGCAGTTGATTGGCTCATGGGTGCTAGAAGAGATACTGGTAAAGATACTAATTTTTTTATTGGAGACACTCAGGAGATCCAAGCAAAGACTGGTGGTATTGCTAGAGACGGTGTGGCTGGATTCTATGATTCAGACAGTAACACGGTTTACATTAACACTGATGCAGAGACTCCTAGCTTCACATTATTCCATGAGGTGTTTCACCCCAGTGAAAAATGGAGTTCGTTAAAGAAAGAACTAGATGAAGAATCTGGGGAGTCATTCAAATCTGATCCATTACAAGATATTCAAACTGACCTAGCACAAACTATCTTTGGCACTTATGCGCCAGATGGTGGAATGATGAAACCAGGTCTTTACTCACAGTCAGACATGTTAAGTTTTGCTGATCAATATAATGGTCAGTTATACCCAGACCTAACCAGTGAAATAATTTCAAAGAAAGCAGAGATAAAAAGAGTTAAGCCTGAGAGTACTGCTGAGTTGGCAAAAAAACAGGATGAACTGAACAAGCTTTTAGAAGATCAAGAACTAAACAAGAAAGAGCTGGACGCATTCAATGCGTTACCTGATGCATCAAAACGTGACTACATGGCACGAGAGTTGATGTCTGATTATTTTGCTATGTTTGGTGAATCAGCCAGACACGGTATTATTCGCAAAGCTAGAAACATCACTCTCAAGAAAGATTATTTTAAAGATAAATTTCTTGGGATGAACATCGACAAGTTGAAGTTTAACGTGCTTGGCAGGTTAAAGAAAACGCTTGAGGCTCGTGGTGTAGAATTTGATTTAGCGGGAAACCCACGGGGAGAAATGACTGCCACTAGTGCGTTGTTTAAATATCCTGATCAAAGCAAAAGCATTTCTGATGTTAAGAATAAGATAAAAGATGAACGTGCCAAACCTGAAGCTGATGAGCCTACTCTAAGACTACTTGAAAAAGAACTTTCTGGTCTTGAAGCAAAACAAAAACTAGCAGGTAAAGAAGTGTTAATGTCACCTGAGATTGAACATCTTCTTGCACAATACATCACTGAGAAAGATAAGCTAATAGATCGAGTTTCTGAGACAAGCGACACGGGTGGATCAGAAGTAACGGTTAACGCAAAAGATTTACTAAAGAAAAACCCAGACGGCACACCAAAGATCCCAGAGACAGAAGTAAAACGCTGGGCTAGGAGTGGTTGGCTGAAGACTGATAAAGACGGGAATGTTTTAAACTCAACTGGTGGCAAATGGCAACCTGGACAGAAACCTGCATTTACAACACCAGCAGAAAGAACACGCATGGAGAAAAAGCGTGTTGAGATGTTAGTTGCTGCACTTAAAAATGTTACTGAAGATGTTAACGATGATGCACCTGACACTCCTATTGTAAAAGCTAAGACTAACGAGAAGACAGGTAAAACAAATTTTAGAGGCTCATATTTTGATGACCAACAGATGGATGCAATTATGGGTGCTGATGATGATGTTGTTCATCCTGACCTAAAAGCCACCATCAAGATGATGAATGATGCCATCAAAGAAGGCACGGGAGCACCATTCTTGGCAGACTATTGGAAAGCGATTTCTGGTAGAGGTTATGACTCAAAAGCACGGATGAAAGTGCAACTGTTTACACCATTTGGCATGGAGATCAGTGGAGCAGGAAATTTTAATGCTAAAGTTTTTAACATTGGCTATTTTGAAAACAAGATAAACAGGTGGTTAGGTCAAACAGGAAAAAGAAAGTTTTGGTCAGACTGGGCTGATTCAGACGGTAGAGTGAATGTGGATGAGTTCCGCACAGACATGATGAAACTGCTAGATACTCATTACTTGAACGACACAACAGTTAAATTTCCTGATGGAATGAAGAAAGAAAAATTATATTCATTCTTAGGAGTAAAACCAGATGATCCTAGTGTAAGAGATTGGAACAGATCAAAACAAGATTCTAAGCTCTTTATTAGTCTCAGGTTTGACCGAATGAGAGATGTCACTCGTGGCATGGGCCAAAGTTATCCTGTCAATTACCAAAAAGCTAAAATTAGGTATATGCCGGGACAACCCCAATCATCCGTAAGGCCGCCAGTCGATGATCTGGGTTTTTACAGTCGAGTAGAGCAGGTAGCCATGGGAGACAAGATCCCAAACCGAGGATCGGGCGATCAAATGTTAGCGACGATCAAGAAGCAACCAGGCGTAAAAGAAGAAGAATTAAAATGGCTAGGCTTGGAGGATTATTTACGAGGCAAGAAGCAAGTCACTAAACAGGAACTAACTGACTTCATCCGAGAGAACGATATTCAGTTGGAAGAGACTATGTTTAGTGGTGATCGGTATACTCCAATTGATCCTAACAAAGAAACTTACCCAACCCAATACGAAGAATACCAACTACCCGGCTCAGAAGATGGTAGCTACAAAGAGATGCTGTTAAGAATGCCTAATGAGAAAGAAAGTGCTAGAGATTTATTAGGTGAACCTGAGAAAATATCAGTTGAAGAAAGCGTTGAGTACGAAGGAGCAAATGATTACTTTGATGAAGATAAAACAATTGATAATTATTTTATTCCCGAAGGTTATTCCATTGAAAACAGAAAAGACTTTGACGATGGAGAAGGCAATGTCCCAGAATATATAACTAGTGAGTGGAATATTTTAGATGACAGAACTGATGTTGTAGCGGAAGGCAGCACCCCAGAAGAAGCAGTTGCAAACTTGCACAGAAAATACTCTAGAAGTTACTTAGGTGATTTAAAACCTGTTTCACTTGGATCAACATTTAACCCAGCTAGAATTGATCACGTTCTTAAATATGATGGTGGTTTTGAAATAGGAGTCAGAGCAGATGGTAAATATGAGTTAGAACTAAGAGAATTGGACAATCCTAACTCTATAACTGTCTCTGATGATTTAGCTATGTTCGAGAGAAGACTTGCTGATTTCGCTATAGATGAAGGCATGATGGATGGGGTTAAAACCAAAAACTTCAGATCATCTCATTTCGATGAACCCAACATCTTAGCTCATGTACGATTCAACGACCGCATCGGGCCAAATGGTGAGAAGATTCTATTTGTTGAGGAACTGCAATCTGATTGGCACCACGAAGGACGGAAGCGTGGGTATGGCGATGCTGAGAGAGGTCTTGATAAAGCAGCAAAAGAACTAGATCAGTTATTAAACTTAGATGCAGAAAAGAGAGGATTAAAAACAAATGTTGAACCTATCACTCCAAGAGAGGCACAAGAATTTTTGTCAGATTTTGTTCATAAAGATTACCTGATTCCACGGATTGGCGAAGAGAATTATGCAAGACTTAAAGAGATGGTAAAACGTGATATGTCATCTGTCCCAGACGCACCATTCAAATCATCATGGCATGAGTTAGCAACCAAGCGGATGCTGCGCTATGCAACTGAAAATGGATATGACAAGTTAGCTTTTATCGATGGGAAAGAGACATCTGATCGGTACAATTTAGGAAATAAAATAGACAGACTGGTTGTTCACAAAAATGATGAAAGCAACACCATTGCACTTGAAGCAGATGGCAATCTGGTTAAATCAGGAGTTAAAGAATCAGAACTTGAAAGCTATGTAGGAAAAGAAGTCGCTAAAGATATTATTGAAGGACTTTCAGAGGAACGTCCTGACATGGGAGGTAATCGAACAGTTGAGCTTTATGGGGATGATCTTCAAATTAATAAAGCTTGGGCATTCAACTTGTACGACCGCATGATCCCGCAGTTCCTCAAGAAGTACGGCAAAAAGTTTGGTGCCAAGGTTGAGGATGTAACGGTAAGAACAACTGACTTTGAGTCCAGAGATGAGTATGGCAACACAATAGAGTTTCACAGAAAACAGAATTTCAAAGCCATAGACATCACACCGCAAATGCGAGGTGAGGATGGAGTGATGGGTGGTCAGGTTAGGTTTATGCCGGG
>Ga0208666_1000381_pt1 | contig 21458 bp, 25 predicted proteins | sample 5B_taG_FD_184078 | JGI IMG/M metagenome (GOLD analysis project Ga0208666, IMG submission 184078) | Marine viral communities from the Subarctic Pacific Ocean - 5B_ETSP_OMZ_AT15132_CsCl metaG (SPAdes) (version 2) | ecosystem: Environmental > Aquatic > Marine > Oceanic | place: Pacific Ocean...
ATCATGGCGCGGAAAATTTTACAGTTCCCGAATGGTTCACACCTTTTACAGATAATGTCCGTGCTTTAAATTACCTAAAACGAAACAACTGCATTGACGCTTTTGAAAACGGCAGGGCAAGAATACTGTATGACCCAAAGCAGGACAGAGTTGTGTTTCTTGTAAAAGAAAACGGCATCACGTACGATGCTATTGGTAGAAGCCTAAAACCTAAAACAATACCAAAATGGTATCGGTACGGTAAATCACAAAAACTATTCACAGCAGGTGAACATTCACAAGCTGTACTCGTTGAAGATTCGGCTTCCGCCTGTGCTATATCCCCTGTTGCTACTGGTGTTGCGTTGTTGGGAACAAATATGAAAGATGCAGACTTGACACAGCTACGTAAGTATGAACACGTATTTGTGTGCCTAGACCCTGACGCCACTCGTAAGGCACTTGACTTACAGAAATACTTATCGTACTTTGTGTCAACAACAATAATAAGAATAGATGATGACCTAAAATATTATGATGCGCAGGAGATTAAAAAATTACTACAGAACAGCAATTAATAAAGCTCCTACTTGGTAAAGAGTTTTATGATACAAACAGAACACGCGTACTACGTTCAATGTTTCCATCCGAACTGTCCGACTTGTATGATACAATTATTGTTGGGCATGAAAAGTATGAGCGTGATTTAACCGCTAACGAATTACGTGAACTCTTTCGGGTTCACAATCCCACAGCTACTCGTGCTAAACGCGAACTGATTGCTGAAATTATTGATGACTTGAAAGCCTACCCACCCATCGGTGATGATGTGGCAGCTGACGTGCTTAAAAGCATGTGGCAACAGGAGATTGGTAGACAGATTGCTGACATGGGTTTAGCCATGATGGAGGGCAATCCTAATAAAATACATGAAATCAAAGACTTAGTGGATAAGACTGAGGATGGTTTTATACCCGAAGATGAACTGGTTGCCGTAACCACTGACCTAGATGAACTGTTAGAGTTTGAAAAGAACGCTGACTGTTGGGAATTTAATATCCCATCACTAGCTAAAGTTGTCCGTGGTGGTCGTGGTGGTGAATTTATGATTGCCTTCGCTAGACCGGAGATTGGCAAGACAGCTTTTTACGTATCGCTAGCTACCGCACCCAATGGTTTTTGTGCACAAGGCGCCAACGTTCACGTTATTACTAACGAAGAACCAGCCATTCGTACTATGAAGCGTGCTATATCAGCGTACACCGGATTCAATGGTGAACAATTATACATTAACCGTGCACAAGCAAAAGAAAAGTTTACAGAGATTGGCGCCAACCTAAATATGTTTGACAAGGTGGATGCCAGTATTGAGTGGCTGAACAAGCACTGTGAACGGCATAAGCCTGACATCATCATCATTGACCAACTGGATAAGCTGGATGTCATGGGCTCCTTTGCTCGCACTGACGAAAAGCTACGACAGATATACTTGAAGTTCCGTGAAGTTTGTAAGCGGCACAATGTATTTGGCATTGGCATCAGTCAAGCATCGGCGGATGCTGAGAGTAGAACTAACGTTACTTATGCAATGATGGAGAATAGCAAAACCGGCAAGGCCGCTGAAGCTGATTTGATTATTGGTATTGGCAAACAAGACGTTTCTGATAATGAAAGACAGCGTTACCTCACAATATCTAAAAACAAGTTGACCGGATTCCACGGTAATATAGTATGCAACCTAGAAACAGCAACAAGTAGGTACACAGCATGATTACTACATTAGATGTTGAAACAATGTTTCAAAAGAACCCTGAGACTAAGCGCACTGACCCTTCACCATTTCACAAGGACAATAAGCTTGTATCAGTACAATATGCTATTGAGGATGACGAGCCGGTGCTTCGTTGGTTTCACCACGATACCGAAACTATTGACACACGAGAAGTTCACAATGATGTACAGAATGCTTTAGATAAGACTACACTGCTCATCGGCCATAACATTAAGTTTGACTTGGTATGGCTATGGGAGTCTGGCTTTAAGTATGACGGTGATGTATACGACACCATGATTGGTGAATACCTATTACTGCGCTGCCAGAACTGGGGCGTAAGCTTGGCTGATAGCTGTACCAGACGCAAAGTATCCTTAAAGAAGGGCGACCTGATTGAAGAATACATCCGTAGCGGCATAGGCTTTGACAAGATGCCAAAGGATATTGTTGAGGAATATGGCATCGCTGACGTTGTATCCACACGTGAGTTGTTTTATGCACAACGTAAGCTATATTCTGAAGATAGAAACGCACCGCTTCGTAAGCATCTAAAGCTTATGAACAACTTCCTGCCTGTGTTGGCTACATTAGAACAGAATGGAATCAAGATTGACTTTTCCGAACTTCACAAGGTTCGCTCCGACTACCAGATTGAACGTTCTGAGTTGCAGATAAAGCTGGAAGATGTGTGCCACGAGGTCATGGGCGACCGCCCTGTTAACTTTGCATCGCCGGCACAGATGAGTGAGTTGATATATTCACGCCGCATCACTGACAAAAAGAAATGGGCTGAAATATTTAACATCGGCCTAAACGATAAGGGTAAGCCCCTGCATCGTCCACAGATGAGCACAGCACAGTTCGCTGCCACTGTGAAGAAGATGACCACGCGCATACATAAAACACGTGCTGTGCATTGTCGCCAATGCCTAGGTAAGGGCGAGTTTTGGAAAACCAAAGTTAACGGGGATTTATGGAAGAAACCCACAAAGTGTAAATCTTGTGATGGAGAAGGGTACATACAGGAGCCGCTTCCTAAAATCGGCGGACTCACAATGAATCCACAAGGTGTGCTTGATGTATCTGCCAGCGGGTTTTCCACAGATAAAACCACATTGCTTCGTCTGTTACGTGCCGCTATTCACAAGGGTAACGAAAGTGCAGAAACCTTCCTGAGAGCCGCTGTACGGCTTAACGCAGTCGAGGTGTATCTTTCTAGCTTTGTGGGTGGTATAGCCCGTAACGTGAAGCCCAACGGGATATTACACCCTAAGTTTAACCAATGCATTACTCGTACCACTCGCCTATCTTCATCTGACCCTAATTTCCAAAACCAGCCACGGGGTAACACATTCCCAGTGCGCCGTGTTGTTGTATCTAGGTTTGATAACGGTACAATATTACAGGCTGATTATAGTCAGCTTGAGTTCCGCGTTGCCGCACAGATGAGCGGTGATGAAAATATGATTAAGGATATTTTAGATGGAGTCGATGTTCACAAGTACACTGCGTCAGTTATTTTCGATAAGCCAGAGGCTAAAGTTACCAAGGATGAAAGAACGGAAGCGAAAGCGCATACCTTCAAACCTCTCTATGGAGGGTCTACCGGCACACCAAGTGAGATGGCTTATTACAAAGCGTTTACAGACAATTATCCAAAGCTTGCTAAATGGCATCAAGATTTGCAGACTGAAGCTATTACACATAATAGTGTTACTTTGCTTACTGGTCAGCAATTCGCTTTTCCGGATGCTAGACGCCTTGCTTCAGGTGCTGCATCGGGAGCGCCCTCCATCAAGAACTACCCTGTACAAGGTATGGCGGGTGGTTGCTTGGTGCCGCTGGCAATGCTTTCGTTGCACAGTGCACTTAGACATCATAGCTGCAAGTCTATTGTCATCAATACGGTCCACGATTCAATAGTTCTTGATGTGTATCCAGGTGAAGAAGCTCTGGTTGCTAAGATTACATATGATGCAATGACTGGTGTAACTAAGGACTTTGAAGAATTATATAATGTCAAGTGGGTGGTGCCACTTGAAGTCGATGTTGAGGTCGGAAAAAATTGGCTAGACATGGACACTTTTACGCTTGACTACCAACAAGCAATGTGATAAAACTCTCGTTCAAACTAAGGAAGGGTCAAAAATGACTTCATTACCTACTATAAGTAAAGGTCTATCTTTTGAGCAGTTAGCTCAAATTACTGGACAAGAAATGCCTCCGAAGAACAACTCCAGTCTAACGGTGTTGAAAATTAATCGTGACTTTGAAGATGATAACGGTAATCCGTTGCCATCGGGCACGTTCACAGTTAATGTGGATGGCGAAAACATATATGCTAAAACAGTTAAGTTTCAATTGTTTCAGCAACGTTATCAGTATATTCACTATGACCAAACTGAAGGTGAGTTCATAGGGAAGTCGATTATGGCAAACAATCTGTATCCGCAGACAGAAGTTCCTGACTCTACAGGAACCATGCGTTGTGGTTCAGTGCCATCATCTAAACGTGAAAACCTGACTGCAGAACAGGCCACTAAGCAGAAAGATATTAAATGCTTCCGTATGCTTTTTGGCAAGATTACATTCAATGATGCGGTGACAGCTAGCGGTGAAAAACGTGAAGTTGTGGGTATGCCGGTATTGTGGAAAGCACGTGGTGCTAACTTCATGCCTATCTCCGTGCCTTTGGATGCGTTGACAGCTCAACGCAAGCCATTCATCTATTATGACATGGATGTTTCCTTGAAGAAGGAAAAGAATGGTTCTGTGATTTACTATGTCGGTACATTTAAAGTGGGGAATGGCCCACTTGACTTTACTGAAGATGACCAGCAATTGTTGATGGATTTCAATTCATACATTGAGTCCGAAAACAAGGATGTGATGAAGGATTACGATTCTGCATTACGCTCTGCTGGAAACATAGTTGACGTAGAATCAACCACTGTTACAATGGATGATGTACTTAACGATGACTTACCGGAGTCAATGGCATCATGAATGTAAACCAAAGCCGCCTTCTTTCATTCCTTTCAAAGGCGGCTCGTGGGGAGGCAGAGATGTCTCCCCGCACCCTTGATAGGTTTGCCCAATACGCTCGTGATGCTATGGAAAAGCAATTCACTCCTAAAGATAAAGAATTCACATTGCGTATGAGTAACATCGGCAAGCCTACCTGCCAGCTACAGATGCAAGCGTCTGGCGCCGAACCAGAACCACCTTCATATGATTTTAAAATGCGTATGATTATGGGTGATTTGATGGAAGCTGCCATGTTCACATTGATGGAAGCGGCTGGCATTGAAATAAAATCTAAACACACTAAAGTATCCTACGAAGTTGATGGCACCGTCATTAATGGTGAATATGATGTAGAACTGGACGACGGTATCTGGGATATTAAAACTGCATCACCATTTGCATTTGAACAGAAGTTTAGTGCATCTGATGGTTTCAACAGAATTAAAGACAAAGATTCATTTGGTTACGTAGCACAGGGTATTGGCTATGGTATGGGTGCTGGAAAACCTTTCAAAGGATGGATTGCTTTAAATAAATCTACTGGAGAAATAGCCTTTACTGAAGCCCCCGACAATGAACCGGAGAAGGAAGAAGTAAATGAGAAAATACAGAAATCCATTTCTGCAACAGACTCCACTGAGCCGTTTAAACGACAGTTTTCTGATGTTCCAGAATCTTTCTACAAGAAAGAAACCGGTAATCGGGTATTGGGGTTTGAGTGCACATGGTGCGACTACAAAAAACATTGCTGGCCAAACTTGGAATTCCGAAGACAGTTACCAAGTAAAGCCAAAAATCGCAAGTTCGTCTGGTACACCCAAGTCACAGACTACTGGCGTACTCATGACGATACAGTACAGGACACCTGATGGCACTGCGTCAGCAAAAATCTTTAAAACGACTGAAGCGGAAGCCTACGACTTCATCACGGAACTCAAAGAAGGCATCCCCTTCCCCACGCTCTACTGCGAAGGCCAAGTCTGCGCCTTCTCCGCGAAGCACATTAATGAAGTCCGTGCCGAAAAAACGGATGTCGGTGAGGTCAGCGAAAGCGAAGGGTCGTAAATTGCAAAACTGGGTAGCCGAGCAGTTGCTCAGTATTTTAAAGAAAGTAACATCCCTTGATGTGCGGTCTACGCCTATGGGGGTCAATGGCGTTGATGTGCAGATGTCAACTGCCGCCTACGTGCAATTTCCGTATGACATAGAGTGTAAGAACACAGAACGTATGACCACACTCTATAATTATTATGAACAGGCAATTAGCCATGACTCCGGTGGAGAACCTTTGTTGATTGTAAAAATGAACCACAAGAAGCCTCTTGCTGTTGTAGATGCAGAGCATTTTATAAAGGTAGCCGTATGTCAGAAAAAAACCCAGTAAACTTAAATCCAGGCGATTCTGCCGTTGTTGTCCGACATGAAGATGGAAACGATGGCTTTGGAATTGAGATATATCATCATCCTTTGGATGACATGCATAAAGAAGACTTAGTATTCTACACACTGCTAACACGAGGTATGGCATACCAAGCCACCATAGATACTGAAGCAGTGCTAGAGTTTGGTGAAGAAAGCCTTGCTGATGGTAAAGATATAACTATAACGGAGCATTAAATGGTTGATATAATTAAAGCGCTGCAGTTGCATGCACAAGGCAACATTGCTTTGCATAAGACAAATATTATGGTATATTTAAAGAATCCAGTGGGCATTGGAGAACACTCAGATATACTTGAAGCTATCCAAGGTGAGCTGGATAAAATAGCTGTGCATCAAGACCGTGTGGACTTGTTGCGTGTTATACAAAAGGAAAGTGAAAACAAACTATAACAGCATGTAGGAGTCGTGTAGTGAGACACGTAGACTTATGTAGTGGTATCGGTGGCTTTGCTCTAGGATTTGAGTGGGCTGGACTTTCAACACCTGTATTGTTCTGTGACATTGAAAAATGGTGTAGGGACATATTGAAACAACACTGGAATAATGTACCTATTAAATCTGATGTAAAGGAATTAGCTAATGACCCAGACAACCTTGTTCCCGATTGCGACATCCTCACAGCAGGATACCCCTGTCAACCCTTCTCCCAAGCAGGTCTCCGCGAAGGAGCGCAAGATGACCGCCACATCTGGCCGTACATCAGCAAAATTATTGCATCCAAAAGACCCTCTTGGGTTGTTCTCGAAAACGTTTATGGTCACATCAGCTTGGGGCTCGACCAAGTGCTCCTTGACTTGGAAACCCAAGGCTACGCCACAAGGACGTTTGTTGTTCCAGCTAGCTCCGTCGGCGCTCCCCACAGAAGGGACAGAGTCTGGATTGTGGGCTACACCGAGGACAACGGACGTGACGGGCGGACCGAGGCAGCTGGACGAGAAGGGTCGCAGGATAAGCAAGACGAACCCAAATCTGAAGTTCGGTGCGAACTTGGCGGACCAAGTACGGATGTGGCCGACACCGCGAGCATCGGAGTGGAAGGATTGCGGACCAGTGGGAAGCAAGAGTCACACACATATGTACGACAGGAAGTATCTGTGCGCACAAGTAAAGATGTGGCCGACACCATCAGCCAGCGAACACAAAGCGGGTCTGCCGGGCGACAAGATGCAAAAAATGTTGGGCAATCATCCAGAAGTACGGAACAGTGGGACTGGAACATTGAACCCGACGTGGGTAGAGTGGCTAATGGGGTACCCAAAAGGGTGGACAGACTTAAAGGATTAGGCAACGCCATAGTTCCCCAAATCGCACAACAAATTGCTGAAGCAATAAAGGTAGCAGAAAATGGCTGAAGATGTACGTATAAGACTTGCCGCGGATAGCGAAGAAGAATTACAGGAAGATATTGAGCGTTATAAAAGAAGCTATCCATTCGTGGGATATGATACTAGAGTTATGCAAACCTTTACTGATGAAAAAGGTAAATACGTAGCTATTATGTCTCGTATGAGTTCGTGTGATTAATATGGAAAGGCATGAGCATTACATGAAGCGCAAACTTAAAGAAGTAGACATGGTTAACAATCCACCCCACTACAAAAAGAATGGGATTGAGTGCATTGAGGCCATCAAAGCTGCTTTGACTACAGAAGAATTTAGGGGGTATTGCAAAGGTAATACCCTCAAATACACGTGGCGAGAACGCTACAAAGGCAAGTCTATAGAGGACTTGCGGAAAGCACGGTTTTATTTAGACCGGTTAATTTTGGAACTAGAAAATGAGCAGGAAGATAAGAGCTAGCATTACAATATCTGCTTCTATTGATTTAGATGAGTTTAACGTTGACGTTGATGAAATTTCTGATACTTTGAAAGAATATTTAGAAGACTTATTGTTTGATGTCGAGGGTATCAAACCTGCTAAAATTAGCGTGAGGATGGCACATGAATAACCAATTACCAACAGATTATCAGAATTTTATTGCTCTGTCTCGCTACGCGAGATGGAAAGAAGACGAACAACGTCGGGAGACTTGGGGTGAAACTGTATCCAGATATTTTGATTATATGGCTGACCATTTGTATAATAAACACGGTTATAAGTTACAACCTGCATTGAGAAGTGAGTTAGAAGATGCTGTGTTAAGTCAGTCTATTATGCCTAGCATGAGAGCATTGATGACATCAGGGCCAGCCTTAGACCGTTGTCACGTAGGTGGATATAATTGTTCATACGTGCCGGTAGATAGCCCACGTGCGTTTGACGAGACTATGTACATTCTTATGTGCGGTACAGGGGTAGGCTTCTCAGTTGAACGCCACTGTATCGAAAAGCTACCCATCGTAGCAGAAGAATTTCACAGCACAGACACCGTAATTAAAGTTGGCGACAGCCGACCTGGGTGGTCGAAGTCTCTTAAAGAACTTATTGCTATGTTGTACACAGGACAAATTCCTAAGTGGGATGTGTCAGATGTGCGCCCTGCTGGTGCTAGACTTAAAACATTTGGCGGTAGGGCATCAGGCCCACAGCCATTGGTTGAGTTGTTTGAGTTTGTTGTACAGAAGTTTAAAGGTGCGGCAGGACGTAGGCTCTACCCGATTGAGTGCCATGATATTATGTGCAAGATTGGTGAAGTTGTAGTCGTTGGCGGTGTACGCCGCAGTGCATTGATTTCATTGTCTAATCTTAATGATGACCAGATGGCTCATGCTAAGTCAGGCCAATGGTGGGAGAATGAAGGGCAACGTGCTCTAGCTAATAACTCTGTAGCCTACAAAAATAAGCCTGAGATGGGCACGTTTATGCGTGAATGGTTGTCATTGTATGACAGTAAGTCTGGTGAGCGTGGCATATTTAATCGCCAATCAGCTATTAAGCAAGCGGCTAAGAATGGTAGACGTGAGACAGACCATGACTTCGGCTGCAACCCTTGCAGTGAGATAATCTTACGCCCATACCAGTTCTGTAATTTGTCAGAGGTAGTAGTACGTGAGAGTGATACCATTGAGATGCTAAAAACTAAGGTGCGTCTTGCTACCATTTTGGGCACATTCCAGTCTACTTTGACTAATTTTAAATATCTGCGCCATGTGTGGAAGAAAAATACCGAAGAGGAACGACTGCTTGGCGTGTCACTGACTGGTATCATGGATAGCACACTGACTGCGACTCCAAGTGATAAGCTAGAAGTGATGCTTGAAATGTTACGTGATACAGCAGTACAGACAAATGCATCGTTTGCTACAAAGCTAAAGATACCGCAGTCCACTGCAGTTACGTGCGTAAAGCCTAGCGGCACCGTATCACAACTCACCGATGCTGCCAGCGGCATTCATGCGAGGCACAATCCTTATTACATTCGTACTGTACGCGGTGATAACAAAGACCCACTCACACAGTTTCTAGTTTCTGAAGGCATACCCGCAGAACCTGATGTAATGAAGCCTGACAGCACCACAGTGTTTAGCTTTCCCATGAAGTCGCCTAAAGGTGCAGTAACACGCACTGCTATGACTGCCATTGAACAACTAGAGTTGTGGCTTACATACCAACGCCACTGGTGCGAACACAAGCCATCGGTAACAATTTCTGTGAAGGAAAACGAATGGATGGATGTAGGTGCTTGGGTTTACGAACATTTTGATGAGGTTAGCGGTATTAGCTTCCTACCATTTAGTGAGCACACATACCAGCAAGCCCCTTATCAGGACATTGATGAAGACCAATACAAAAAGTTCTTGACTAAAATGCCTAAGCACGTTAATTGGTCTAAGCTACAGGACTTTGAAAAAGAAGATACTACATCAGGTGGACGTGAATTAGCATGTACTGCCGGCGTATGTGAGATTGTAGATATTTCAGCAGGGTGAGGAAGCAATGTCTAAAAATAAAGCAGTGGATAGGTTTTATCATGAGGGGCGTAAAGCCTTTAGTTCTATTGAAAAGGTTGGTAAATTCTACCACAGTGCCGCCAATCCTTACTCTGTAGATTCCTTTAGGGGTAAAGAGTGGCAGCGTGGCTACAACCTCAGCTATTTCCAAAACTTTAAAAGGATTCAAGCACGATGAACGCCAGAGAAAATCAAGTGCGGAGGTTTCAAGAAGCTATGGAACAGCCTATTGATATTCCGATGTCCAGCAAAGAACTAATGTTACGTATGTCTTTTATTGATGAAGAAGTAAGAGAGCTACGTGACGAGGTTGTGACTGCAGTTAAAGAACTGGGTGATACCACAGAGGTTTCACATGAGTTACGTGCAAATATATTAAAAGAACTAGGCGACGTTATGTATGTAGCTTCTGGCTTTGCTGTAACTTTTGGCTTGCCAATATCTAGGGCTTTTGATAGGATACACGCATCAAATATGAGCAAAATGGTTGATGGTAAAGCTATCAAGAATGATGAAGGAAAAGTCATGAAGGGGCCGAACTACAAGCCCCCATTACTAGATGACCTAGTAAGTAACCAATTAGAACTATTTTAGGAGCACACTGTGTCAGATAAAGAAGACATAATTACCATTAATGGTACCGAATATCCTTATGTTGAGTTGGAAGATGCTCAACAGTATATGGTCAATCAAATCCGTAGTCTAAACGCTAAAATTGTTAAAGCTAGGTTTGAATTGGAACAGATTAAAGTGGCGCATGAGGTGTTTTCTTCACAGCTTCTTCAGTCTGTAAAAGAAGAAGAACCAGAAAAGGCTTCGGAATAAATGCAAGAATTAGAACCAGTAAAAAAAGACCGTAAAAAGTTTGATTTAGACTTGCAATATGGCAAAGTTCGTGAACAGCGTATCGCTGACATGCTTCAGAATAAAAAGATTGAGGTGAAATCAGAGAGGGATATGTGGGCACGTACCGGCAATATTGCGATTGAGTACCAATCGTACGGCAAGCCAAGTGGCATCGCTGCCACAGAAGCTGACTACTGGTTCCACAATCTGTGCATCGGTGATGATACCTTTGCTACGCTTGTGTTTAGCACCGAGTCACTAAAAAGAATTATTGCTAATCTTGACTACAAGAAAACAGTCAAGGGCGGCGACAACTACGCATCTCAGATGTATCTTCTAAATATACAGAAGCTATTTTCATCTGATGTAATAAAGGCTTTTAAGGAAAATGAAAATGCCATCAATGAAGACGCTATCAGTACACAGTGAACTAGATGTGCACCTCAGCATCACCAAGCAGGGCATCGGTGTAACTATATCCGGTGAAGAGGCTGAGACTTCATTTAGTGAGTACACATGGGATGAGTTGTCTGACGACATGATTGACCAACATGCTATACCTATACTGGCCAGTAATGACTATAAAATCAGTAAAGATAGCCGTGACTTTATCAAAGAGGCGGCACAAAAAATGCGCTATGCCGCTAGTAAAATGGCACAGCGCACTGATAATATGGATGTTGTAGATATTAGTTAGTGTACATACCTCGAACAGGTGCTATTTCTGTGCTCTCGGCATCAAATAGTTTTTCCATTTGTTCATCTTCTGTGGGTGGGTCGTATGCCATACGACCTATTATTGTGCCCAGTGCACCCTTACCAAAAAAGTAAGTCTTAATAGTATCCTTAAAATTTCCTGCCGTAATATCTTGGCCTAGTCCAATAGACTGATTTACAAAAAAGTCGTTTGTAAACAAATTAGAAATTTTCTTTTGCATTCCTAGTCTAGCTAGACCACTAAGAAACTTAGTACCATCTACAGTAAATAGTTCACCAATAATTTGTGCACCTGATAATGCAGCACCTGCATCTGCTTGTCCTCTGCTTATTGTATTTACATATGCACTTAAGCCATCAAGTACTTCTATATCCCGTGGTGTAAATATCCTAGCTAATTCAGGAGCACTCTGTCTCATGTCTGTTAATAACTTTGCTAGTGCTACGGCATCAATTTCAAAGTTAGGATTACCTGGAGTTCCCGCTCGTTTTGTCGGAGCATTCTGCGTAATTTCTTTTAATACACCACTTTCTGTAGATACGATGTAATCAAATAAACCACGGCGTAAATTTTCTATGCCAGTACCCGCCGTATCTTTTTGTGCTACTGCTATTAATTTATTCAATGCTGTATTTGTGTCAGCATCTGCAAAAGCATTTTTAATAACACTCATTAAAGGAGTTGAGGGGGCTGCATTTTTCATTGCTAAAGTAGCCCAGTTATCTGATGCCATTTCAGCTAACATATCGGCTTCTTTCATCACTTCTGCTACACGTTCTGGAGGATAACCCAATCTTGTACGTTCTGTTTCACTAAAGTTACCAAGAAAGTCTTTTACAGCAGTTTGACTTTGGCCTTCAGCTGCCCCACCACCTATTGTGTTAGCTAATTCAATTTGAATTCTTTGGTCAAACTCCTGCCGTAGCAAGTCTAATTCAGCAGGATTTGTCGTAGGTAAATTATCTTTTATGTACTCGCGCTGTCTATTTAATGCCTCCAAAACTTTTTCTTTAGGTTCGCCTCTACTTTTCTCTAAAATTTCTTTTGCAAAACCCGCTGGGTCAGGTTTGGGTACAAAGGTAGACTTTACTTTTACCTCTGCTCCCTCTACTATGTTAGCTGTTTCTAAATAAAAATCATTTGCAATCTTTAAATCACCTTTAATTTGTGATTTTAAAGCATCATCAGCATTATTAGGATTGCCAATTAAATCAAGAAGAGCTTTACGCATACCTATTGCTGCTTTTGCGGCATTTTTTTGTGCAGCAGTGGGTTCTGCTATAGCTGATAAATCTCTATTCATTTCACCGAAACGTGTAGCAAACATCTGTAACATTTTGGCAGGTGAATCTACAGTATAATCAGGACTTTTTAAATCTATTTCATATCCTGGGTTTGACTGATTAAACTTCTTAACTGCTTCACGAAGCCCCCTTCCAGATGTTAGTTCTCCATTTTTACTTGTACCAATTGTTTTTAACAGTTCTATTGTTTCAAAAACATTTGCCTCACCTTTTCCATACCCTAGTTGGGTAAAGTCCACGGCACCATCAGTTTTTTCTGGAATTACTGCACGAGTTGTACGACGAACTACATCATCAATACCTGCCAAATTGTATGACCTATCTCCTATGGCATCGAATACGTTATTATACAATCCCTGTGCTTTAATGTACCTAATCCTACGAAAGATTTGGTCTATTTCCTTAATAGTTGTACCTGCGGCTTCGTAGTCAGGTGTACCAATTCTTTCTTTTATAGAGGCATAGTAATCAGTAAATGCATCAACATTATCTTGAAATTGTGTAAAGTTTCCTTCACCTACATCATCACTGTGCTTACGCAAATACGCAACAGCACCTTCCATCTGTTCTCTGATTCTAGCTGGAATAATTGTACTTGTCTGTTGTGCTAGGGAATCTAGACGCTCAATAATTCTATTATCTTTAACTTGAGCAAGGGTAAAACCAGCTAATCCTTCTTTTTGGGCAAACTCTTGTGCTACTACAGCACTTTGGTAAGTCCCCGGAATTGACATTCCTTCATCAGCCTGACCTAAGTATTTACGACGAAGTCGTCCAGTGGCCATACGAAATTTATCCACCAATGCACCGGGAATGCCTAAGAGTAGTCCAGCTCCACCTGCCATCCGTTCTCCAGAGGTAAATTCTTCTGTAGGATTGATGCCTTCATTGTAAACGTCATACGTCCTTTTAATAATAGACTCGGCTGAATCTGCTTCAGAGTCAGTCAGTCCCATTTCGTCTTTAAGTACTTCTTGTTTAAATTTTTCTCCGCTACCCTCCATGGCATATAGCGTATATGCAAAAACACCTGCACCAACAAAGGGTGCTAGCACTGCACCAGGAGGGCCAAAAAGTCCTACAGTAGCAGCCGCAGTGCCAGCTGCTCCCCACGCTGTGGCCGCTGCCGCAGAACCTGCAGGTATTTCAAAAGCTAAATTACCTGCAATAGCTTTAGTTACATCATAAGTATCCTGTAGCGGGCTTGAGAAGGGTGTAAAGCTTCCGTCGTCTCTTTGCAAAGATATATAAAAAGATGGTTCAAATATTCCAGCATCTGAATCCTCAAATACACGCACTTTCCCTTTTCCATGTATACCTTCATACAGGTTTAATACTTCATCCCTTGATTCTGTAAAACCAAAAGCACCCGCACCTTTGCCTTCAAGAATATCAGAATTTTCTGTGCTTCTTGGGTCAAAAGTTGCATTATCAAATGAACTTTGAATTTTAGGAGTTACCCTATCAATCCTCGGTTGTAACATATCTACATCTGTAGGTAGTGTTTCACTAACATCGACAGGAATTGGAGATGACACAGATGTACCTACAACAGGATTAATTTGGTCTTCATACACCATAAATCTGTTATCTATAGGAGCTAATAATTCCCGTGGGGTACTAATTTTTGGAAATGCAGGTGGCAAATCTTGTGCCTGTTCATCATAATAGCCCTCTGGTCTTTCAACTAATGGGTCACCAAAAAAACCAGTTTTTGTAGGTGTTGAGTCTGGCTCATCCAAGTCTAGCCTCGGTACTCCATACATATTAGTTTGTGTCATTAGTAATTATTCCCAGAATCAGGCACTGAGCTTTCGTACCCAGGCAGATTGTCCCATTTTGTTTGATAAGATGCCAATTCTGTTTGAAGTTGAGCATCAGTAATATTCATGCCATTTCGTACTGCAAGTCCAGACTTGTCTTTGTTTGCGCTTCTAAACGTTTTTGTATCGTAACCAGATGAAATATATGCTTGAGCTCGTTGTACACCATACTGAATTGTATCCTGAATTGTGTCTATTTTGCGTTGATATTCCCTAAATTGGGCTACAGCAGCTCTGTCACCAGATTGTACGGTACCGTTTCTGATACGGTCTTGACTTTCTTTTGCTTTATTATATATTTTCATGTAGTCCTTTTTATTTAAAATGGTAAAGTTAAGTGAATCAGCCATATTTTTAGCTATAACACCTGCAGTGGTATTAGTTTTTAAATTGCCATTTTTGTCATGTAATATTACATCCCCATCAGAAGCAAGTATATCAGTTTTAAAGTTACGATTATTTTCTGCCATTCTTAGCATTTGGTCTGCAACAATTGCTTTTCTAAGTTGGTATAATGCCGCGAGTGAACTTCTTTTACTAAGACCAAATTCTCCCTCTGCTCTAATTAAGCCTACGTAGTCTAAAACAATTTTTAAATCTCTATCTGAAAGTCGTGGGTCTTGGAACAAGCGGTCTTTTGCAGATGAAATTAAAGGTATCACACGTTGCTGCATAGTTGTGTAATCTGCAACCCCTGTGTCAATATCAAAGCCAGCTGCATCACCTAGACCCTCTATTACATTTCCGCCTTTCTTTACAAATGTTCCAATGTAGTTATAAGCATTAGGGAATTGTGCTAACATAACCTCTGTTTCCCCTAAATCCATAATAGCATTAACGTTAGATTTTATAGTTTTTCTATTTTCTTTACGAACTTTATAGGGTGCTATAGGTACAAAAGATTGTTGTTGTAAAGTTGGACCATCTGGTGTTTCCTGTACCTCAGTTGTAACAAGTTTTGCAATGTCTTGTTCAACCTGTTGAAACCTTCCATCTATAAATTCTTCTCTATGAGGCATTCCATGAATCATAACAACACCAGTGCTTAAGTGGTATCTAGCTTTTCTTAATGCCTCTTCGGGAGTACCAGTAAATCCACCGTTTTTAATCATGTAATCCGCTAAATTTTGTGCTTCTTGTTCTTTATTACCTACGGTAGTTTCCGGTATAAGCACTCTAACTTCAGCCAGCGCTGTTTCTACAGCTTTTAATATTCCTGGGTCCTTTTCATTAACGGCTAGAGTTATCTGCGCATGTAATTGCGGTAATAGGTTACGTGTCTTGTCATCATATCTATCTGGATTAGTGCGTATAGCAGCTAGGTTATCATCCAAACGTTTACGCAAATTCTTTACGTAATCACCTTTGCCGTCAGTTTTAGCTGATGCACCAACAATATTCATACCTTCAATTACTAACGCCGATACAGCTTGCATATTTTTACTGGCATTTTCGGTAGAATAGCTTTCAGTGGTTTGTGCTTCAATCATATGTTTATCAAGTTCTTGTGAAATTACTTCTAATCGGTCTCTTTTCTCTTGAGGTATTAGTGGGTTGCCTACATTTTTATCAATTGTAGTAATGGACGGCCCATGCAAGTCTTTGAATAATCCTTTTATATCTTTAGGCATAGCCAACGTTAAAGCAAAACGTTGTAGCTGCATTAATTCTTCTGCACCCCCACGTCCTAGCTCATAATCTTCATAACCCTTTATTATGGCGGCAGTTATAGCTTGCCCACTTACCTTTTTTCCATTAGGGAGTTCAACGTTCTCCATACGTAAAAATTCAGGTTTAGTAATAATTCCGCTTACAGTTTTCTGCCTGCCATTAATTAGTTCTTTGTATTTATCCGGTGCATCTAGAGCTAAGGCTACTGTTGGCTCAGAACGTGTTGGCATGTTATTAGCAAGAATTGTACGATATTGTTCAACAGATATGCCGAGCTTTCTTGCAGTACGTTGTTCTAGCTCTTCTTCACCAGCACCTCCAAATAATCTACCCATAGTAGCGGCAAAACCAGAAGGTGCTTCTGCTGGCTCTTCTGTCGTTGCTAACACAGCATCAGTCTGCGCCATATCAGGTGACTGTGCAGGAGTTTCTGTTGTGGTTTTTATAGGCTTAACTGTAAATTTATCACGGTTCTTTAGAAAGAAATCTAAAGGATTTTTTGAGTCATACTGCATAAGCCCACGTGCTATGCCTTTTAATTCATCTTCACTAGCACCTTGTAGCATTTCGTCATCTTGTACAGCTAATAGTTGTGCAATAGAATCAATCTTTTGAGTTTCATCTTTAAATGCATTAATGCCATCATCATAGGCTTTTTTCTTAGCACCGAAGCCTTTAACCCGCTCTTCGATACCCTCTTCATCACGAGCAACGTTAGCCCGTATAATATCAGTAGCAGTGTCTAAGCTACCCCGTATAAATGCACCTGTGGTGCCGCTCATCAATCCACCAAGAAATGCCATTATACAATTTCCTCCACAACTTCTTCTTCAACCTTCGTAGGAGCCATGAGACCACCGGAGCGTTCAGCTTTGAATTCCTCAATCGTTTCTTCGACTGCTGGCATAAATGTAGCATCACGCTCTTCAATTGAGTCCTTTAATCTAACTGCGTTCTTAATAGAGTCACTAACACCAGTTTTTTCACCAACTTTATAATCTATGTCGGCTTCTTTAGCGATAGCCATGATAAGCATACCCAACTCCTCACCAACTAGAATACCTAGGTCTGGTGTGTACATACCCTCTGAAAAACCGTGCATAATCATTGATGTAACAATAGTTGTTACGGGAATACCAGACTCCAGCATGGCAAATAACCCAAACAAAGTATCATCATTCTCGAACTTGTTAAGGTAATGCTCCATAACTTCATCATTAGTCGTGAACATAGCAGGGCTTTCCCATGGATAAGCCTTGGGTTCTTTAGTCAATGATTGCCCTGGAATAGCCACGTCAAAACGAGAACGCTCTGTTCCGGAAGGCATAGTCAGGTTTTCGGGTATTTCAATCATGTTTACGCCTTTAAAGCTTTAGCTTTTTTAATGTTATCTTTAGATTCTCGCAACATTCTGGCTATTACAGTTTTATAAATAGAATCAGCACCAGCAGTTGATGCCATAGTAACGGGAGCTGCACGAGATTTACTGGCCTGTGAGCCGCGGCGCCCCACAGCACGTTTGTAACCACCTAGGTTTAACTGTGGTACTTGTTGTGCTTGCGGTTGGCCACCAGGGTCGCCTTTTCCACCACCAATTAAATTCATTGCTAAGTTAGTAGCAAAAGTTGCCCAAAAACTCATCAGTATCTCCTATGTCTTATATCTTGCACCAATATAGGATGCTCCTATTGTAGTCAGGAATCTACCAATAGATGATGCTGTGCTTTGGTCTAGGTATTTATCCTGATTTTCTCTATTTACATCAGCTTCTAGAACTGCCATAGCCATATTAAAGCTTCTGTCCTCTGCGTTTTCTGCTGATGAATACGCATAATCAGCTTCATCACGAAACTGTTGCCATATATTATTCATAGCTTGATTTGAAATTGCTAAGTAATTAGCCGCATTTGCCTGATTAGCGGCATTTTGCGTAGCTGTATTTGCTGTATTAACTTCACGACGCCATTGTACATTACTTTGCTCAATAGCTAAAGCATTACTTGCATTAAACTGTTCTCTTTGGTTAACCATTGTTGCGGCAAATTGTTGCATAGCATTAGCTTGTCCGGCGTTAAATTGATTAGATGCATTAGCGGCTGTAGCATTATACTTATTAATATCCTGCGTAAGATTAGCAAAAAATTGGTCAACTTGATTTTGGGAAGTGGCATTAAATTGTGCGGCTGCATTATTAGCGGCTTGGTCTGACAGCATTGCTTGTTGCTGTGCCTGTTGATTTATTACTGCCGCCTGTTGTGCATTAGACATATTAGCCATATCCATCTGCATAAAGCTTTGTGCATTTTGCACTGCGGCTTGCTGTCTTGCAGTTAGGTTAGACATATCCATCTGAGACATCGTAGCCGCATTAGCCAATGCTGCGGCCTGTGAATTAGACAGATTCGTAAGATTCATAGTTTCCATCATCTTCGAGTTAGCAAATAGGCGTTGTTGTTCTTGCGTAAACGTCATATTTGCTGCTTCGGCAAATTTTTCAGCGTTGAGGATGTTAGTCTGCTGTTGGTTGCTGAGTTCTTGTCCTGCCAAAGACGCATTAACTTGCATTTTAGCCAAAGCCATCTGTTGAGCATTTGACGTATTAGCTAAGTCAACATTCATATTATTCTGGGTATTAGCGAGCATTGCTTGTTGCTCGTTAGACATAATCTGCATTGCAGTTTTAAAGTATGTCTGTGAATCTTGGGTAGCTATAGGTAGGGCCGCTTCCATGGCGGCTTGTGTAATTGCTGCACCTGCCATAGATGAAGCTGACAAGCCACGAGCTGCCATAACAGCATCAGCGTTACGTATTGCTCCTGCTGCCCAGGCAGGAACTTGTCCACCAGCGAACTGCGTAGATAGGCGAGCTAGTTGCCCTTCTACAGTCATATTGGCTGTTACAGGCATGGTAGCGCCTTGTGCGCCACTTACGAAACTAGATTGCTGTGCTTGATACGGGGTTAAAAATGCTGTGCTAGCTGTAGCCGCTTGTGCTTGCTCAGGTGCTCCAACAGTTCTCGCAGCTATGGGAGCTACTGTTCCCGCAACTTGTCCTTGTGCGGCTTGTGCTTGTTGTGAAAGGGTGCCTTGTGCGGCCTGTACTTGTGCACCTTGACCAACAGTTCCTTGTGTGCCCGTTACAGTTGGCGTGCTACCAGCGGTTGTAGAGGCTGGATATATATTTGCTGTAGCAGGTGGTGTGGCTCCTACTGCCTGTGTAATATTAGCTAAAGTTGCGGGGGTGGGAACTGTACCAGATACTTGACCTTGTGTAGGAGTTACAATTTCCTTTGCACCAATAGTTTGCGCTTGTGGATTATACAAACCTTGTGAAGGCATAAGTGGATTAACTGCCTGTTCACCCATATATTCATCTACTGGACGTGGATTTGCTCCTGTACCTACATTTGGACTTGCCATTGATTACAGTTCCTTACTTAATGCTTTATCTAATTTATCTTCTACTCTGTGTAACGCATCCATTACACGGTGCATATCATCACGCATTTCACCACGTGTAGCGTAATCTTCACGAGTTCTATTAACTAATATGTCTATACGTTTTACTTCTTTAGCTTGCCCGGAAAGAAACCACGCACCGCCCATGACTACTATACCGATTAGGGTATCTATGATGTGTACTAAGTCCATCAGTCAGCATCTGCAATGGTTAGTTCGCCAGCGTCTACTAGGCGCATTATTTCTACATAGTCTGTATTATCTTCATCAAGAGGAACTAACATTTGAGAACCGTCCATAGTGACTTTAATACCGTATTTAACACCTTCTAAATTATTAAAATATTGTGCTGATTTAATATCCATTTTTATAACTCCGCATCAAACTCTATGTATGCGGACGCATTACTGGTTACTAACCAACCCGCATGACCAGCCGTAAATCCAGACAGACTTGATTTATATATTGTACAAGCGTTTTCTGTTCTATCATTAAAAGCAGTCCAATCATTAAAATCTGTATTCGCACTAGCCCTATAAAATCTATAATAATTAGTTCCAACGGGATAACTTAAACTATATGAGTTAGTTCGCATTGAAGTTGGAAAGTGAATTGTTCCAAAAACCATATTTGATGCGTAAGCATTTGCATTGGATATGGTTACATTGTTTCCTTCGCAATGCCTATACAGATACCGCTGACACTTAGCTAACGTAGTTCCAAAGTCCTCATGCTCAAAAGCGGTGGCTACATCTCCGATTTCAAGCTGTACGCCAGTGATAAAAAATGTATCGTTTGCTGTTGATACCCTAGCTGATGTACCTGCTGGCACTAATTGTGAGTTAGTTTGTTTTGCCGCCCAAGTATCTGCTGTTCCAAAGGCTCTTCCAGTGTTGTACTCAAAAACAAATCTAATTCTCAAACCTGATGTGTTATCGTTAGGGATTTCTGTACCACTTGTTTTTGAAGAGAATGTAACTGTTTTAAATTCCCAAGTGTTTGCTGAATTAATTAAAACAAGTTGACTATTCAATGTAGAGTCGTCTTCAGCGAATAACTGTACGCCTATATTTCCTGTTTTATTGGACTTTATATAAAAAGATGCAGTAAGGGTTTTTGCATCAGTTTTTGCAAACTGTATTTGTTGTAGATTTTGACCCTCAAATTTTTGTTGAAACAAAGTCGCAGTAAGGGTACTAGGTGCAGAAGCGGCAGTTGTACATATAAATTTTGTAGAGTTTGAAAATCCAGCAGGTGCGTCTGAATCTTGGCTCATTGTCCAAGTTGAATACGCATTTGAACTGTTATGTCCATACGAATATTGCCACCTGTCTAGGGTGAGATATGCCACTGAATTAGATACACTAGCACTCGTACCTCTTTGTGCCACCTGCATCGCACCGTTGATTATAAGGTTCCTGTTACCCTGCGCTGTTTGCGAACCAATCAATGCGGCTAGTTCTGCTGCTTTACTCATGCTAGGTCTCCATTAATTTGACCAGAATTTAAAGATGTGTCCA
>Ga0208666_1000382_pt1 | contig 21456 bp, 41 predicted proteins | sample 5B_taG_FD_184078 | JGI IMG/M metagenome (GOLD analysis project Ga0208666, IMG submission 184078) | Marine viral communities from the Subarctic Pacific Ocean - 5B_ETSP_OMZ_AT15132_CsCl metaG (SPAdes) (version 2) | ecosystem: Environmental > Aquatic > Marine > Oceanic | place: Pacific Ocean...
TCATCTTCTGTAGTGATTAGGTCACCTTCGATAACATCAACTGTGTCCCTTAGAATATCAAATAGGACTTCAAATTGGTCATTGGTTAGTGTTAGTTGTCTCATCTAATCCTCCCTTGATCTAATTGATTTGTTTGCCTTATCGTCAGTTGATTCTAATAGTTTACCTACCTTATATTCAAATCCTTCGCAATACTCAACCTCCTCATAATGTTTGCAATGTTCAAAATCAGATGCAATTCTTTTTGCTTCTGTTTTATTATTAGCACCAACTGTTACTGAATAGTAAACAATTTTCTTTGCTTCAAATGTGTAACTGTTTAATAGTTCGGTCATTAGGATTTGCCTCCATTGTTGTAAACGATTGGGTCAGTATTTGTAATATTATCAACTAATTCTTCATATAATTCCTCATCATATGATACCTCTATTTGACATTTTAACTCCTCATCTGAATAATCATTATAAACATCTTTGAGCGTGTCAGTAATAAATTGCATCATAGATTTGACATCCATGTTATCAACAACTAACTCAACATACTGTTCAATTAGTTCATCTTTCTGAGCATTTGTTAGGTCTTTCATTGTTAATGACTCCTCTTAATTTGCTTTTTAAATTTGTTAAAGTTGCGTGATTCTTCTGGTGTTAATCCACAAAAATAGTTGAGAAGATTACCTTCATAAGCATCACTTAACTTGTCTATATCAGATTTGTTTCTGATACTGAAATTGTCTAATTCTGTTGTGTTCATTGTTAATGACTCCAGTGAAGATTGTTGAACTCAGCAATACTTAGATGGTTAGGATCGTGAAACCTTTCTATATCTTTAGGATCGTAATCTGTAGTGTCTGAATCTCTCCCACCGAAGATAAATTCTTCGCAAAAGTATTCAACAGAGATTGCACCTAAATTGTCACAACAGTTAAGGATTTCATCTGTTTGAGTATCATTTAACCCCAAAGTTTCGAGGCAAAATTGTAAGTCGTTTTGGATTGATTGCATGATTAAAATGTTAACCTCATTACTATGGCAATTTAACCGTCCCCCTTAGTTGTATGTAAAGAACTGGGTTGGATGTAAACTACCGTATGAAGATGATGGAAAATTGTTAAAGCTAAAGACCTTTATTATCTCGTCTTCGATATTACTTTTACGCATAATATCTATTAACAATGACTCGTCTTTTGCACTGCTAATTCTATCTAATACATCACCTAATATCATATTATCTAACTGATTGCGTGACCATTTGTATAAATCATCAGCGAAAGATATTGAAAGATCTTTACACTTACTATTCACGATCCACTCGGCAAAAATATCTTTTATCTTCTCAAATTGTGATGCTTTAATCTTCTGGGATTGAGGTTGATTCCAATCCCAACCTATTTTATATGCAAATCTTCTGCTTTCGTTATCATTTAGTCCAGCATAATGTGGTTGAAATTCCCATATTCTTGTTTTAACTGGAAATGAAGTGTTAGGATAAAATCTTACTTCAAAATGACAAGTTTGCCCACTAATTACTTCTGTCTCATAGTAATCAGGTTCGGTTCCTATCATCCAGTCCTTTAAGTCTTTGGGACTCGCTGATACTTTACAAGGATTAGTTGATAGTTTCATTGTTAGTTAACCTCCATAGAATAGGGTTTGTGAAGTAATCTAAAATCGTCTTCAATTTCACTAAAATAAGTATCACTTACCTCTTCATTATTATCATCTAACTTCTTCCAAAATACATATACATCTTGCCCATTTCTATACTTTCTGAATATATTACCTTCACTAATAATATATTCAGAACCGACAGATTGCATAATTGGATGATTAGTTGATAGTTTCATTGTTAGTTACTCCATGATAGATTTGGATTTTCAAGTAGAATATCTCTTACTCTTTCTCTATCTAAACTATCACCATAACCATAACTATAGTTATTACCAAATGCCTTAACATATTCAGGATTATTATAACTTACTTTCAACAATCTCTGCTTATATTCAAATATAGCAGCATAGACTTCATCCATAGTTAAACCTTTAATAGGATAAAGATCGCTGTTAGGTGCATAGAAATCCCACACATAATCAGCGAGTTCAATGAATGTTTCGAGCATGGTAAGTAATAATAAAGGACAGAAAAAAGGGGATAAAATTACAAGTTAGTAACCTTATCCCATAACTGATTGAATACATCAGAACCAAAATCATCATTATACTTATCATCATAGTCTAAAGATGCAAGATCTCCAAACATTTGTTGAAGTAATTGTGTTTGATCTGATGTTAACTTAAGAGTTGAATTTGACATTTTGATTAATAATTAGTGAAGTGAATTAAGGGTTGTTAGATAGAAACTTGTCCATTGCGATTGCTTGTGCTGTTTTATACGCATCTGCAAAGAATGGAGAATCTTCGTTTATACCTATCTCCTCTAATGTCTCCTCAAATAATGTTTCAAAAATGGTTTCATTTGCAAGAGTTGACATAAACAATTAAATCGAAATTTGAGTGAGTTGATTAAGTCTTTATCAGTCTAACAATACACCAACGAGTGTGTATGCCCCCGATAACCTAACTTAAACCCCTCACTATTATGGCAATTTATGCGTCCCCCTTTTACCTCATTTTAGATAAATTGAAGTTTGCTTTACTAAAACCCAAGCGATTAACCACCTTAAATGTTCCAAACTCATTCGATAAAACATAACCTTCATGCCCACATCTTTCTTCTTCGATATAACATTCAACATCATGATCTGTAGTAATTAGTGATAACAAATCCATCTTGATTGATGCTACTAATTTCCATAAACGAAGCACATTTATGTCGCATTTGTTATCATTAGCTAAAGCATCTAATGTTATATCATCAAGATCAATATCGTTCCTGATACATGAGTTTAATTGCTTCTTAATTGTAGCAACTTGTTTAACATTAGGGAACTCACATAAAGTTGCAATTTGTCTTGCAAATGTGCAGCGATTCTTTACATCTTCTGTGCTATCTTGTATGGTTGAATAAGGTTGAAACCATAGAACATCTTGACTGTATCTATTATCGAAATAGAAATCATTCATAGGATGTGCAATAGCATCTCTCAAATCTTTATCTGCTGTATAATAAGTATGAGGTGCAATTATAATCTTATGTGTTACTATTTCAGGGAAATAATATGTTATAGTATTAGGAGTATAGCAATCTGCACCACCAAAACCTATAAAATCACCTTGAAATATGCCATCAGTTTGTGGTAAATAGTCGAAACATTCATGTAAGATAGTAGCGACATTTCCAGTGTGATTCTTATCAATATCCTCATGGGATTCATTGATCTTAATTAACTTTTTATTGAAGACAGATTTAGTGCCTACAAAGTAATTACCAGTAGCAGGATTTGTCCCCCAAACTATTGCTGGAGATCCATCAATCTTTGCTGATAAGTTAGCACCATTCCAAACATCTGTAGAATTAAACCAACTTAACACAGAAAGATCGCCTGATAAAATAACATCTTCTGGATGCTCTAAATGTGTATTTTTGGTCATAATATCGAAAAAAAGTAATAAAAAAGGGGGTGTATTAGACCCCCAAAGTAATAATTAAGCGAGAACTCCTGTTTGCTTAAGTATTTCTTTGGTTCCTGCTTCTAATAAGAATAGAGGAAGAAGAAATAGAGCAAAGATATCACGAGGATAGTCTTTTAGGAGTGATTTAGTATTACTTACTGCTTCAACTTTAGGGGTATTTGTTACTTCGGTCACTTTAATTGCCTCGGTTGGTGTAACTTTATTTACACTTTTAGGGGCAGTTGTTGTAACTTTCTTAACACTTGCCCTCGGAGTTGTTGCTTTTTTGGTAATACTTGCAGTTGCAGTTTTAGCGGTTTTAGTTGCTGAAGTGCGTCTACGAGTTGCCATGTAGTCTTAAAAATAAACAATAGAATGAGGGATCATTACAAAAGGGATTATAACAGACGGTTGAGCATTGCTCTTACTGATACCTTTTGAGGTTGCCCTCACTACTATGGCAATTTAACCGTCCCCCCTTGTTCTTATTTAAATGTTGCAGTGCAAGATATAACTCTAGCGGTAGGATTTCGTGCTAATGCTGTTTTTCTAGCATCAGTCATGTTCCTAGCTATAACAATCTCTTCAAAGATTGTCCCGCCTATGTATAACTTAACCTCCCACTTCATTGTTTATACCTCCACAAGGAAATCTTGCTTGTTAATATACTCTTTACACCCTAAACATCCACAAGCAGACCACGCAAAGTGGTAAACTGTTTCTGTATGATTACACTTAGGGCATGTAATTTGCTTACCAAATCTACCTGCTCTTGTGTAGCGATTAACATTTTTAAGCATGATTAGTCCTCTTGTGTTACAATAATGTCCCAAACTTCAATGTAATTGTTTAACCAATCACGTTGAGATTGTGTTAGATTTGATGTATATAATAGATCATCTGCTGACATAACTTCTAATGAATTTAATGTGCAGAAATCATACAATACATCGCCAAGAAAGTTTAACATAGAAGTCACCTTAAGTAATAAAAAAAGGGGATTATCTCATGTAGAGATAACCACCTGCCCACCCAGTATATCTGGGATCATGTAACTTAGCACGATCATTTATGATCCTTAAATCATATCTAACGTGCTTTGCTGGTGCATTATATGATGCAGGTTTGAAAACTTCGCCAGTATTCTTATCAACAAAGGCATGAACACTTCCTTCTCGCCATTCATTGCGATCTTGAAATGTATCAAATTCTCTTTGCATAATCTTGTAATACTTGCGACCATTCTTTATAACAAAGTTGGTAAGATTAGCAGTGCCATTGTTGATAGCATCTAACTGCTCTTTTGACCACTCTGATGTAAAGTTCTGGTGCATACTTATGCTGTGTTGTTTATAGTTTTCTGTTAAAGATTCACAATAGGTTTGTGTCCAATCGAGAACTCTTTCAGATAAAGTTGACATAAACCAGTCCATTAAGTGTATATTAGTGGGAGAGACATTACAGGTAAGTAATTTTAATCAAACGTCATGTCTCTGCTTCTGGCGGTGTCCTAAGTGTATCCAATTAAGGAGTCTGGCATCGCATCTGTCAGAGTAGTTTGACCTGTAACTGTCTCTCACTATTATGGCAATTTATGCGTCCCCCCTTACTTACATTCACCTCTATTAAAGATAGTATCTACAACAGCATTAACACTTTTAGCAGTAGAAATACCAACCTTATCATAAACTGGGACTGCTACTATGCCAAACTGTTTGTTTTCATCTCCTTTGCGGATTACCCTACCTATTGTTTGAGATATGGTGATAAAATCCATGTTTCTTAATAACAATGCTGCTTCTAATCCTGATACGTTAACACCTTCTGATAGAATACTATGGTGCATAACTATAAACTTACGATCAGATTCTTTACCCCATTGTGATAATGTAGAAAAGAATTCATCACGTTTAACTTTAATACCATTGATTACAGCACCAGTCTTTGCAGTAATATACATCCAATTATATCCACGAGCATATAATTCAGTTGTTAATTTACTATCACTGACCATATTTGTAATCTGTGATGTCCTTCTAGCACATATTAGGATCTTGTTAACATTTTGTTCATCAATTGTCTTGATTATATTATCAGCATCATCATCACAATTTGCCTTCCTATCTCTTATCATCTCTAGTTGCTTAACTATAACTTTAGGTGGTAAGATGTAACCCTTATTTACTAGCTCAGGGGCAGGAACTTGCTCTAATACTTTACCATAAACATACTCATTGTTCATCCCTACTTCTTCATCAGAATTGCTAATACGAGGAGTAGCAGTAAAGAAGAAGCACCTACGATTATTTGTAGTTGCAAAAAATCTAGTAGCAGGGTGGAAATGTTGCTGAACACTATTATGTGCCTCGTCAAAGTATATTGTATCTACAGGAATACCAGATTCTTGTATTCTATGTAGTGAATGATAGGTGGTAAATATAATCTTATTACTGTTCCAATTGTTTACAGTCCAGTTGAAGATCTCTCTCTTGTTTGTTGTTGAAGCATGAGAAGTTTCTCCACTATGAACATGCAATACTTGAACTGATTGTATCAATTCAAGGAAATCTGTTGATAATTGTTGTGTCAATAGTATTCTAGGAGATACAACAATTATCGTCTTATTTGGTCTACTAAATTGTGAAATAGCATCACTAATCATACAAATAGTTTTACCACCACCAGTAGGAACAATGACTTGCCCCTTCTGATAGCGATTCATTTTATCCACTACTCGTAACTGATGCTCTCGTAACTGTATCATTTTAATGTTGTATCCATAATAATAAAACATACACGCCACAGACGCATATAGCGTCACCATAAAGGCAATTTATGCGTCCCCCCCTTTAATATCATTATAACATAGTAGAATATGACATTGTTATTCCTCCATCATAATCACGTTGAGTATGAACAGCAGCAAGTTGAAACCCTAGTTGGGGCCAAGGGTTTGGTGGTGTTTTTATACAATATATCTCCTTAATTGCAAAGTTATTCTCTCTCATATCTCTAATTCTTTTCTTTGTAGTATAATGATTGATAGTGGTTAAGTATACTATATTATCTGCAATCTTCATTCCATGTTCAAGAAACTTTTGCATTAACGACCAAGGTGGATTAGTAATTATCCAATCAACTTTATCACTATATGTTAGAAAGTCTCTACCTTCACCCAACTCACACCAATCTTTATTGTCAGTGGGATAATTATTATAAAACGCACCTTCACCTCTGGATGGATCTAATATTCTACCAATAGGATTAAAATGTTCTATAATATCTTGAGCAACATATTCAGGAGTCATTACTAAATCCTTTTCAGGACTATTCTTTGGTGGGCAAAATGCTCTCATTTGTTAAACTTTCTTGATGATGATTTGATTGTTATATTAACATCTTTCTTTGTATATTCTACACCAGCAGCAATCATTTCGTCAATCTTAAATGAGCATTGAACTCTTCTCTGTTTCTTACTATCTACCTTTGGATGTATAACCATAAGTGCATCTTTACATGCAATATTATTCTTTCTTAGTGTTCTTTCTTCTTTAGTTGATTGTTGTGCTTCTCTACCTGATGGAATTGATTTAATAAATGTATCATAGTCCTCTACTAATTCATACTTCATATTACCCCATAGTTTATTATAATCTTCTGGTTTAATAGTAAAAGTATATTGAGTATGTATTACTTTATATCCACCATTCTGTCTATACTGACCAACAATAACTTCATACTCCTTCTCACTCATTCTTCTCAATATATCACCACAATCTACTTTATTACCATTAGTAGTTTTAATACTAACATCTTTATAATAATATAATCCCTTTACTATATCCATAGCAGAAGTATATCCATCCTTACCTTTAAGGGAATCATATTCTTTTTTAGTCTTCCCAGTGAGTTCGGTGATTATGAGATCCTCAAAATCATTCCCATGTGATTGAACTTCTGCCATGATTTATCTCATTATACTATAATGGCAATTTAAGCGTCCCCCCTTATATAAAAGATTCAAGTGTTCCCCTTGCATCACTTATTCTATTTCGTATTAAGTTACCATAATCCTCATGCAATTCACATCCTATGTAATCTCTACCCAACTCTTTTGCTACAAGTGCAGTTGTGCCTGATCCAATAAAAGGATCAAGTATAATATCATTCTTTTCACTACCAGCAAGTATGCAAGGTTTAATTAAATCGGGTGGAAATACTGCAAAATGAGCACCTTTATATGGTTTATTTGTTATACTCCAGACACTACGTTTGTTCTTTGTTGGATATGATTTAGTGAGTCCAGAATGAGGTTGTAATCCTGTTCCTTTATTATGATATTTGCCGTTAGTTCTATCTCTGGTTCCCCAATCTTTTGCTGGTTCCTTGATTGCTTCATTATCATAATAGTATCGTTTGTTCTTACTTAAGAGGAACAAATATTCATGTGATTTAGTGCATCTATCCTTCACACTTTCGGGCATTGGATTAGGTTTATGCCATATAATATCTTGCCTTAAATACCATCCATCTGCTCTTAATGCAAACGCAAGCATCCAAGGTATTCCAATTAAATCTTTTTCTTTTAACCCTTCTAATTTATTACCTCGTCTTGCACATTTGTCTGGTAAATCTTGCTTACTCTTACTAACAGTTTGTTTAACTAATGCTTGCCCTTTTCCAGGTCTATAGTTATAATAACTATCACCCATATTCAACCACAATGTTCCATCATCTGTTAGATTATTACGCACCTCTCGGAATACTTCTACTAATTTTTGAATATACTCTTCTGGAGATTCTTCTTGTCCTATCTGACAATCCTCCCCTCCATAATCTCTTAAACCATAATAAGGCGGGGATGTAACACACATCCTCGCAGGTTCATCTAATTCTTTCAATGTTTGGAGACAATCTCCAAACAAAATAATATCTCTCATAATAAAGGTTTAGATCATTTAGATGTTACTTTATGCTTTAATTCCTTCTCTGACTTCTTACCTAGATTCTTTAGACGTATATCACGCAAGGTTCTTTCTCCTTTCTTATATAATGATTTACGTTCTTTAGTGGTTAATCCACTTGCTTTCACTGGTTTATAATTAGGATCAACAGTTTTCTTTTCTTTCTTTGCTAATAATTCATCTGCTGATTTAGTTTTAGCACCAGATTTTGCTGCTCTTCTTTCCTTTGCTGCCTTACGTTGTTGCTCTCTTGCCGATAACTTAACACCCTTATCTTGAGTAGGTTGTTGTTGCCTACCAGCAGGAGATCTCTTACGATTAGGCACACCAATATCAGACTTATCTTTATAAGTTTTAGCTGGTGCAGTTTTACCTCCACCGATTGCTTTCACCCTTTTCTTTTCAGCATCAGTTTGTTTTCTTTTACGATCAATCCTCCCACCTTCATGAGATTTGCTGATTTGTGACCTACCCTGAATATCAGGATCATAGGTTGCTTCAATAATAAATTGCTGAAAAGACTTCATTAGAATATAGTTTTTAGTTATTTATGAATCTTCTTCACTATCTACAGGTTTAGGTGGAGTTACTTTCACCATTCCTGCTTTCCATACTAATCCATTGTCATGAAAATACTTAACTCTCTTTCTACGAAGTTCTTTCAATCTATCAAACTCGGTCTGTTGTTCAGATGTAAACCTGAAATTGTTACGTCTCCAAGTTTCACGTAACTCATTAATTTCTTTAAGAACTTGTGCTGGTCTCATTTTAATTGAATGACTGTATTATACCATAATGGCAATTTATGCGTCCCCCCTTAATAATCAGGTTGTCTTCCTTTTTGAGATTTATACATTGATACTGGTGATTCATTTGCCTTTTTAGGTTCTTCATTACCAGCAACATCATCATATTGCGAATAATGTTGTATCTCTCTTGTCTTCCTATGTTTAACATATTTCAATTCATGCCAACATTCTTCATTACAAAGTAATAATGTATGAATCTTTTTATGTCTCATTGGTTTACCACTAGAATATATGCAGTCAGGTTTATCCCTAACATTAGTTTCTATGGTAATATACCTAGATAAAACTTTCCATCCATCCTTGATACGTTTTTCATTATCAATTGGATCTCCTTTGAAATATACCCAACCCTCTTCCCAATCACCATTTGGTCTTTCCCAGACCACATAATCATCAACTTCAGGTTCATACATAGGATTGTTATCTAATCTTCGGGAACGTAACCAGTTTCTTGAGGTATTTCATCCTTATATCTAGGATCATTAACTAATACTGCTTTGATAGCATTAGGACTCTGCCCACCCTCTACAATCTCATTAATCATAACATCACATTGTTCTCTTGTGAGGTTGTATGCACGATTAGAAATTAAATGATACCCAGTAGTTACTAACTCTAGGATTTTATAACGCTTTTCTTCAGTCATTTTAATTTAATAGTAACAATCTATGTATGAAAATACCTTACCAGTATAACTGATAAGGTATAAAAAGTCAACAATAAATTAAAGAAATTCTGCAATATAATAGTCAACCGTAACTTCTAATTTTGATGCCTCTCGTTCACATTCTTCTATAAAATTCTCAAGCATTTCATCTGTTTTGTTGATAAAGTGTTGTTCACTAGGCATTGGAATCCTCCTTACATGTGCATACCTCAAGTAGAGGTTTTAATTTATTTAAACATGAACTATTAAGTTCTGGTTGCTCACCATCGCCATGTCCGAGGAGATAAACTAAATGTTTTATCTCATTTTTGGTGAGATGCACCATCATAATAATTCATAATAAAATAGCTAGCGGATGTTAGTTCTTTCAGTGGGGGCGACCCACGAGGCACATCCATCTCCTCGAAATAATGTGTGAGGGAGTGGGGCATCAACAGAGGTTTCACCTACTATGCCCAAATTTACCTACTGGGAATCGCTTACACCTGAACCCCTACTACATCAGTTACTGCAGAGGCATTACCCATGACTGCAGATGATGTTTCGGGCAGTAGAACCACATATCCCTCACACTATAATGGCAATTTAACCGTCCCCCCTTTGTATTAACCGCCAGCAAGATCACATCCAATATGACTACCAACTACTGCACCCAATGGAATTGCCCACCAGCGTCCATCTCCTTGAGAAATAGCAGCACCAAGTCCACCACCTAGCAATCCACCAGCAATCTTACCATCACTACAATCATTAGTATCCTCATAAACAGTTACATGCCTACGATAATATGGTCTTTCTGGTGTTGATGGATGTCTTCTCCAACCAACATCAGGACTAACATCTTCACAAAGAACTTCAATAGTATCCTTCCATGACTTTACATATCCAGGATTATCTTCTGTTCCTGGAATATACTCCTCTCTATATTCTGTCTTATGGCATGTTCTTTGATTAGAATATCCCGCCTGATAATCATCTGCAAGAACAGAAACAGGTGTCAATGCCAACAATGCTGCAAGTGCAATTTTCATTTTAATTTTTGTCTATAATCCTATTATACCAGAAAGGTATCCCTTCACCTAGAAGTTTGTGCCAGTTCGTTGAGTGCCACCATATTTGTGAATAGTCCCTCCATGTTATAAAACAACTGGAAATTCTCTGTTGTCACATAATGTCCCTTAATATCATTACCATCACAGTGCCAACCGTAAGCTTTAACCCTTTCCTCAACACCATCTATTCTTAATTTCTTACGTCCATCTAGGTAAGAATGGTATCGTTCGTCCAGATTAATCATAGTTCTATGGCGGTGTGTGTTGATATTATAACATAGTTATATGACTTATCTAGGAATTTAATATTGTCTTTAGAGTTACGCAATCATTCGTCACGTTCTTGCATAGCAGTATCCACAATATCTTGCAATTTCTCAAACTCTTTCATACTCTCAATATCATATAATAATTTAGATATTTGAGTTATAACTAAAGGTTTTTCATTCACCGCAGCACATTTAAGTGCTGACCTAATATTACCTTCTGCCTCAAGTAAATGATCTAGTGTTTGTTCAGATAATGCCATGATTAATAACGTAATGGGATTTTGTTGTAGTCGATAGGAGTATAAGCATAACCATATTTTTGGAGATACTCATCAAATAATTCATCAGGAACTTTACCTTCCCAATACTCCTTTTCAGTATATTCTTTTTTAGTCATTTAGTTCACCGTCCTTTCGTGCTTGCTTCTCTTGTTTGAGTTGTTTTTTAACTTGTTTAGCATAGTAAACATCTTTTTCACTATACCACTCTGGGTGCTTTTTGGCAAGTTTAATAAGTTTCTTCGCTGCTTTCTTATCCTTCAAAATAAATCTAGGTAATTGTTCTCTAACAGATTATTTATAACTCATCCTCCTGCTCTGAAAGTAGTGTAACCTCATCTGAAGTAGGGTAAGCAACACAAGTTAAAACATATCCTTCATCCATCTGCTCATCATCTAAAAATGTCTGCTCTTCTTGATTCACCTCTCCTTCCACGATCTTCATACAACAAGATGAACATGCACCTGCTCTACATGATGATGGATGATCTATACCTGCTTCTTCTGCTGCATCTAAAATCGTAGTATCTTCATCACATTCAAATGTTTCAGTTGATCCATCTGGTGCTTGCAAAGTAATAGTTGCCATTGTAATCTTCTATACAAAACCACTATTATATAGATGCCACCTCCTTTAAAGAGAAGATGCTTTTGAGTTGTAATCCTGACAATTTCATTGCCTCATTTGCCTCGTCATCTTCCTGTCGATCAACTATGGAAACCACAGTGTCCACCTCATATCCAGCATCACGAAGCTTCTCCACTGCCTTGATAGCAGATCCACCTGTTGTGATAACATCTTCCAATACAGTTACCTTTGTTTTCTCTGGTGGAAGTAATCCTTCAATCCATGCTTGTGTCCCATGTCCCTTCGCTTCCTTCCTTACAATTAGTGCATTAATCATTCTACTATCAAGAGCAGATACTAATGCTACTCCACTCACAAGAGGATCAGCACCTAATGTAAGTCCAGCAACATAAGATGTATCCACTTCCTTTAACATCAAGAGACTAGCAAGAGTTAAACCTCTACCACTTAATGTTACAGGTTTGCAGTTAACGTAATGCTCACTCTTCTTTCCTGATGAAAGGGTATATTCACCCTTTTTGTAAGCATACTTCTTTATTAGATCTAACAGTTCATCCCTCATTTTTTAGTTCCATCCTCGTTGTATAGTGGTGGGTGGGTTTTACAGTATTCGTTAAAAACTATTCTCATTTCATCATAACTCATACCACAATTAGTTGCTGCTTTAGGAAGATTCCATTTAGCAGAAAATAGATTGTCTAGAGATTGTTTGGTTTCAGTTCTCATTAACTTTTTGCATTGCTAATAATGTAGTGTAAGGTATCCATGCAGGTTCTTCATCCCTAAATTGAACCTGAACTTCAGTTATATTCTTTTGTAACCATTTAGAATAAGTTTCTCTTACCATCTTGACTGGACTTAATGGATTGTTCATCTCTTCCATAGCATCTGTGTTATGTATCATAAATCCTCTTTACCATATATTATCTCAATCTTCTTCCATGTCGTATCATGATTGTAACAAGTAAGTCTTTCCATCTTTCCACCCAATTCAGCAGTAATTGTTAAGAGTTCTGCTACTAGATCACCTTCGCCTTCCATGTTTTCCTCATAATTGATTACATTATAAAACCCCATCAACAAAATGTCAATGAGGTTATTAATTCTTATGTTTTATGGTCTACTTAAGGTGGATGTGAGTGTGTTAGCATTATACTAGAACCTCCTTACATATGCGTTTACAAACTGATTGACTGTCATCACATTCGATTAAACACTGATAATAGTCTGCGATTAAATCATTATCGGGATCAAAGGTTTCCTCTCCTGCTAATTGATTGTATGAAATTAAATTGTGCATTAATCTTCTCCATAAATTTACTCATAATATACACCTTTAATGCATTGTTACCTCTTAAATGTACCTCTCGGTGACTACTATTATTTATAACATAAATGTCTTGAAATGACAACCTAACGCAACAAAAATTTATACCTAATACTCTCTCTTCTCTGACATATAATAAGCACCCAAAGCTCCACTCATTAGAGTCTCACTGATATTTCCATTTGGTGTTTCAACTGTAGGTTCTACATGATGATTATTCTTCTTACCAAATGCTAATGGTGGTGTATGTGGATTAGGCATATCCCTAACCATTTCAATTACTTGATCTCTTATCTCCAACAATTCATGATAACATTCCTGATTGTGGGCACATCCTCTCAATCTATCATCAGGTTTATGCAATGACTCTAACATTAGAGTCTTTCCACGTTCCCATTTCTCTTGTTTAGTTTCATCAAGCGTTTTCTGATTCGTCATTTAGTTCACATTGTGGAGTTCCTTGAAGTAGTATTTCAACTAATTCTGTTTTAGTTTCAGATGATAAGTTCCTATCAGACTTAACAGTCTCTATGATACCCTGAATATCAGAGCATTCCATAAGTCCAGCGATAAGAACTGCAAACATTACTGTAGCATCCATTTCTATACCTATTTAATCATGTAATAATGTCCCAATCATCATCTCCACATTCACGGATTGTAAAATCAAAACGATTAGTGATTGATTCTAGACCAATTTCACCGTTCCTTCTCCATGCTACCCTACATGAGTGCAGTTTATACATAGAGTTCTCAAACATTTCTTGTGCATACTCTGAACGTGGTTTAACACAAAGAAACTCTGTTTTAATTGCAGTTTTTGTCATTATAAAGAAAGATTAGATCTTGTAAGATAGTGGGAATATTGAGTATAAAGATACTCTTCCATTGTGCTTGCTTGCTTCTCCCAAGGTTGATTCTTATAATCAGTCTCAGAGTGGTCTATGCCCTTCCAAAGACGTTTATTGTGCTTATCCTTAAGAAGACCCTTAACGTGCTGATAAACGTGCCACAGCTCGTGTAAGAGGGTTTTGGTGTAGTTCTCTGGTGTCATACGATTATGGATCTCAATCTCGAATTCACGAGGTCGATAGTCACAATCAGATGCCCACATCCAACCAAACACACCTTGCCTAATCAATCCAAGATGATCTACACTGATACTGATTTTATAGCGAGGAAGGTAAGCATTCACGAACCATTTTACGATACGTTCACACCTTGTCTTACTATAGTTGTATCCTGTTGTTTCAAGATAGTGCATAATTTAGAAAGTATTGTGTTAGACGGACACCCCAATTCAACATCCATACAAAGGATGCTATAAACACTAGTTTTTCTGATGAACTCAAATTCACATAATTTTGTGCGACCTCTAAAGTATAACCGATTTCTATCTACGGGAAATATTTTGTGTGCCAATTAATTTATTGTCCTATTTAACCTTTAATTAATAGACTGGTTGCTGTAAGTGCTTTACCAGCTTCTACACTTGGAGTTGCTGCTGTAGAACCCACCGTTCCATCATTCTGGACATAATATTGTTTTCCTGGTGTCAATCCAGATTGAGTTGATACATTACCAACTACTTTAACAGTTGCAGTTTGACCATTTGTATATGCTGCTTTACTAAACCCAATAAAGTTTTCAGTGGTTATATCTGTTGCTGCAAACTGTCTTACAATTTGCCAAGATTCTCCTGCACTATCATCTCTCGCAGTCATAACAAATTTACCAACACCAACTTTAGGGAAATTAAACCTACCCCACGTAGTACCTACATTAACAGTACCACTACTATCTACAGTTGTTCTACCAGCCCATACAATACTATTATTCGATGGATTAACTGTACCTATATTATTAACAAGTCCAGGACTATGCCTATATGCAACTACTACTTTCGCTTCACTATCACTTATACATGCTATTGTTGGAACAAATTCGCAATTTCCACTACTTTCAATTACATGATAATTACCAATCGACAGAGTTTTAGCATTCCAATCTACAGTAGCAACCATAGATTCTAATTTATAAGAATGATATCTATCTAAGTAAGCTATTGCAACTCTATCAACTGACGGAACATAAACAGCAGTCATTTTAGTTTTATTATCTGATCCCATTACGCTAGGCGATCCCCAAGTCATTGTATTACCAGAAGAATTTATAGTTCCAATAATAGCTTTAGGTAATCCAGCACCTGCATGACAAACTTGAGGATCTTCTCCTCTAGCGGCAGTATATCCAAAGAAATAAGCAGTTTTTTCTGGTACATAAATGAAAGTAAGATGATTTGCATATTCTGTTACTATTTCACTATCATTAGCAGTTGTAATAGTATTACCAGTTACCGTAAATATTACTGACCTAGGACGATCACTTGTAGCATTAGTTGCATAAATACAAACAAATTTATCTTTATCACTATCATAACATATAGCACTAGTCTGGTAACTTGCGTCACTATTAAGTGTGATAGCAGTTCCCCATGTTATGCTACCTGCACCTGAGTTTGCTGTTGCATCGATAGTACCTGCTCTTGCACTAATACCTGTACCACCAGTTCCATCGCACATTATAAATACAACCTTTCCATTCCCACAAGCCATAGAACAACCTTTATTAAACTGTGTATTATTAGCACCAGTAGAAACTGTAGTATGGGTGCTATAAGTAATACTTGTCCCTGATACAGTCCCGACCTTTGCCCTCATATGATTATAACTAGCGTTATCAGCATAACCTACAATTAGTTTTCCAGATACAGAATCAAAATCACTCATAAATTGGTGTGCATCTGAAGTATAATATACGTTTGGAGTACCTAATGCAGCTGCATATGCAGTAACATTAGCAACTTTTCCATCAGATTGAACGATAACAGAAGATTCAGCAGCGATAGTTCCATTTGCTACTGCTTGTATCGTTGGAGCAGCTTCTATTCCTGTAAGATTTGCACCACTACCAGCAAAACTTGTTGCCGTTACAACACCAGTTACATTGACACCTGAATTATCAATAGTTGTAGCAGTCCCAACTTTAATATCACCACTAGTTACATCAATATTACCACCACTTACATTAATACCACTCCTTGCCGTTATAAGTCCAACAGCATCAACATTAGTTACATCCTCATATGTCAGAGTTCCACCCACAGAAACGTTACCAGTTATAACAGCACCCGTTGTATTTGCCTGTACTCTTACCGTTCCATTAGAATCCTTTAGTGCAGTTGCATCTATGCCAGTAAGATTAGCACCACTACCACTGAAACTTGTAGCAGTAATAACACCAGTAACATTCGCACCTAATGGAAAATTAGGTCCACCCGTTGCTTCTTTATTATAGATGTTATCAACTTGTATCTGTGACATTGTTTATTACTTTTTAGGTATTTAGGTGATTAAATAGCCATGCCTAATAATGAATATTTCAAATCACTTATAGTGCCATCTGTTTGAAATCTAATCGCATTATATGAACCTAGTGTAGTCCAGTTAGTAGTAGAATTAATAGCACCATAATAGGTTAGGTTAAGCAACTTTCTTAAAAATTATATTACTTTGTATCTCACTAGTTTCTCCAAAGACTATACCGCCATCCTCAATAAAACAACTAACATACATTTTTTGGTTAGTGGTATTGGTTATATTTAAAAGAGTTGTAATAGGTCGGCAAGGACCAGGTTTATTGCTAGAATTAAGAGATCTCATGAAATCTTTAGCAACCGTATTCCAACTAGAACCACCATCTGTCGTAACACGAATATATGGAAATACCATTCTCATGCTGTATTGAGCTTGCATCATCCCAAGAAATCTAACTTCCCAATATCCTGTTGAAGGGAAGGTCCAATACCCATTAGAATCTTTCGACACTCCTGTTCCTATTTTTGCAAAAAGTGGATTTTGAGTTGTTGTTGTTCTTGCTAAATTTACAGTCGCAGGGGTTGTGCTTCCTCCCCAAGGTTTACTTTCAGTCCACCCATTAATGTTACTTCCACTATTAGTATTTACGGTCACTGTCCACTGATCATACTCACTCATACCAGCAGCAACAGTTGCCCATTGAGGAGCAGCACTAGCACCTTGACTAGTCATTACCTGACCTGATGTTCCATAGTTAGCACCAGAAAGACCTATTTGACCTGCACTTCCTATGCGGAGTCTTTCTGCTGATGTAGTCTCTGGAGGTCCAGCAGTAAATCGAAGACCATCATTAGAACCATCCAAATATATTGACCACTTCTCTTCTATTGTTCCATTGTAATTATTAGCAAGAATAAATCCAGAACCAGAACCACCTGCTGATCCAGCAACTCTTAATGCACCCCAACCAGCAGAGTGTTTGAATGTTGGTTTAGCAGCAGATCCACCTTGAACCTCAAGGATTTGTGATGGATTATTAACTCCGATACCTAGACCTGTTGATGTAATATTAACTCTCTCTGCTCCAGCAGTTTTTAATCTTAAATTAGAAGAAGCATTTAGTCCAGCACTTGCTCCCGTAATATCAATACCATTCCTTGCTGTGACAACCCCAATAGAGTCTACATTCGTTACATCTTCGTATGTTAATGTTCCACCGATAGAGACATTACCATTAAAAGTAGCAATACCAGATACAGTCATACCTAGCGGGAAGTTAGGACCACCTCTACCTGCTGAATTCTCTATATTATCTGTATATACTGCATCAAAAACACCATTGCCATTTGCATTACTAAAACTAAATCCTTCTGTAGATAATCCTAAAATATCTGGTATAAAGTCATCTCCATCAGCAACAATTAAATCTGCATCACCTTCTAACTTAATATCTGAATACTGTGTATATGCTACCTTTGATGTTGCATCAGGTGGATCTACAGTTATTGTTGCACCAACACTTAAAGTATCACTTGTCTGGTATATAACTGTTAACGGATTAAACTCTTCTTCACTTAATGCTGTTCCTAAACCTGCACTTGCAACACCATCAAGATTTGATCCATCTCCATAAAAAGCAGTAGCACTAACAATACCAGCAACTCCCAAAGTTGCAGTAGGAGCAGTAGTTCCAACTCCTAATCTTTGATTCGCATTATCAACTTGGATAATAGCACCAGCAGTGCCAATACCCGTTCCAAAATCAGCTAGTCTTGAGGCATTACTTAACGGCATTTCTCTTCTACTACTTTTTTATATATTTATAGGATCAGGCATGAGCATAATAAATATACTTCCACCCCGTATAGTTAATATCGTATTGACTATGTGAAACAGTAAATCCAGTCGATGTAGGTGTGCCATAATCCCAAGTGTTAACTTGTGCTCCACTGTCATTTAACATAATTTTATTATCAACTCCAGATCCCCATCCTCTTGTGGTATCCATTACTGTCCAACCACGGGCGTTGTTGGTAGCTTTAATAATTACAAATCTAGGCTGAAACCCTGTGGTCACGGTAACGTCACTTCCACTTCCATCGTAATAACCAACCTTACTGATGCCTTCAACGCTGGCGAAGAGCATGGCAACATAATTATTTCCGTTAAAATTAACTGGACCAGCACTTTTAAGACGGAGATGAGTAGAAGTTGGAGCAAACCAGAAAGAACCACCAGCATTATCTTGAGCATTAGTACTATTCAACTTCATCAACCATCCTTCTGGGTTACTTCCTCCGTTCATGCCTACATGATAAACTGCCCAATCTTCAACAGAATTTCTTTTTTTTATCCAGTACATTTCTGGTGTTTTTCCAAGAGAATGAGGAATATCTACATCTATACTTATTCCTTGATAAGACAGCACATCAAAACCAGCGTGGCGTTTCCAATGCCATGAAACATTATCAGTTTGATCTGCACTAAGCTCGTGCCAACCGTCCATATAGTCCCATTTCCATGTAGAAGATGAAGCTGAAGTTTCTTCAGCCGCAGTGGTATTTGTCCTCATATTTTTATTACCTGTTAGCCTTGCACCTGTGTAAAAATCTCTATCTAGAGCAACTTTTCTCTGGAACGCAAAATCAACAGGAAAATTAGCAGCAAAAGTTGGATTTGCACTTGACGTACCATAGATAACATTAAATACGTCAGTTCCTGCCTCTGCTGGTTTTCCTACATAACCATCAGATCTTCGGATTGCCACGTAAATATAATTTCCCCCATTGACGTTAGTAAGAACACCACCTCCCGTAACAACTTTAAAACCTGTTGGTGTTAATTCTAATCGGTCAGCAGAATATTCTGTGTTAGCGAGATTGGGATAAAGATAATTTTCATTTCCACCTGTAATAATCCCACGAATATTATCATACATTGACCAGTTACTTGTACCTTGACTAGTACATTTAATCAATATAAAAGAAGGTTCCCATCCGCAATTAATTTCTGGTGCTATAGATGTATTTCCAGTATAACTACCACACTTAATTAAATTTTGATCTCCATCTTCACCAAACTTGTAACCGTCTGGGTCAAGGAAGGGGCTATCTGTGATTGCTGTTGGATCTCCAGTAGCGGTAATTGTGCCACCTGTTGTTTTTCCTGTTACTGAGGAATCATTGCAACATAAAAGTACAGTGCCACTTATGCTTGTTAATGGCACTGTTGATGGCGTAAATGATGATGTATAAACTGCTGTTCCTTTTACTACACGTAGGTTTGAGATGCGACCATTAGTATACGCTGCTCCATTCGTAGATCTCCCAATTTGTATACCAGCTTGTGTAATATCTTTAGTGAAGTTATGAGCTGCACCATAGTGCGTTCCATTAATATAAATCCTTAACTTTCCACTTGCTCTCACAACTGCTAAGTGAAACCATTGTTTGTTTCCAGGATTTTTACCAGATACCAGATGACCACCACCAGAATTTGAGTAGACCCGCATATCTCCATTGTCATAAGAAAATATGATAAATTCATCACCACCTATCAGGTGATCGAACATAGTAAAGAATCCGCCATCTCTGTAGCACCATCCTTCTACGGTAAAATCATCAGTTCCAAAATTAAAATCTGAACTAGAAGCTAAAGACAAATAATCATCCGACCCATCAAAATCAACGGATCTTGCAGTCGCAGCACTTGAAGGACCACCTGCAAATACGTAAGCTATATAATCCTGACCATTAGCATTAATTGCACCATCATTTGTCACAGTAAGGTGTGTTGCATCACAGACTGAACCATTGAATGCAGAAGCAGAACCTTGAGAAGTTGCATCACTACTAATATACAACATTTTACTAAAATCCCAACTATGAAGAGTTCTCCAAGCATCACTATTATCCAGTGCTTTGGTCATTACAAATCCTGGAGTCGATCCTAAACCATGTGCTATTTGTCTACCAGATACACCATTTCCAGTCCATTTAACAACTTTAAAAAATCCATCTTGATTGCGAAATGTCCATGAGGCATAGTCTTTAACTTGACCTATCCCATCCCAATTTCCATGTGTAAATCCATTAGAAGCAGCACCCCAAAAACCAGCACCAACATCTTCATTACCAGCAGTAGTGCCACCTAACCGTAACATCTGCGATGGAAGTCTTTCGGTGTCAAATAAAACATGATTATTAGCAGCGTCTCTATCTTTTATCCATACTAAACCACCTTCACCTGCTAAATCTATTCCATTTGCTTCTAACTGACTTGCAGCATTGGTTCCTCTATAAGCCCAGTTGCTGAAAACATCGTCAACATAAGTTTTTTCAGCAAGACTACCACCTAGATTGCTACCAACTCCACCACCCATGCCAGTGAGTCCTAAAATTGGACTCTGTTTCTTTGCACGTATTATATCTTTCATTGATAATTAAGCGAAGTTAGAAACGTTACCAAGAACAGTGAATGCAGCATTTCCTGTCTTGATTATATTAAGTGTATAGAAATCTTTTCCAGCAGCACCACCAGCAGCAGGAGCAGCA
>Ga0208666_1000383_pt1 | contig 21414 bp, 33 predicted proteins | sample 5B_taG_FD_184078 | JGI IMG/M metagenome (GOLD analysis project Ga0208666, IMG submission 184078) | Marine viral communities from the Subarctic Pacific Ocean - 5B_ETSP_OMZ_AT15132_CsCl metaG (SPAdes) (version 2) | ecosystem: Environmental > Aquatic > Marine > Oceanic | place: Pacific Ocean...
CCTGCACTTCCTTCACACAAGAGATAGTATATGACAAGTTTTGATTCTTGTCAACTCCCCCGGCAGGATTCGAACCTGCGACCAGACGATTAACAGTCGTCGGCTCTACCGCTGAGCTACAGAGGATTGAATCATCCGTAAGGATTTCTCCCTTGTTCTTTGCAGAGTTTAAAGTACATTTTGTAGTACCCATTACACATTTCTCTGATTGTGTCTTTGTCTTCATCAAAACCACATATCCTAAGATGATGATAGGATCCCTCTAGATTATCAATAATGCGAAGAATTTCAATAGGGTCCATAATTTTGTAAAGACAGCAGGCAAGGAGGGACTCGAACCCCCGACCAACGCATTAGAAGTGCGTGGCTCTATCCATCTGAGCTACTTGCCCATAAGTGGTTTTCATCTCAACTCAATTATTATAATACCTTTTATACCATGCGTCAACTTTTTTAAAAAAGGTCAAGCTAAATAATTTCACAACTGAAATGAAAATTCATGAAGAAAGCATTAGTGCTTTTTAGTATGTTAGCGATGACGGCACCCGCACATGCCGATATTACACATAAATTAAGTTCTAGTGTTCAACTGACCGTGAACTCTGCTGCGACCCAGGCAACTAGACTTGGTTCTTCATACAGTGTATCCGGTAGTGGTGTAAATACCACGGACGGAACCACTGCAGGAACTATTTCTGCTGGCACGATTACCAGTGGTGTTATGGCACCCGGAACGATTGCTGCCACCCAGGCATCCAACGGCAGTGCATTCTCATATTCTGCTACGTATATGCAGGCCGATGCCGTGCCAACTTCAGCTCCTTCTGTAGGTGCTGTCAGCAACTTCTCTAGTCAGACTTCAAATGCATCTGGTGTTGCTGGCGATCTTGCAGGTACTATCACCTCTGCTGGTGCTATGACGATTACTGCTGGTGGAGCAGGCACAAGTGCCACCGGACAATTTGTTCAGGAGTTAATGGTTAAATGAGTAATGAAACTTCTAAAACTTGTCCTGAGTGTGGGTGCAATTGTCCTTGTGAGTGCAAAAACTGCGATTGCAGTGCCGGTGGTTCCAAACTTCACTCAGGGATCAATGACCTCAACCACGGAAACGACTAGCACTATTAGTGAAACTATTAACTCTATGGACTATAACACAGGGTATCAATACTCTGTGACCGGAACCAACATTAAATCGAATGATGGTCTAGCACCATCCTCGGTTACAAATCAATCTAATACTATCAATGGCGTGACTTCGACATGGACTGGTTTAAATATGAATTCGAGACCAACATTCTCGCAACAAACGATAGGAGATCCGTTTCAATTTACGGAAACGTATCAAGCACCAGGATTAGCAACACAAACAATTATCCAAAGAGAACAAACAATACAAAGTATCACAACTACTACAAGTATATTCTCGCAATAATGACATTACTACCTTCACCTGCCCTTGCGGCAGATGTTGGTGGTGTCAGTGCTACTGCAAACCCTGTCGCCAATTCATCTGGTTCAGTAACTAATCAGGCCATTCAGGTCTTACAGGGTCCTTACATCACCAACACTTATGGTGATGGTATCAGTTGTCAAGGACCCACTATGAACATTACCCCATATGTGACAGGTGCTTTATCCCAAAAACATCCCTTTGAGCATATGTGGGATCAACCTGTTTATAATAATGCAGATAATAACGACGACGGCATCCCAGATAATCCCGGTGAAATATTATATCATATTCCAACTAGAACCGGACAAACCAATAATTCAAGTTTATCGGTAGGTATGAGTGCAACTCTATCAATACCAATGGATAAAAAAGCACAACAGTTGTGTAAAGAAGCAGCAAAAACTCACAATGAATATCGTGCCCAGTTGCTTGCCAATAAGCGCCTAGATTTTGAGATAGCCAGACTCAAGAATTGTGGACAGTTAATGAAGGAAGGTATAACTTTTCATCCCAGGAGCCCATACTATAAGGTGTGTGCCGATGTCGTGGTTAATAATGTAACTCACGTCAAACCACATCGACACTCTATCCCTTCGTCATCTTCCTCAAGGTCCGAATCGCCTGTGAGCGTTCGCGCTGAAGATCTCGGCGGTCCCTTGAAGACAAAATAGGAACTTTCTTTCCTCTAAGTTTTGAAATTTTTGCCATTATTTTTTTGATGGCAGGTTTAAATACTTTAAGAAGTAGATCTGCTAATGGTTTTGCTAACAGAGCAGAACTGGTGGCAACAACGGCAATACCGGCAGTAGTTGCGGCAATTTGAGGTGCTGGAAGATATTGTGACTGCCAGGGTATGTCTTCATAGAGAGTCACACATACACCATTTCGTAACTCAAAACCAGATACTCTCTCCTTCTGGTTCTGTGCTACATCACCGATGCGTGGTGAATTAGGACCAGGGCATTCGGTTTCTTCTTTCTTTGTTTGAGGAATAGCATCAGTAGGAACCTCTGGTGTTGTTGGAGGTTCTGCTATGTTGGTAGGAGGGACTGGTGCTTCCTGCTGATATACTAAATCTTCAGGTGTATAATCCATCGCATCATAGGATGGATATTCATTTGTACATAAAATTTTTGTTCCTTTGGGATCATCTATTGTTAGTTGCTCATCACCATCAGGATGATCCTTTACACAACCAGGCATTTCGATAATGGGATTACCAATATCTACAGTCACAGGGACAAATAAATTATTAACTACAGGTGGTGGAATATCAAATACCCGTGCCTTTGGGATGTTGAGATTATTAATATTTAAGTTATAAATTTTTATTGGTTCAATTTCAGGCATTTATCTAACTATTATAAAAGTTATAATCTGAAATCATTGCAAACAATTGCTTCTTCATATGAAGAAGATACTCTTGTTCTTCTGCGGGTCGTGCAGGAGAACCCGGCCATACCTCCAAAGCATATGATATGACTTGGTATAGAGAACGAATTTCAGTAATATTCATTCTAACTTCACAATACCATTCATCCTCAAACAATCCTTCTAGGTCTGATAAGTCCACTAGTCAACAAGAGTTCCGTGTGCTCTACGAATTTCTCTTAACTCCTCAAAGTCTTTTTGCTTGGTTCCTCCATCATAAGGCCAGGCATATCCTTCTGTAATCATTTGCTCGTTAAGGGACAGTTCTGAGTCCCCAATGTATAACCACCCAAGAAGACGGCCATATTTCCCAACGCCACCAACAAGTTCAGTCCTAACAGACAACTCATCGTCACCAGATATAGCACCCTCCAATTTTTCTTTGAGCCAGTAGGTTGCGTCGATTCCAAGTTCCTTCTCCTCTAAATCTCTGGTGCGCTTCTCAGGCGTATCCACACCTGCAACTCTGACTCGCTCCTTTTTGTAGAGATCAAATCCAAGATCTATTGTAACGTCGATGGTGTCACCATCAACCACTCGATTTATCTCAACTACGCGAAAGTTGTAACACGACTTCCGACTGGGTGGAACCATTGCGCCCATGATTGATCTCCTTTGATTCTACTGCTGTTGCTATTCCGATAATTGTGATTGCTGCTGATATGACAGCACCAGCACTCCATACCCACTTCTCAAGTTTACGAATTCTCTCACGAAGTTTTTCTAGTTCTTCGTTTGTATCATCAACACGTTTATGAACCATTTCGATGCGACGAATAGAATTTTCTAGAGTGCTGTCCATTACAGCAATCTTTGTATCCTGCTCTGCATCTTTATTCGTAAGGTCACTCATCTTTCAATTCATCGAAAGCCATACGAATTATATAGACGATATAATACGTAACACCAGCAAGAAGTATGATTAAGGAAATAATCACACTCCATACCGGATCAGCAACATTATCAAGTGGTCTAAGAATGAGGTTCATTACTAAATGGTTCCCAGTGTTCCCATCCATACTTATGCACCAAGTGCATGCCTATAATTGGAACAACAATTAATATGAGACTTAAAAAACCAAGTCCGTATGGATTGTTAAGTGTGGCAGCAGCAAAGTGTGATGCCTTATGTGCTAGGTCTACCATTACTCCTCACAATCTTTCATCATTGTTGCAACTTCTCCACCAATATCAGCACCAGTATCCTGACCCAACATGACTGCCCAACCAGATATCAACCAACCAACATATGGAATACTTGTGAAGATAGGAGCAATACCCGCACCAACACTAGCACCTACCATTCTTCCTGTTGATTCTCCAGCGCCCTCCGCTTTGATACATTCCAGGTTTTGAGCAGTCAACTTTCCCACTTCACCACCCTGGAGATGTCTTGCTCCGTCCATTGTATATTCTTCTTCGGTAATTAAATTCGTGGTTCCACCGATACCAAAGAACCCATTCTTTTTATCCAATGACTTTCTAACACCCATAACTTTAGGGTCATTAGCGTTATATCTTATGCTGTAACCATCCGTGTCTGCGTCTACACTATATGATGTATAGTCACCAACAGGTAGATTAATAATAGGAATATCTTTTTTATTAATAAGGTGTCCCAATATGCCAAGATGAGCGACACCGAACAGTGTTCCTACTGTCAGTGCCGCCCACTTAAATGGAGATTTTTTGTTAATCATAACTTACATCTTGTAAGGTTCTTCTTTTTTCTCAACCTTTAAGGTTACAGGTGCTTGCTCAATACGAAGAGTTTGATGAGGTGCAGTTTGTGCTGCTTTCTCAATCAATTTTTCCATCTGTTCTTTGGTGATACTAGCACCACCACCGCCACCATTGGCACCATTCTTCTTGGCAGTCTGGACGCCGAACGAAGCTAAAACCCCTGTGAAGACGCTGGCGATGAAGGTTGGATCAAGTTTCTGTTCAGGAATTCCGAGTGCAGGAGGTAGTTTGATGTATGCCAAAGTGAGAATTGAACCAGACCAAACAAGGATACCAAGACGGACAAAGGTAGAAAGAATAGCAAGTTGTTCTTCCTTGTCATCTGTTGCCTCCTTAATTTTACCAAGAAGACCTTTCTTTTTAGGTTCTTCTTTCTTGACTTCTTTTACATCGCTGCGAACTTCAGGCATCATCTGCATACAGAGGCAACTTTATTTAGCGATGTAATTGTTTTCCTCCAACCATTCACGAGTCATAGGAGTGGGTTCATAATCAGTCCACATCGTACCACGAGCACAGGATTGTAGTGCTTCCATGGTCATTTTCTCAGTGCGACCTGCCCAACCTGCTTCTGCCTCCCATGGCACAGCAGATTCTGGATAGGTTCTCTCTGCCATCACACGCCAGATCATAGGCACTTCTTCTTCAGGTTTGATAATAGCAATCATACTATTCTTGATAGTACCTGCCATACAATCCTGTGCCGCATGCCATCCTTCATGACGCATCACCATCATCAGTGTGGCAGGATCATCCATATATTTTTTATTAAGGAAGAAGTTGTTGCCAACAGTGTGATAAACACCGCGATGCATTGTGGGAAAATATTTTTTGTCTGCTAGAAACACCTTAACTCCGACCTGATTAAGGGCAACGAGCATTGCATGGAACTCGTCAGCAACAATATTATAATCACGATTGGGATACTGATCACCAATATCATGGATACTGAATACTTCTTCGATTCCATCTGTACATTCCTGGAGGAGCATACAACCCATGGCATCCATAGTGAAAAATTCAACTTTAGGTTGTTGATTTCTAGTGACTGGACCACCTGCAAATGCAGGAGATGCTGCCAACAGCATAGCAAGAATAAAACTTTTCATATCAGAAAGGAGCAGCAAATCCAGGTGTAGAACCAGATGTACCAGGGATAACACCACCAGTGGCACCAGGAAGTTCGGGCATTGCGGAGTTCATCATACCGGGGAGTGCTCCTGCAATTGCTTCTGTTGCTGCTTTGGCAACATTCTCTTTAACCTGTTCGATAATCGCATCTCGTCTCAAATAGACAACACCTGCGGTTCCGACAATACCTGCCGTTCCTGCGAATGACAGGATTGCTAAAACATTAATTACTTTTTGCATAATAGTAAGCCTCGTAGTATTTGACAATGCCATTACAATTCACATTGCCTTGGGAAACCCAATCATGGGCACATTCATATATGGATTGGGATTTATATTTAGATTCCCTTGTTGAATTTAGTTCAGAACCATATTTTTTTAAAAGAATCGTGAGTGCTTGTTCACGAACTTTTGATTTATCTTCAATGTGACGCCAATCACTGGTGGACATTTTCCGATCCTCCCTGAAAATTTTCCGATCCTCCAGGAGGATCGATATGAAGTGTAGTAGATTGATTTTGTATTGCAATCTCATACATGACTTGATGAATGTCATTAGGTTCAACAGAAAAATTATCCTGCATTTTAATTGCAGTTTCTTGTTCCATGTAGTCTTTATCTTCTCGATTTTGTTTGGGATCGGGACCAAACCAAATATCATCTTGGAGATTAGTAGGAGCAGGGACACCTGTATAATAATTTATTGCATCCTGTTTGAAAGCTTCACTCTCACAGGACACAACATCTTCATCAATTTCACAAACCACTTCATTTTTTTTGAATGGTCTGAAAATATCTCTGATTGCTCGTATTCTAATCATGTTTGCCAATGATAGTGATAGAAATTTCCTCTAGTATCGCACATTGGATCTTGAGATGCAACTCGATATCTGAGCATACTCTGACCTTTGAAGTCAGTTCGATCACCAATAATGCTATATGCCTTCAAAAGGTTTTTCTTTCCTTCATCCGACCTGAGTGTATTTACTAGATTAGGATCTGCTGCTGGACGCCATTTAGTGAAACCCTCATATTGTCCGGGAGCATATACAACATCGGCAACATTGTTTGGATAATATGGAGACCTGACACGGTTTAGAACCGATACTGCTACACAATATCCATCAAAACTTCCACGATAGGTTTCGACTTGGATTGTCCTTGCAAGATGATCATAGTCAACTGCTGATAGAGCAAGAATTGTCGCAAGCATAAAAAAATAGGGGAACATTTAACTGCTCCCCTATTATAGGGCACTTACAAGGGTTTGTCAATCAAGAAAGTCATCTCCTATGTATTCGAGAGAAAACACGTCATGATCGTTGATGTTTGGGTTCAACCATTCTGAAAATTCTTTTTGAATAGCATGAGCATCATCTATATTCTTTTCACAAAGATAATGAATACGATCTATGGACCAATGATAGTTGTCTTCAAGAGTTTGCTCCAAAGTTACCATAATTTTTTTTCATGTACCTCCCTAGAATATTACTATTATAGTAGAGAGGTCCCCCGTCGTCAAGGGCTTCGATTAAAACATTATTAATAAAAAGTTGTTTAGTCTCTTCATAATTAACTTGTCCCTTGGTTTTATGAAGACTTAAAATTTCTCTTTTAAAATATTCGTTTCCAATATCTTTACGATCTTTGTTAAGTTCATCAGAACTACCGTAGTATTTTTTCCAGTCGCTTTCAGATTTAACTCTTCTAGATTTACCTTTAGGTTTTCTATTTGACCAAAAATATTTTCTACCAATATACTGGCGATTGTTTTTAGTATTTGTAATAAGATAGACAAAACCAAAGTTGTCTTCAATATTTTCAGATAAAAAAGGATTTCCCTGGAATATCCAGGGATTTTTATAGTCTACCAAATCATTTCATCATTCTGAAATTTATTTATCATCAATAAAAGCAGAGTATGCATCGTAGTCACCAAACATGTAAGCGTCTGATCTTGCTGCCTCTCTGTATGCCTCTAAAGATTTTTCTTCTTCAGAATCAAAGACTGAATCCTGCAAAGGTAGTTTCGGTAACATCTTGTTTGATTCCTCCGACGATATAGGATTCGACTTCTGTCTCCTGCGGAGCAACTTGGAGACCCTTTGACGAAATCCAATGTTCCGTCCAGGGGAGTGGGTTATTCTTTGCGGGTACGTCATAGATTGGTTTAAGTCCGATTGCTTTCATTCTGCGATTGGCAATCCATTCCACATACTGCTGAAGCAGTTTATCATTTAAACCAATCATAGAACCATCTTTGAACAAATACTCTGCCCAAAGTTTTTCTTCGTTTACAGTCTTCTCAAACATAGAGTACAACCAACGTTGCTCCTCCTTGAAGATCTGTGCCATATCAGGATCATCACCCTCTCTCCACTTCTTCAATATGTTTTGAGTGATCGCAAGATGCAGATTTTCATCGCGAGCGATAAGTGAGATGATCTTAGCGGATCCTTCCATAAGTTTAAGTTCACCAAATGCAAAACTGCAAGCGAAACTAACATAGAATCGGATACCCTCTAAAATGTTGACATTGGCAATTGCTCTAAAGAGTTTGCGCTTTAATTCATATCTTGATTCTTGTGCATATGGAACTTCTTCTAATGCGTGTTGCCAATCATTACTACTATCATATTGGTGTGCTGCATTAATAAAATCATTATATGCTTCTGTCACACTCATTGCACGTTCAACAATGCGATCATCAGTCAGAATGTGGTCAAATACATCTGAAGGATCTGCATAAACATTTTTGATGATATGTGTATAGGAACGACTATGAATCATTTCCATGAATCCCCAGACCTCCATGCATGCCTCTAATTCAGGTAGAGAGCAGTATGGAATAAATGCCATTCCGGGTCCACGACCCTGAACGGAATCCAGCATAATCTGATACTTCAGATTGGAAGTGAAAATGTGCTTCTGTTCAGGACGAAGAGTTTGATAATCTGCACGGTCTTTTTGAAGGGATACTTCCTCAGGTCTCCAGAAATATCCTAATTGTTGCGTTGTGAGTTTGTCAAAGATTGGATACTTATATGAATCATATCTCTGAATACCTAATGGTTGCCCAAAGAACATTGGTTGTTTTTTAGTATCAACCACGTCCGAATTAAAAACGGTCATTGCATCGACCATTGGTTTTTCCTCATTGTTTGTCTTAAATTTTACAAGACTCACAGTCTTCCTCCTCGGCGTTTTCTAATTGAGAAACTAAACTATCAAGAGACTCTGTAGATTCCTCTACTTCATCATTTTTATTGTCGTAAGTGTTCTGATAATAACTGGTCTTCCAACCGTACTTATATGTAGTTAAAAGGTCTTGTGCCATTACACTAACAGGAACTTCAGAGTTTTCGTAATGTTCTGGATTATAGGACCAGTTCCCAGAAATTGCTTGGTCAAAGAACTTCTGCATCACTGCAACAATATTAATGTATCCAGTATTACCAGGCATATCCCAAAGTAATGTGTAATTATTTTTGAGAGTTCCGTATTGTGGAACTATCTGCTTCAAGGGACCTTTCTTGGATTTTTTAACGGACAAGTATCCTCTAGGAGGTTCGATTCCATTTGTTGCGTTTGACACAACGGAACTGCTCTCCGAAGGCATTTGTGCGGACAGAGTGCTGTTCCGTACTCCATATTTGATGACATCATTCCGAAGACTCTCCCAATCATAGTGAAGCTCATTCGGTACAATCTCATCTACGTCATGTTTATATGTATCAATCGGAAGAATTCCATTTCCATACTTGGTTCGATTACTGTATTCACAGGCACCTTTCTCTTTTGCAAGATTAACAGTTGCTCGAATTAAGTAATACTGGAATGCTTCTGTAAGATCATGAACGAGTTTCCAAGATTCTGGATTATCATATTTGACACCATTCTTGGCAAGATAATGTGCCAGTCCAATGTAACCAATTCCTAATGAACGACGTGCCTTGGTGGCAATCTCTGCTGCTCTGACTGGATATCCTTGAAAGTCAATGAGTTCATCAAGACCCCTAACAGCAAGATCACAAAGAACATCAAGATCTTCAAGATCCCTGATTTTACCAATATTAATAGCAGAAAGGATACAGAGAGCAATTTCCCCAGTTTCATCGTCAATGTGTTGTAAAGGTTTAGTGGGTAGAGTGATCTCCTGACACAGATTACTCATTTCAACTTTGTCCGTAAAAGATGAATGAGAATTGCAGTGATCAATATTCATGATATACAATCTGCCAGTCTCTGCTCTCTCTTTCAGAAGATCTAGGAAAAGTTCTTGTGCCCCGATAGTTTTTCTCGGAACAGATCCATCAGATTCATAACTTGTATAGAGATCATCAAACGATTCAGTGCCAAAAGCATCATACAAACCTGGAACATCGTGAGGGCTGAAGAGACTGATTTCTTCATTTTTGATAAACCTCTCATAAAAGAGTTTTGAAATCTGGATGCTGTAGTCCAACTTTCGGACACGATTATCTTCTGTCCCTTTATTGTTCTTAAGTACAATGATATCCTCTATTTCTTGGTGCCAGATTGGAAAGTGGACAGTTGCGCTTCCACCTCGGATGCCATTTTGAGTGCAACATCTGACAGTGCTCTCAAACTTTTTGAGGAATGGGACAATGCCTGTATGTTGAACTTCTCCACCTCGGATTTTAGCGTTGATGCCCCGGATTCTGCCTGCATTAATGCCGATACCAGCCCTTTGTGCAACGTATTTGCCAATAGCCATATCGCTAGTAAAGATACTATCGAGGGTGTCATCAACATCAACCAAAACACAACTTGCATATTGCCTAAGTGGCGTTCGCACTCCTGCCATGATGGGGGTTGGAATGTTGAGTCGGTGTTTGCTGATTGCGTCATAATACCTTCTAACGTAATCCAAACGTGTCTCTTTTGGATATTTTGAAAAGATTGTCGCAGCAATCAAAATATACATGAATTGTGGTGTTTCATAGAGAACACCGCTGCTTCGATCTTGCACTAGATATTTATCTACAACCTGGCGAAGACCAGCAAATGTGAACAGATAATCTCGATCATGATCAATGAATGATTCGAGTTTATCGAACTCTTCACTGGAATACAGATTTAGAAGTTCGGGATCATACACACCTCTTTCTACACAACTTGATACATGATCTTTCAGTTTTGGAAATTCATGCCTACGTCCATACAACTGCTTACGAATAGAAAACAATAACAGACGAGCAGCAACAAACTGATAATTGGGATGATCCAAATCAACCAGGTCAGATGCAGAACGAATTAAAATTTCCTGAATCTCTGCGGTTGTAATACCGTCATAGAACTGAATACCGGATTGCATCTCCACCTGCGATGCAGAGACCCCTGCAAGGTCGTTACATGCCTCATCAACCATTCTGTGCATCTTCTCAAGAAGAAGCGGTTCCTGCCCTCTTCCGTTGCGTTTTTTTACGTTGATTCCGTTGGTCATATTTTTTTCCAATTGTTAAATTTAATTTTTGCTTCTAAACCCGAGTAGGTGTTTAATTCTAACATAGACATGACATCATGTCCAGCAAGAACCATATCATTAATGTCCTTCTCCATTAGTCCGTTTGGCCAGATGACGACTCTATCACCTCTACTAATGACCCTGGATACTCTGTTGACGATTTCTCGGTTCCGTGGTTCATTATCAAGAACCCAAATATAATCGCTCCAATCAAACGACCTAACATCAATGTCGGACCCGCACATAGCAACGCTGTTCTCCACGAACGTGGAGTCGAAGGGTCCTTCGACAATGTAGATTGGTTGTTTTCTGTCGATTTTTTCAAGTCCATAAATCTTGGGTGCTTCTTCATCAATCATGATAGTGATGTATTTAGTGAAAGATTTTCCTAGAGATCTGCCTTGAAATCCAATAAGGTTTTTCTTCTCATCATACATCGGTATTACAACACGACTCTCATCCTTGAGGATGTTGTCAAAGGTTTGTTTCTGACTATTAGTCCACTCCATGAACTTGTCAGCAAAATAAAATTTATCAGGATTAATCTTACGATTTACCAGATATTCTTTTGCTCTACAATCAGTTGATGCTTTTGGTAGATTGATAGATTTTTTAAAAATGGGTTTGGCAAATTCCAACTTGGGAGACTCGACCACAAAGTTTCTACCAGTATGTCCTTCCTTGAACTTCTCAAGAGTATATTGTTTATGGAGCGTGGCATCCACTTGTTTTATAAAATTATTCAAAGACAAACTAGCACCACAATTATGACACTTAAAGTTCATATTGTTCTTGATGGGATAAATGTATCCCCGTGCCTTGTTCTTCTGCTTCTGTGAGTCTCCACAGATGGGGCATCGGAAGTTGAAAAGATTTGCCTTGACTCTCTTAAACTTTTTTAATCTCGAAGAAACCAGTCCGATATATTTGGAGTCAACCAAATCCATTACAATCGTTCTACTATTTTGCCTCTCTTATTATAGTCGGTGTTGAGGGTGGTGTCAAGAAATTTCCCATTAATCTTTGACCCGGTATGCTGACCAAGAATGAAATTACAGTCAGGGCACCTGCAATGGTCCACATCTTTTTTTCCATAAGACGGAGACGATCATCAATCTTTCTTATATCTCTTTCACATCCTTTTTTTATTTCGTTTGTTGCACGATCCATGTCCTTGTGCAAGGATTCTATTTTTTCAAAAAGAACCGCATCAATACGATCTTGTTTGTCTAACTTCTCATTATGAACTGCCAACAACTCACCCATCTTAACAGAGTTGTCTTGTAGTGCTTCTACAACTCTCTCAACCCTTTCTAGTATTGCTGAATTAACGCTATCGTTATCCATTTTTAAGATTTTGCATCCAGGTTCTGCGGGTTCCATAACGACCAATTGGTGTCGGTTGTCTTTTCTTTTTTAACCTGACTGGCGGATCATCACCAGCAGGTGCAGTTCCAGCAATCGCGCCACCACCGACATTATTTGTAGGTCCTGCGGCAACCTCTTCTTTAATGGACCTTGCTATGTCCATAATATTTTTAAGTCTTCTGTCATCTATCATGTTTATAAACTCCTTTGATGCGTCTACCATAGAGTCAATCGAAGGTCCGTCACTACTCTTATTGAGTTGCAACTTCATAACAGGATAAACACCTAAAAATTCGTCTTTTGCTGCTCCAACTTCGGCAGGAGTTTGATAATCTTGAGTTAAGGTGTCGTCGTCTATTGGAAATAAAAACTTATCAAATCCTGCAATTCCAGAACCAGTAGAATTAGTAGGTGCTGTTTCTCTTAATTCTCTAAATTTGTTGATAAATTTATTTGTTTTATCCATTAGACTGAGTTAAGAGAAATTAGGCAATCAATATCCTCATCAATATCATTAATTTCAGTATGCGGGTAATCTGGCAATCTATTCAAATACATTAAAAAACTTTTAATATATGGCCAAAGTTCTCTTTCTAGATTATAGAATAGAAGGGGAACTGCTGCCTCATCAAATACATTAAAAAGAACGGTAAGATGATTTAAGATGAGATGAATTTTCAACTCACCAGTATTTTTATACCGTTTTAATAATCTTTTTATGTATTTAATTCGCTTCAAGTCATCTTCGAAATCTTCTCTGGTTACAGATTGTGGATTATCGTAGAATTTTATAGCAAAAAGCAAATAGTTACTTTCATTCAATTCATCAAATTTCATATTAGATTAGCGAATCATTCAGGCAATCCCAGATCTTTTGCAGGTGGTTGTTTTGCTACGGGTGCTTTTGGTTTAATTGCCTCAGGTTTTGGTGTGACAGGGGCAGAGGGTGCGGGAGCTTCCTCTACCTTATCAGTAATTAAATCTCTAAATCTTCCCATGGTTACTACCTGATTAATCTTTAATTATTTATCAGCTGTCTGCGAAGATCTCATCATCACCAGCATCAGATTCAATACTGCTGCTTGCAACGAGAGTTTCACTCTTAACTCGGAAATTGCCGTGCATGTCGCGATAAGTGGTAAGACCAACCCATCCAGCATGTGGAGCAGCATACTTACGCTTATCGCCTGACGCAGCATTAGCAACACCTTGCTCGGTTTCGTCTACACCAAAGACCCCAGTAAAGAATACACTGGTTGAGAATCCACTGGTTTTTACTTCTGGTGCTGCATAAGTCTTATCACCAAGAACATACATTGGTTCTTCTGAAATAATATAAGTTGTAGGAGTTACTGTTGAAATGCCTTGGAATCCTTCTGTCGATGCAATTGACAGAGCACCAGCAGAATCTACTGCACTGATGATAGCATATCCAAAAGTTACACCAGAACCAACGGAAATTACATCGCCAGCGGAAATTAATCCAGCAGTATTAAATGTTGCACTAGTTCCAACTCTCTCAACCTTCTTCGTACCAAGGTTGACGGTAATTGTCCCATCAGAATAAACTTTATCCTTTGTACCCCAAAGAGCCATGTTCTTTACCCGCAAAAAATCTTTTTCTAAAGATATTTATAAAATATACTAGTCGCAGATATTATGCTGGATAATCCCACTTGGTAATAAACTCAGTCTTATGCATAGGTCCCCAACTTCCAGAATGATAAATGTATGGAGTTGTTCTTATTTTACAATACTCTCCAGTACAAAGAAGATCATCAACAATACGCCAAGATTCCAAAACTTCTTCGGAGTGAACAAAATTAGATTGATTTCCTTCAATAGCATCATACAATAATTTTTCATAACCATCAACACCCAACCAATCAGGATATCGATGAGTCAGTGTTGCTGTCTCAACATCGTTTTTAAATCCTGGTGCTTTCATATCAATACGAATATCAAAGTGAGGATGTGGTTGCAATCTCATAACAATGCGGTCATTATATTCATGACCATCAAATAATTGTTGTGGTGGTGCTTTTAATTTAATAACTACCTCAACACATTGATATGGCATCCTTTTCCCACTCATGAAGTGAAAAGGAACTCCCTCCCAACGCCAGTTGTCAATATAAAGATCACCAGCAACGAAGGTAGAAGTGCTACTATCAGGATCAACGCCCTCTTCAGATTTGTATGATTCATATTGCCCAAAAATAATTTTTTTCCCTAGTCTAGTTGCTGCAAGAACTTTAGTCTTCTCTCTACGAATTTCAGTTGCATTCATTTTACAAGGTGCTTCCATTGCAATCAATGCAAGAACCTGAAGCATGTGATTTTGCAACATGTCTCTAACAACACCAGAACCATCATAATATTGTGATCGACCTTCACATCCCAAAGTTTCGGTTGCAAAAATTTGAACTTCCTCTATATACTGCCTATTCCAAAGTGGTTCCAATAAAATATTACTAAAACGAGTAGCAAGAATATTATTGACAGTATCTTTACCAAGATAATGATCAATACGATAAACTTGTTTTTCACGTAAATGTTTACTAACTACTGTCTGCAAGTAATCAGCAGACTTGTAATCATACCCAAAAGGTTTTTCAATAACAACCCGTGATTTTTCTGGATCATCTAGAAATCCTGCTTTTTTTAAATTAGTAACTGCATCAGCATAAGTGCTGGGAGGTACTGATAGAAAATAAGTTGTGTCTACACTTTCATCGTGCAACCTCATCAAACTTTCTTCGCATGCCAAATCGCAAGAAACAAAATCCAACCAGACAGTAAATTCTTCTGGATAATCACCTAAAGATTTTTTCCATTCATCTGGACACATCTCTCTACGAGAGGCACCAACAATCAAAAGATTTTCAGGAAGAAGATGCTTTGTCCACAATTCAAACAAAGCTGGTACTAATTTTCTTCTACACAAGTCTCCTGTGGCACCAAAAATTACTAATCTTTTATTAGTTTTAATGGGCAGTTCCGTTTCCGTCATAATCATCCGATTCATAGTAGACATTTTCACCTTTTCGCGCCCCGAAATATATCGTGGCCAATACAAAGGGTATCGCAATCCATTTAAGTATTTCACCTAACATGATGACCACCAAACATATAACGCATACCGTTCAGGATTTTGTTTCCATATTCTCCCAATCTGCGAGAATTAAAGCGTTCAAATAGTGCGGCAGAGATAACAGGTGTGGGTACACCAAGATCCACAGCAGAGTGAAGCGTCCAACGACCTTCACCACTATCGCTAACTCCCCCATCGAATTTGCTAAGGTCTGGATCATGGCGTAAAACATCAGCGGTAAGGTCAAGTAACCAACTACCAACAACAGAACCACGACGCCATAACTCAGCAACTTCAACACAATCAATATCATATTGATAGTTTTCTGGGTCAGACATTGGAGCGACTTCTGCATCACCCTCCTTTACATATTTACTACCTAGGTCAGCATTTTGCAAAATATTAAATCCTTCTGCATACGCTTGCATTATACCATACTCTACACCATTATGAACCATTTTCACAAAATGTCCTGCACCAGGTCCCCCACAATGCAACCAACCATACTCAGCACTGGTTGCCCTAGTGCGGGGGTCTGTGCGGGCTGCAGCGGTAATACCAGGTGCAAGGGCGCGGAAAATGGGGGCACAGACAGATACTGCTGTAGTTGCACCACCAACCATAAGACAGTATCCACGCTCCAAACCGTAAACTCCACCACTAGTACCACAGTCAATATATTGGATGCCATACTTAGAAAGCCTTTCTGCCCTCCGTCTAGAATCCTTAAAGTTGCTATTGCCATGGTCAATAATAATATCCCCGTCGCCAAGTAGTGGTAGTAACTCATTGATAGTGTCCTCTACTAATTCTGCTGGAATGACAAGTTGAAAAATTCCTGGTGCATTACCAACTAACGCATCTTGATAATGAACTACTTTGACAAGATTTTCCAAAGAATCTATGGCACGAGTGATGTAACCACGTTCTTCTGATTCTTTTGCTTTTTGATAATTTCTGCGATATCCATAAACTTCAATACCATCATTAATCATGCGACGAGACATACCCTCGCCCATTCTTCCTAATCCGATTAATCCTACTTTCATGGGTTCCTTGGGTCAATGTTCAATTCTTTGAGATACTCTGTCCACCAATCTCGATCTTTAATATATCTCCAATTGGGAACTTTCTGTCCACGTTCTACAACATAGTATTGGTAGAGGACATCATCTATAATCTGTGCGATCTCCGTATTCTTCATCATCCGCGTCAACGTCTGCATACGGATTTTCCACGTAGGGTCCTCGTTTTCGTAAAGGTTCTTTTCTGACATAATTGTTTTCAGCATTTACGACAGAAACCCATACAGCGAGTTTCATTACTATGTAGATCACACCTATTGGTAAAAAACATGCAAATAAAATAAGGGGTTTCATTTTTAATGTTAAACGCGACCAACTAGTGAGAGGACTCCATGGGAGTAAAATGCTAAAAGAGTGCAACCAAGAATAGCACTAATAATTGTAGCAGTTTTATTATGCTTGTCAATTGCTTTATCTATCATTTCCTGACATTCCTTTTTTGTTATAAGGTGCTCAGGTTTGATTTCATCCATCCGGTGACTCATGAGATTCAATTGCTTTGTTAAAAAATTCCATTCTTTTTTCCCAAGTATCTCCAGAGGTGGAACCTCTACATGGATTTATACATCGTTCATCAGCATAGTTATTGCAAACTAATCCTGCTAAATCGTGAGGGTCTCCTAATTTTCCGGTGCCAATCCAATAATGTTGACCATTTAACCACAATGCTCCACACTTGGGACACTCATTCCTAATCATGGAAAAATCAGACAACTCTTTAGTCTTGTCCATAGGTTTGTGGTTAGAGGTTTAAATTTTAATTATCAACAATTCCAAGCACGAAGTGACTTGTTGATTCTACTATCAGGATCATTTGCAGTTTTAGCAGAAGTCAGTTTCTTTTTCATACCTTTCATTCTTGCACAGAATGATGCACGACGCTTATTACCTTTCTTCTTGGAAGGTGCTTTGAGATCACTGCCAGGATTCTCACGCTCATAAGACTTACGTCCTTTCTCATTCAATCCACCTTCTTTATTCTTACCAGACTTTTTTGTCCATGCTGCTCCTTCCGAAACTTCAGTCTCTTCATTTTTGGGGACGCAGTTAGGAACCATCTTACCGCCCTTTTTCTTCATACCAACTTGCTTATGTGTATCCCAACAGGGATCACCATCAGATTTTCCTTCCGATACACCCTTTTTCATTTTTGCCTTTGTCTTTGCAAGTATTCTTGCTTTGGCAGCATCTTGCTCACTCTTAGGAATACTGGTGACAGCACCTACTTTCTGGTCCACGTCACCAGGTGCATAACCCTCTTTCTTGACACAGTTTGGATATCTCTTTCCAAACATAGTCTTCATACCTTTCTTCTCATAACCTTTCCAGCACTTTTCCTGAAACTGTTGGAAAGAAATAGGATTGATTTCTGTTTCTTCACTCTTGTTGCCCCAGTTGGCAGCACCAACTTTACGACACTTTACCAGAGCACCCGAAGCATAAGCAGAAGGCCACACTCTATAACGAGACTTGACCTTATGATAGCAAGCATCTTTGGTTCCACTGCCCTTACCTTTCTTATCTTTTGCTTCTACTATTTCTGTTTCCTCAGCATTCATCCTAGATTTCTTTTTCTCTTTTTCTTTTGCAAAAGTTTTCAATTCCTTATAGGGAGGAACAAACTTTTCTTCATCCATCTTTTTTTCGCCATATGTCTTGCAGGGTGTCTGACCACATCCACAATTTTTATCCTCACTTACACCTGCTGCTCTAAGTTCTTTTGCTTGTTTAGTATGTAATGCAACTGCTTTATCAAGTTGAGAAGGAATTTTATTTGCGGTTTTACCTGCATCTTTTTTAAATACCTCAGAGTCTCTCAATCTCTTTGCTTGACTTTTGTGCATCTTCACAGCTTTATCTAATTCATCTGGTATTTTGTTTACAGATGCGCCGTAATGTGATTCCGATACTTTCATTTTTTTCTTAGGATCAGTTGACACCATGGTCGGTTTTGCAGCGCCAGTTTTTTGCTGTTGTCCAGGATCTTTTCTTCTCTTTGCAGCAGCAGCAGAACGTCTTTCTTTCTTGGACATGCTTGCTCTTTTAGCAGAAGAGACACATTTGGGAATACCTTCGCCAGGTTTATCGCTTGCACAGGAATCTCCTGTCACAACATTGACCCAACCACTCTTCCCGTCTTTTGATTTGGATTTGCCAAACCAATCACGTAAACCTTCTTCCTTAATGTGCCTCTCGTTCATTTTACTCTTCGCGTGAGTTAATTGCTTTGGTTACAACTTCAAGAAGTTTATCATCCATATCAGTTTTGGTCAGTTTAACTGCCTTACCAAGAATAACTAAACAAATTTCAATCAGTTTTTCACCCAGTTCTTCATTATCTGGGACTTTGGAAACAGCATCAGTAATTACTTTTGATGCCAATGGAAGTAGAAAAGATAGCATAATGAACTCCGATTTCTAATACTATATATTCTCTAAAAACTCTTTAAAGGTTTTTTTCTTTCTACCCTGACAATGTGCCTTTTGGGAAAACCCCTTCGGATTATCACAATTGATAGACTTCTTATATTTATCAGACCAACCCTCATCAACTGTTGCGCCATTTTCTTTCCTGAGCATCCCTGCCGGATCTAGCATGAAACCACTAGGAATTGGTTTACATACTTTATCAGTATAGCAGTAGTATTGTCCTGCCTTACACTTTCCATTTTCTTTTTCTTCATTCATTTTCTTGGTCTTCTTTTTCATCGAGTTTATATACTTTCTATAAACTGCTGCTTCTGAAGACTTGCCCATTTCTCTTGCTCTCTGTTCCATAGCAACTGCTGCCTGGATTTTGTGAGCATGAGATCTTGATGAATTGCGAATCTTAGATACAGATGCTTTAGCAGTAGCAACATCTTTGAATCCAAGTCCATGAATTGTACCCTTGGGATTTTCATCCGTATAAAGATCAGAGTGCTTTTTGGAGTTTGCAGGTTGCCCCTTCTTTCTAGGAATACGAGGATTTGATTCTTCAATCACTCCCGAGGTGGATCTAGGAGCATTACTCCCAATCCCATCGCAATCATTACTATTATCATTGACATTAAAAACATTATCATTTTCTTCTTTCTTGATTTTTTTATCAGGAAGACCTTTATGTTTGGTTGATGCAAAATCTTTTACATCTTTCTTTTTCATGTCAGCAGCTGCCTTTGCAGTCTCAGGAGTAGTAGGTGCCATCTCACCTTTTTGAATGGCACGAACTATTCCAAAGAACTTTTGCTGTGCTCTAGATACAGCAGGCATCAGTCTCTTCCGTCAGTTCCCTTATAAGGATCATATTTCATGGGTCCTTTCTTTCTATTTGATGCGATGTTTTTTGCGATTCTCTTTGCTTGCTCAGGAGTTCCCTTATCAGGTTTTCCAGTTTTAGGATTAGGTGCGAACGGATTTAATGAACTTTCAGTCATATCACCTTCCATATCATAAGACATTCTGAGACCCATGGCACGCATCTTATTACGAACCATATTGACCTTTGCAGTCATGCCCCTATAATCATCGTCGTCTTTCTTATCTTCTTTTTTAGATTTAGTGGACGGTGTGGAAGGACATTCGGACATTCCATGAACTGGGCACTCTTGCCCAGAATGAGTATGAACACATCCTTCACCTTCAGAAATATGTTCACCTTCATGCTCGGTATGAGCAACAACATCAGCACCGGCACCTTGACGAACTGCCTGCATCTTACTTTGAAGGATCTTTCTCTTGACCATTCTTATTCTTTTTTCGGAAGAACTTTCTTTAGTTTTTTCTGCGGATGTAGAGGATGTATCCTCTCCAGGTTTCATCTGCTCAGATGTTGGATTGATAATGATTTTATTCTTTCCTTTCATCACATCAATCTTCTTGGCATTTGCTTCGGGATTATCATCCTCAACATTTACCTCATGAATAAATTCTTCCTTTGCAGTTTCTTTCTCCTTCTTTTCCCCCTCTTCTTTTCCCTTACCTACAGGTTTATCGTATGAATCACCATATCCAGTCATCTCAACAGAGGAGATTTTAGGATCTGCTCTTAACTGACTAATCTTTTCACGATCTGCCATTCTGACATAAGTTTTGCCAGTAGACTTATCAGTAACTCTAACCTTATATTTTGTATCCTTCATCTCCTCCTGAACGATGTCAGTTACCTCATATGCGACATTTCCATCTGCATCTTCTAACTGAATCTTCTTGGCAAATACTTTTAAAAGTGCATTTACTACAGATTCATTAACAGTATCAGACACATCAACTAAATCATATGCCTCCCCGACAAGCATCTTTTTTGCCATCACTTTGACAGGACCGGGAGCAGGAGATTTGCCCAGTTGCTGCATATAAGAACGCTTCAAAGATGCAGCATCAGACTTCTGACCATCCTTGAATTGTCCCTTCACTTTATAGCGAACATCATAAGCAAGTTGCCTTGCAGCCTTTCTTACCTTATCAACAGCACCACCTGGTTGTTGTGTGTTTTGTTCTTCAGATATTGGGTTACTCATTTGGAAACAAACAAATAGTTACTTTTTTCTATACTTATTTATGAATTGTTTTCCCCAGTCACTTCCAGACACCAGTGACCTCACATATTTGAGATGTGAATCAGTTCCAATAAGTCTCT